>Ga0224529_1000182_pt1 | contig 49329 bp, 44 predicted proteins | sample CBST50metaG_FD_179893 | JGI IMG/M metagenome (GOLD analysis project Ga0224529, IMG submission 179893) | Peat soil microbial communities from Stordalen Mire, Sweden - C.B.S.T50 | ecosystem: Environmental > Terrestrial > Soil > Wetlands > Peat | place: Sweden: Norrbotten County, Stordalen Mire...
CCCATCCTTCGAGCAAGAAGCGCTCGAAGGATGGGGCACCCAAACTTTGGCGGGACAGCAATCCGGCGGATCGGGCTGGACGGCGCGGCGACTGGAGTTGGCGGCTCAGGTCGGCTCCGACGTGCCGCTGTTCCTGATTGGCGGAGCAATTCTGGGGCTGGACCGGGGGCAGGAGGTCTATCCGCTGCCGGACTTCGAGCCGGTCTGGTGCGTGGTGGCCACGCCGCAGACGGGCGTCTCCACGCCGCAGGCTTTTCGCGACTGGGACGCCCTCTGCCGGGCCGAGGGTTTGACCGCCGAGGCCAGTGCGGATAAACTGAATAGGTTGAGCCGTGCCTATGCCAGCGCCTTTGCGGGAGGAATTCCGCGGGGTGGGCAGGGAACAGGCTCCTCCGGTGTTCCCTCAAATGGAGGGGACCTGGCCGGACCACCAGAGTCCGCGCTTGTCCGCACCGGGATCACGAGCTGGATTGAGAACGACTTTGAACGCGTCGTCTTTCCCCAGCATCCTTCCCTTGCAGAAATCAAGCGCATTCTTTTGGGGTCAGGCACACCGGAGGCAGCCCTCCATGCCTCGCTGTCTGGGTCCGGTTCGGCGCTCTTCGGGTTGTACGCGACCCGCGGAGAGGCGGAAGCGGCCTGCGAACGCCTGCGACCGGCCGGAGTCCGGAGTCTGTTGACCCGCACCCTGCCGCGCGCAAGTTATTGGCGGGAAATGCTTCTGACGAAAGTGGTTTGACAGCCGTCCGAGAGAAGAGAGAGACTCACCTTCGGCTGATGCGTTGGGCGATCGTCTAATGGTAGGACAATGCCCTTTGGAGGCATATGTCCAGGTTCGAATCCTGGTCGCCCAGCCAAAGTTTTCAGAGAACAGAGATCAAGGGTCAGGGATCAGCAATGCCGCTACCGGCTCTTGATCTCTGATCCCTGGCCCCTGATTTCTTTACAAGCAGCCAAAGCCAACCAGCTTGGAGGCAGTACGCAGATGGTAGTGGGGACAGAAACAACGGAAGAGAAGAATCAGAGCATCGGACAGGCCGTTGCCCAAGAGGCTGCGGTGTTTGCAGCCGAGGATGCGGCAGTCAAGGCCAAGGATGCCAAGCCGTCACCCGAGCGCAAGCGGAGCCGCAACCTGAGCGAGGATAAGCGGTTCAAAATCTTCAGCGGCACCGCCAATCCGCTGCTGACCGAGGAAATTGGACGCTACATCGGCGTCAAGGTGGGCGAAACCAAGTTGCAGCGCTTCGCCGACGGCGAGGTCTACTTTCAACTGCTGGAAAACGTGCGCGGCGTGGATGTGTTTGTAGTGCAGCCGACCTGCTTTCCGGTGGATCAGAATCTGGTGGAGTTGCTGGTGATGATCGACGCGCTCAAGCGGGCTTCGGCGGCCAGGATCACGGTGGTGGTGCCCTATTACGGCTACGCCCGCCAGGATCGCAAGGACCGCCCGCGCGTGGCCATCAGCGCCAAGCTGGTTGCCGACCTGCTGACCACGGCCGGTGCCAACCGCGCGCTGTTCGTCGATTTGCACGCGGCGCAGATTCAGGGCTTTTTCAACATTCCCGTGGATCATCTTTACGCCAGCCCGGTGCTGGTCAGTTACTTCCGCGAACTCAATCTGCCTAACCTGTCGGTGGTTTCACCCGATGCTGGCGGCGTGGAGCGGGCGCGTTTCTTTGCGCAGAAAGTGGGTGCGCCGCTGGCCATTGTGGACAAGCGCCGCACCGACATGAACGTCACCGAGGTGATGCACGTTATTGGCGACGTGAAGGGTAGAACCTGCCTTATCCTCGATGACATCGTCGATACGGCCGGCACGCTCGTCAAGACCGTGGAAGCGCTCTACGTCAATGGCGCGGAGAAGGTCTACGCCACGGCCAGCCACGCCGTGCTTTCCGGACCGGCCATCGAACGCATTGCCGCCTCGCGCCTGGAGCAGTTGGTGGTAACCAACACGATTCCGCTGCGCGCGGAGGCGCGGAATTTGCCCAAGATCAAAGTGCTCTCCATTGCCGGCCTGCTGGGCGCGGCCATTGAGAGCATTCACATGGAAACCAGCGTAAGCAAGCTGTTTTCGTAAGAGATCAGGGGCCAGAGATCAGAGATCAATGGCCCGGATCGAACACTTATCGCCAGCCGTCGGAAGACAGTGGACGTAGATCGGCAAGCAGCTTTTCTGATCTCTGATCCCTGATCTCTGACCCCTGCTTTTACAAAGGGAGCGGACCTGAACCGTTCGTGCCCGAACGAAGGAAACGAGAGACCGAATGCCAGAAGTAGTCATAGCCAAGCCCCGCGTGGGCAAGTTCAACAAAAATGCCGCTCGCCGCGTGCGCGTCGCGGGCAAGATTCCCGCCGTGCTGTATGGTCCGGGACACGATCCGATCGCCATCGAGGTGGACCCCAAGCAGATTTCCCGGATTCTCTTTTCCGAGACTGGCCACAACACGATCTTCGACGTTGAAATCGAAGGCCAGCCCGCGGCCAAGGCCATGATTGTTGACTGGCAGCGCGAGCCGATCAAGGATCAACTGCTGCACATCGATCTGAAGCGCATCGCCCTGGACAAGACCCTGCGCGTCAAGGTGCGCATCAAGCTGCTGGGCATTCCGGTGGGCGTCAAGGCCGAGGGCGGCATTCTCGACCAGGTTTTGCGCGAGGTCGAAATCGAGTGCTTGCCGTCCGACATTCCCAGCCACATCGAAGTGGATGTCAGCCACTTGGAGATGTTCGGCGTGCTGCGTGTGAACGAGCTGCCGCACGGAGGCAAGATCAAGTTCCTCAACGACGGCGAGACCACCGTGGCTCACGTTGTCTCCATCAAGGAAGAGCTGCCGACGCCGGCGGAAGCCGAGGCGGCCGCTACGGCCGAAGCCGCGGCTGCTGCCACGGCGGAAGGCGTTGCCGAGCCGGAGGTTGCCAAGAAGGGCAAGGCCGAGCCGGAAGGCGGAGCCAAGAAGCCCGAGGCGAAGAAGTAAACCTTGGCCGAGGCAACGGAGTCCGATCTCCCCAGCGAGCAGAAATCGCTCGCTGGGGGTTCCGAATCTCATCTCCCCAACGAGCAAAGATCGCTCGTTGGGGGCCCCGAATCCCGCCAGCGAAACGGCCCTTTTCTGGTGGTGGGGCTGGGAAACCCTGGGCAGGAGTATCTGTGGACCCCGCACAACGCGGGGTTCATGGCCATCGACCGCATCGCCCAGCAAGAGGGCGTGGTGGTCCAGAACCGGCGCTGCCGGGCCGCAACCGCAACCTGCCATATCGCAGGGCGCGAGGTGGTCCTGGCCAAGCCGGAGACGTTTATGAATCTAAGCGGGCTGTCTGTGGCCGCTCTGATTCAGGAGTTTGAGGCGGACCCGGCGCGCGATTTGCTCGTCATTTACGACGAGCTGGATCTGACGCTGGGCAGCTTCAAGATCAGGGAGCGCGGATCGGCGGCCGGGCACAACGGAGCCCGCAGCGTGATTGGCGCCCTGGGCAGCCAGGAGTGGTTGCGCCTGCGGATTGGCGTGGGAGCGGATTTGCCACCGGAAGCCATCAAGGCTGGCGGCGGCAAGCATCTGGGCAAGGATTACCTGCTCGCGCCGCTGCGCAAGGCGGAGCTGGCGGTACTGGATGAGGTGCTGGACCGGGTGGCAACGGCCACGCGGCGCATCCTCTCGGATGGGCCGGCAGCCGCGATGAACGAATTCAACCGCCGTGAGCCGAAAGGCCCGGCGGCGGAGTAGCAAGGTCAGCAAGCCGCCAAATGGCGGGCAAGGCTGGATACCGGGGTTTGGCCCTGGAAATTCAGCGGAAAAGGAAACTAGATGGACCGTGTGTATGAGGTTATGTTCATTGTTCGGCCCGATGTGGTCGAAGAGGATGTCGACAAGCTGATTGCCGGCTTTACCGCCAACATCACCACCGGCGGCGGAGCGGTGAAGACGGTGGAGAAAATGGGCCGTCGCAAGCTGGCCTATACGGTGCGCAAGTTCAACGAGGGCAACTACATTCTGCTCACGGTCGAGGCCAACGGCGTGGTGATTCTGGAGCTGGAGCGCCGCTTGCGCGTCACCGAGCCGGTGATCAAGTTCATCACCGTGCGCGTTGACGAGGAGGAGAAGCGTCTGGCCAAGGTCAAGGCCCGTCGCGGCGTCCGCCGCTCGGCGACTCCCGTTGTCGCAACGCCGGTCGCAGCTCCGGTAGCCGCGCCAGTTGCAGCGCCTGCCGTAGCAGCTCCGGTTGCGGTCGCGCCAGTTGCGGCTGTGCCCGCGGCAGCTCTGGTTGCGGCGGAAGCCGTTGAGCCGGTTCCGTCTGTCTAGCGTGGCATTCAAGATTGCCGCAGCCGGCCTTGTTTTTGGCGGGGCGCGCGGGTGGCGGCTTGATTCAGCGTTCCGGCGCGCGCCGGAACCCAAGAGAGTGAAGAGGAAACAATATGTCTGAAGAGACTCAAGCAAAAACGCACGAGACGGGCGCCGCATCCGGCGCGGAATCCACGCCGGAGGCTGCTTCCAGCCCGAGGCCGAATTCGGGCTCCGGTTCATCTCCGGCCCGCTCCGGCGGACGGCCTGGCGGACGGCCTTCCGGCGGCGCCGGCGGTCGCGGCAAGTTTTTCCGCCGCAAGAAGGTCTGCAAGTTCTGCACGGAGAAGATCGACGCGATCTCCTACCGCGATGTCCGGCTGCTGCAGGGCTTTGTGGCCGAGCGCGGCAAGATCGTTCCGCGGCGGCTTACCGGCGTTTGCACCACGCACCAGCGCCGCCTGACCCGCGCCATTAAGCAAGCGCGGAATATCGCGCTGCTGCCGTTCGCCACGCGGCACTAGGTTTTTCTGGCCGTGTGAAGATGCACCAATGCTGGGTGCCCCAGGTCCCGAATTTGGGACCTGGGATACCTCGAATTCAATGGTGCGAAATCCTCCGGTCAAACACCTAGCCACCGGATGCCGATCAAGAATTCTGCGCGGCCCGCTGATGTCCGGGTCTTTGCCCAAAAAGCAAGACCGCCCACGGCGGCCGCCCGCACCAAGGGAGAGTTACCCATGGAAGTTATTCTGAAGGAAGACGTAGTCAACCTGGGCCATCGCGGAGAAGTTGTCAAAGTGGCCGAGGGCTACGGACGCAACTTTCTGCTGCCGCGCAAGCTGGCGATGCAGGCGAACGCGGCCAACAAGGCCGTTGTCGAACAGATGAAGGTCTCCGCCGCTCGCCGTTTCGCCACGGAGAAGGCGCAGGCCGAGGAAGTGGCCGTCAAGCTCACGCCGGTGGCGCTGAGCTTTACCCGCAAGTCGGGCGAAGCTGGCCACCTCTTTGGCTCTGTCACGTCAGCCGATATTGCCACCGCTCTCGAAGCCAAGGGCTTTGAGATTGACCGCCGCAAGATTCAGTTGGAGGAGCCGCTGAAGACCGTGGGCGACTTCAGCGTGGCCATCCGGCTTTACCGCGAAGTTACCGCGCAAATCAAGGTCACGGTTGCGGCCGAAGCCACGGAAGAAGTGGCCGTTGAAGCCCCAGAGGCCGAAGTGACTGCCGAAGCGCCAGCCGAAGCAGCCGCTGTCGCCGAGCCAGCCGCCGAGTAGTTTTATTCAAGAAGCGCACTCGCCGCCTCCCGGCTTGCCAGGGGGCGGTGCGTGCGTCCATTTGTACTTGTTTCCATCCTGAAACAGCCGCGCCCGCGGCGTTGTTACCGATTACACTGGGATTGTGAAAACTTCATTGAATCCCGTTCAGCCCAGCCGCAAGGAGTTCCTCGCGCTCGCTCGCGAGCACACGCTTGTTCCCGTCTGCCGCATCCTGGCCGCCGACCTGGAAACGCCGGTTTCGGCCTTTCTGCGCGCCGCCTGGCCGGAGAGCGAGTGCTTCCTGCTGGAGTCGGTTGAAAACGGCGAACAAGTGGGCCGCTACACCTTCATTGGACTGAAGCCATTCAAGCGGATTGTGGCGCGGGGCAGCGAGATCACCATCACCGAAGGCAAAAAAGTCGTGCAGATTGACGACGACATTTTTGCTGTGCTACGCCGGGCGCTCGGTGGACACAAGCCAGCGCGCGTCGAGGGCCTGCCGCCGTTTACCGCAGGAGCCGTGGGCTACTTCGCCTACGACGCGGTGCGTCAGATTGAGCGGCTGCCTGAAGTGGCCAAAGATGAACTGGGCGTTCCCGACGCCTGTCTGCTGTTTTTCGACGAAGTGCTGGCCTTCGACCATGTGCGCAAGGAAATCTGGCTGGTGGCCACGGCTGACGTCACGCGCGGCAAGCCGGCCGTAGCTTACGAAAAAGCCATTGAGCGCCTCGACAGGATGGAAAAGCTGTTGGCCCAGCCGCTGCCCAAACTGCCACCATCAAAGGTTCGCGGCAAGCTGAAGGTGAAGCACCGCACGGCGAAAAAGGATTTCCTGGCTGGCGTCAACCGCATCAAGAATTATATTGTCGCTGGAGATATTTTTCAGGCCGTGCTCTCGCAGCGCTTCGACGTCGAGCCGGAAGTGGACACCTTCCAGATCTACCGCGCTTTGCGCGCGGTCAATCCCAGCCCCTATATGTACTTTCTGCGCGTCACGCCCGAGGGTCCGCTGGGCGGACTGGCTGACAAGCCTGAACATTTGTCCAAAAAGAAAAAGGGGTCGGGAACTCTGGAGTTGGCTGGCTCTTCGCCGGAGCTGCTGGTGCGCGTGCATCAGGGCAAGGTCGAGTACCGGCCCATCGCCGGAACCAGCCCGCGCGGTGCCACCGAGGCGGAAGACGAGGAGCTGGCCGACAAGATGATTCACGACGGCAAGGAGCGCTCCGAGCACGTGATGCTGGTGGATCTGGGCCGCAACGATGTGGGGCGCGTGAGCCAGTACGGCAGCGTGAAGGTCGATAAATTGATGTACATCGAGCGCTACTCCCACGTGATGCACATCGTCAGCGCCATCGAGGGCAAGCTGCGGCCGGAGTTGACGGCCGTCGACGCGCTGCGCGCCTGTTTTCCTGCCGGTACGCTTTCGGGCGCGCCCAAGGTGCGGGCCATGGAAATTCTGGAGGAACTGGAGCCTGCAAGGCGCGGCAGCTACGGCGGCGCGGTGATTTACGCCGATTTTTCAGGCAATCTGGACTCCTGCATCTCCATCCGCTCGATGCTGGCCGTCGACGGCAAGGGCTACATCCAGGCGGGCGCGGGCATCGTCGCCGATTCCGTGCCGGAGTCGGAAAATCAGGAGTCGATCAACAAGGCGATGGCCATGATCCGCGCCATCGAGCGCGCGCGGCAGATGTAGGACGAGGGAACAGGGAATAGGGAACAGGGAGCTGCGGGTGCCCCACATCTGGCGCAGTTGTATCGCGCCAAATGTGGGATAGCGATCTGTTCCATTTTCGGACAGCCTTCGCCTCCGATTCCTATATGGAACAACACATTTCTTTCGTACTCTTCCGCGTCCTCATCGCGCATGAAATTGCAGTCCACACTAGCAGCTCGGGGATTCCGCGCCTTTCGGTAACTGGATTCCTGGGAAATCCTAATGCAAAGGATTGTGATCCATGCAAATTTCCAGCCTGTCAAACAGCAGCACAAGCCTTCTTTCGGAGCTTGCGGCGGCTTCAACCTCGTCCACCTCCAGCACCTCCAGCAGCAAAAACTCCTTTGACACCGCTTTGTCCAGCCTGATGTCCGACATCAAGTCGGGAGACACGACAAAGGCCAAGACAGATCTGGCCCAGGTGGAAAAGCTGTCCTCATCGAACACCGACTCGAGCACTGACTCGAGCATTGACTCGAACAGCCCGCTGGGCGAATTCCTCTCCAGTGTGTCGACGGCGCTCGGCGACGACAATATTGCCGGAGCGCAAAGCGCGCTGACCACTCTGGAAACCTATGCCATGCCCAGTACCACCAGCTCGACCTCGTCCACTGCGGACACCTCGTCCACCACCAGCGACAGCTCCAGCATCAGCGCCCTCGGGCAGGACGTTCTAAGCCTCTTCAGCGCCATTAGCTCCGGAGACGTGACCGACGCACAGTCGGCCTACGACTCGCTGACCAGTCTACTAGGTTCCAGCGGCGACACTTCTACCAGCAGCGCGTCGAGCTCTTCCAGCAGCGCATCAAGCTCTTCCAGCACCTCGTTTACCAAGCTGCTCTCGGATATTGGCACGGCGCTCAGCTCCGGCGATGCCGGCTCCGCGCAGAGCGCCCTGGACAGCTTCCTGACGAGCCTTTCATCCGGCTCGCTGGTAAGCACCACCGCATGAATAAACGCTCAGAAGAAACTGCGCAAGAGGCGGCGCGTGAACCCTGCGCAGTTTCTTCTGAGGGAAATCAACAATGAGGAGTTTCTACTCGGCGCCGAAGATGCGGCGGAAGAAACGGCCGACGCGGGATAAGAATCCCGGCTTTTGGGGCGCGGCGGGCGGCGTGGCCGCGGCTGGAGCTGGCGCTGCTGCCGGCGCTGCTGCGTGGTCCGCGCCCTTGTAGACCAGCGGCTCGGCCAACTGTGTTTGCGCGGCATCCTGATTGGAAGCGCCAGGCGCGGGCTTGGGCAGCGGCTCGAGGCCCTCGCTCTGGGCCAGCGGAAATTCGTTGCCGCCTTTGGCGGGCGGCGGGCAGCCGCAAGGCTCCTTCTCGTTGTCCACCACCTCGCGCAGGCTGCCGTGCTCGAACATCACGCGCTGGCCGGGCTGAACGCGATAATTGCCGGTCTCGAAGACGCCCGAGACCAGCACGTAGGCCGCGTTCGCGGCGGAAGCGCCATTGTCCACGCAGGTGTCGCCATGCGGGCCGAGGCGGAGCTTGACCTCCGAGGCGCCGTGCGCGCCGAGAAGAATGCGGAAATCCGGCGTGAGCAGAATGTCGGAGTTGCTGCCGGTGGCGAAGCTAGTCTCGATGGCGCCGTGATCGATGGCGATCAGCAGGCCGGGCGTCTCGCCCAAGGGAACGCTGGCGTCGGCGGCCAGCTTGACGGTGGTGGCGGCGCAGACGCGCAGCAGGCCGCGATGGGGCAGCACAACCTCGGTGGTCCGGCTGCCGGAGCTGACCGTGCCGCTGGCGGCGATGATGGCCTTGCCCTGGGAAACTTCCAGAGCGCCGGTGACTTTGGCCGCAGCCTCGGGATTCTTGCTGTCAATGGGGACAATGGCGATGGGGCCGGCCTGCGGCGTGGCTGGAGCCTGTGCGCACAAGGCCGACGCGAGGACAAGGGCCGCCAGCCCAAGCAATCCAACCTTGTGGAAGATTCGGCTTGTGCGGCGCATTGCTCTCTCCATATCTCCTACATATTGAGGAAGTTGCGGATCATCTCGTGACCGCACTCGGTCAGCACGCTTTCGGGATGGAACTGCACGCCCTCGATGGGCAGCGTGCGATGGCGCAGGCCCATCAGGACGGAGCCGCCGCCGATCTCCGGCGTGCGCGCGGTAGCCACAAGTTCAGATGGTAGCGATGCCTCATCGACCACCAGCGAGTGGTAGCGGGTGCAGGTCAGCGGCGACGAGAGCCCGGCGAAGATGCCCTTGCCATCGTGCGTGACCACGCTGGTCTTGCCGTGCATCAGGTGGCTGGCGCGAACCACCCGGCCGCCGAAGGCCTCGCCGATGGCCTGATGGCCCAGACAAACGCCGAAAATCGGCACTTTGCCGGCCATGTAGCGGACCAGCGGAACCAGAATGCCAGCCTCCGACGGGGTACAAGGGCCGGGCGAAAGCAGGATGCGGTCCGGATGCAGCGCCTCAACCTCTTCGACGGTCAGTTCGTCGTTGCGATGGACCTCAACCTCGGCGCCCAGCTCTCCCAGGTATTGGACAAGGTTGTAGGTAAACGAATCGTAGTTGTCGAGGACAAATACCATGATGAATTCCAGTGTAGCGCGGCGCTCCGTTGCCAAGCCTACTTTTTCAGCACCTCGTCGATAGTCTCAATGTCCACCAATCCGAGGCATCCGTATAGCGCTGGAAGTACACGCTCAGCGGGATAATTCCGGTACAATTCGGCGACCTTTTCCGTGCCGCGGCGGTAGGCCGGCAGATACATCCGGCCCAGCAGCGGATGCCGCCCCCACGCGCCGGAGAGCTTGTCGGCGCGTTCCTCGGAAACCAGGAAATCGCGCCGCAGCGTAGCCGCCACCTCCGCCTGCGGCCTTCCTTCGCCCCAGGTCAGATAGGAGGACTGGTTCTTGGCGTCGTCCTGCAACAGGGCCAGCAAGACGCCGATCTGCAAATCCTCGTCGGGCAATTGCTCCACTTCGGTGACGCCGTGAGCGATCATAATCGCGTTGTTGGCCAGCCCCTCGAAGAGCGTTGCGGCGCGCGTGTTCATGGTCAGAACGGTGGCCTCGAAGCCGACTTTTCCGCGCAGATACAAATTCTGCAAATAGGCGAAGGTGGTCACGTGTCCCGGCACAACCTCGTGGCTGACCAACTGCTCAAACTCGGGGTAGGAAATCTGCAACGAAGCATTGATCTCGTAACTGGCCTCGTAGAGTGGAGCGCCGTTGGTTGTGCGCGTCCGCCCGATGTAATTCATCGAGCCGGAAAACCAGGCGTCCTTGATCGGCAGAAATTCGATATTATCCCGTGGCACACGCTCCAGCTCTGGCGGAAGATGCGGCAGCAGATTCAGTGCGCTGAGGTTGCTGAAGTGGTCGATCACGACTGCGCCTATCGCGCGCACAGCGGCCATGGGAATGACGCGCTCGCGCCGCCAGTCATCGACGGCCTTCAGCAGGCCGCCGTCGCCGGAGGCGGAATACCCGGCGCGGCCCAGCAACTCGGCCAGGCGCTCGCGCTTCGGCTTCGGCAGAGAAGGCTCGGGCGGCTGGCCCGTCGCCGCCACAACCGAGCGGGCGTAGGGCACCGGATCGCCCTTGCCGAGCAGTTCCATGGCCAGCTCCCACATCACTTGCAGCGAATCCGCCAGCCCGGTCAGATACGGCTGGCGCAGCCCGCCGGCTTGGGCGGCCTCGCGGCGAAGGCCTTCGATGGCCTGGGGAAGATCAACCGCGCGCAGGTACTCTTCCACGGCCTCCCGATTCTGGACCGAGACGCCGCCCACAGCCCGCAGCCGCGCCGCCGCCGGATGCGTGTAGGCCGCAGGCAGTGGCTCATCGGAAAACCATGTGTCGGCGATGAAGCGCCCCGTGCCCGAAGCGCTGAGCACGTCCCCGCCCCAAAGCGTGTCAATGCCGAGCACCGCGTCGGCAACGTACTTTCCCGCTTGGTCCATCAAATCCCCTTTTCTTTTTTCGTCGAAGCAAACCATAGATAGAGACAAAGGCCGGCAAAAAGCAGCGCGGAGACCGATTGCGAGACCGGCTCATTGGCATAGAACGGTGTGCGAATCAGATCCTCGCGATAGCCAGGAATCAGCCGCATCGCCGCGCCCAAGACGCCCCCCAGAGCGCCGCCCGCCATCAGGCCGGAAGCGATGATAACACCGCGCTCGCGGATGCGGCTGCCCGGTTTGCCGCCGGTCTCATGCGCACGCTTATTCAGAAGATGCGATAAAAATCCTCCTACCAGCGCGGGCGTGTTCAGCTCCAGCGGCAGATACATTCCAAGGGCAAAGATCAGCGACGGTTGGCCCAGCATTTCCAGCACCAGCGTAATCATCGCCCCCACGCCGAAGAGCAGATAGGCGATTGGCTGGCGGCTCATGAAGCTCTCCACCAGCGCCTTCATGATGGCCGCCTGGGGCGAGGCCAGCACCGGCCGCGGGTCACCGGCCATGGCCTCGCCGAACTGGAAGGTGTGGGCCAGCATCACAATGGTCAGCCCGGCGGCGGCGGCAGCGGCCAGAACGCCCAGGAACTTGACCTTCTCCTGCGCCGCTGGCGTGGAGCCGAGCCAATAGCCGGTCTTCAGGTCCGTGATGGTTTGCCCGGAGACCGACAGGGCCGTGCAGACCATGCCCGCGATGGCCATCACAATGAACATTCCGGCGGTTCCCGAAAGGCCGAAGCGCAGCAGCACAGCCGAGGAGAGGATGATGGTCAGCATTGTCATGCCGGAAACCGGATTGCGCGCAGTGGTGGCAATCGCGTTGGCCGCCACCGACGTGAAGAAGAACGAAAAGAGCAGCGTCAACCCCAGTCCCACCGCGATGACCGTCCAGGAGACCCTGAAGTACCCAAAGAAGGCCGCCACGCCGAGCGCGGACAGCACCACGCCAAGCAGAACATAAGCAATCGGCAGATCGCGGTCAGTGCGCTCCTGCTGCGCGGCCTCGCCATGGCGGAAGGTGCGCAGCGCGATGCCAAACGATCCGGCGACCACCCGCAGCGACTTGAGAATGCCGATAATCCCGGCCGTGGCGATGGCTCCCACGCCGATGAAGCGCACATAGTTGCTGTAGATTTGCACGGCGCTCATCTTCGCGACGGGCAGCACGGCGGGGTACACGGCGGCGTCGAAATGCTGGCCGAGAAACCAGATCAGCGGCACCAGCACAAAGTTGGAAAGCACGCCGCCAGCGCAGAGAATCAGCGAACTGCGCAGGCCCATCACGTAGCCCAGGCCCAGGATGAAGCCGATGGCGTCGAATTTGAAGACCATCCGTGCGCGGTCGGCCAGTGTGTGCATCACGGGTACAAACTGGAAATCCACGTACTCTTTCCACACCTGGAAGGTGGTGACGAAAAGGTCGTAAAGGCCCGCGATGGCCGTGGACTGCAAAAGCAGGTTGGCCTGCGAGCCGCCCTTCTCGCCGGTGACGAGCACTTCAGTGATGGCCGTCGCTTCCGGATATGGCAACTGGCCGTGCATTTCGCGCACGAAGTACCGCCGCAACGGAATCAGGAAGAGAACGCCCAGGCAGCCGCCCGCCAGGCAGATGAAGATGGTCTGCACCGGGTGCGGATCGAGATGCAGAATGTAGAGCGCGGGCAGCGTGAAGATGGCGCCGGCCACCACGCCGCCGGCCGCGCCGCCAATGCCTGTGATGATGACATTTTCCAGAAGGCTCGACCGGCGCTTGCTGACGCGCGCCAGTCCGATGGCCAGGATCGAGATGGGGATGGCGGCCTCCATCACCTGGCCGACCTTCAGGCCCGAATAGGCCGAAGCGATGGTGAATAGGACACAAAGCGCCACGCCCCACAGGATTGAGCGCGGCGTCAGCTCCGGCACTCTGGCCTCAGCGGGCACGATGGGTGTGTAGTTTTCGCCGGGCTTCAACGGCTGGTAGGCGTTTTCTGGAAGTGACGTGGTTTCGTTCCCGGCCATGGATGGACAATTCTCCCTATCGGCGGCGAAAGCCGCACGGGTAAGAGACAGTCTAACGCAAGAGAGCGTGGAAACCCGTCAGGACCGGCGCTTGACGCGGGTGGGGCACCCGAACTCTATACCTAAAAGAAAATTGAATAGAGACGCGTTTGTCCGGCGAATGCGGACAAATCGCCGGGCATTCCGCCCTGGCAGCGTGTAATCTGTCAAGAGCGAAACCCGAGTGACTGTGTTCTGTTGAGTTTTGTGCAGGTTGCCGCTCCCTCTACCCCGCGAACAAGGACCCGTTCGCGGGGACCCTGGACCTGATGGTCGCGTCAACTTCAGTTTTGTGGTTTCGGGTTGCATCAACTCTGGTTTCGCTCGAGCAGATCACCCGGAGGCGCAACGCTCATGGAAATCTACCAGCAGTTACCGCCGCAGGCCGTGCAGCTTGCCCTGGTTCTGTTCCTGTCGTTTCTGATCGGACTGGAGCGGGAAGAGCACAAGGCGGCCGGCGGGCAATACTCCTTCGGCGGCGTGCGCACCTTCCCGCTGCTTGGCCTGATCGGCTATAGCCTGGCGCTGATCTCTGGGCAGCAATTGCTGCCGCTGGCGATGGGCTTTCTGGTGGTGGCCGGATTTCTGCTCGTCTCCTACTGGCACAAGATCTCCACGGCCGAGGCCGCTGGCGTCACTACGGAGATGTCTGGCCTGGCGACCTTTCTGGTGGGCGCGCTGGTCTGCGGCGGGCATTTCTGGATTGCCACCACGCTGGGCGTCGCCAGCCTGCTGCTGCTGGACCTGAAGGCCGCGCTGGAGAAGCTGGCCGCGCGCATCGCGCCCAATGAGATTCTCACCTTCACCAAGTTTCTGCTGCTGAGCGCGGTGATTCTGCCCATTCTGCCCAATCAGCAATATGGCCAATTCCACATCAATCCCTTCAAAACATGGCTGGTGGTGGTGGCGATCAGCGCCGTTTCCTATGCCAGTTACGTTTTGCAGAAGGTGACCAAAGGGCAGGGCGGAGTGGTGCTGGCGGCTCTCTTGGGCGGCGCGTATTCTTCCACGGTGACCACGGTCGTGATGGCGCGGCGAGCCAAGCTCGAAAGTCATCCGCATCTCTTTTCTGGCGGTATCCTGATCGCCTGCGGCGTGATGTACGTGCGGCTGATCATTCTGCTGGCGCTCTTCAACCGGCAACTGATGATGATGCTGGTTGTGCCGTTTCTGATTGTGGCGGCGCTGGCGGTGGGCGGCGGCTGGCTTTGGACGCTCCGGGCAGACAAGAGCGCCCAGGCCGTGCAGCGGGAGTCCGAGCCGAAGAATCCGCTGGATCTGTTTACCGCGATTCTCTTTGCCGGGCTGTTTCTGGTCATGCTGGTGGCGACGCAACTGGCCGTTACATATCTGGGAAGCGCGGGCGTGAACGCACTGGCCGTTCTGATGGGCGTAAGCGACGTGGACCCGTTCATCATGGGGCTGACGCAGGCGGCGGGCACGCTGACGCCGCTGAAGGTTGCCGCCGCCGCGGTGGCCATCGCCGCCAGCAGCAACAACGTCGTAAAGGGGATTTACGCCTTCAGTCTGGCCGACCGCAAGACCGGCGTGCAGAGCCTGTTGATGCTATTGGGACTGGCCGCGATGGGGCTGGTTCCGCTCTTCTGGCTGGGATAGTTGTGTGACCGATCTGCTCGGGGCGGTCGAGCTTGGAGATTACGCTACGCAGTCCAGCGTCCGTGCCTGCTCAATCCGCTGCCGACGCTTGGGTGTATGCAACGCCAGCCACAAATCCGTCCGGCGTTGCACGTTCAGCCAAAAATCCGGAGAGTTGCCGAAGACACGCGCCAGCATCAGCGCCGTGTCGGCAGTAACCGAGCGGCGGCCGTTGCAAATTTCGTTGACCAGCTTGCGCTCGACGCCCATCGCCTCGGCCAGCGCGCCCTGCGTCAGCTTCATCGGCACGAGGAACTCCTCAGTCAGCATCTCGCCTACGCCTACGGGTTTCCGTTTCGTGCTCAGCATGAACCCTCCTCACCGGTAACTGTGATTGTCGAGATAAACTTCACTGGCTTCACCTCTGCCGCTGTTCCATTGGAAGATCAGCCGCCATTGCTCGTTGACCCGAACGGAATGCCATTCATCCAAGCCTCCGCGCAGCTTCTCGAAATGATTGCTCGGCGGCACACGTAAGTCTGCGTCCGACATCGCGTCGTCCAGCAACTGCAATTTTCTGAATAGCCTCGCCTCCAGATTCGACGGAATCTTTCGGCTGGACAGATCATGCAGAAAAAACTTCCGCAACCAACGGTCACGGAACCCGAGAATCATGCGGCAGCCTTTCCTCTTGTGCTATTGTACCGCCCAACAGTACAAATACCGAAAAATTATTTCACCAGCCCCAGCAGCGCCTTCACATTCCGCTCCTCGTCGCCGGGTTGGACGACTGAAGTTTCGGCAATGAACGCGCAATGGACAAAACACCCGCCGTTCAACAAGCCATGAAGATCACTTTACCTCGCAGGGAGCCTGGTGCAGTTCGATCCTCTCCACTTCATACTCTTTCGGAGGAGAAAACAGCGATGGATCGGGCTCTTCCAGCTTCAGATCGATCAATTCCTGGGTCTTTTCTCCGAATTCCGGGCCGCTGACCTTTTCGCGCAGCTTCAGAGCCAGCTCCTCCGAGCGCCACATCTCATGACTGCTTTCAATCTCCCCCTCATGCGCGCCTTTATCCAAATAGGTGTAGGTCCTACGCGTGCCGTTGACTGCCATGCCGGCAATCGCGCTACCGCCAAGATTTTCTGCCACCAGTTTCATCGGTGTACGCTTGTAAGTGCTTGGATCAAGACGCATCTGCACAATCGACTCGGCTTTTCCCGCGGATGGCGAGGAGGGAATCGCGTGCCAATCCTCGGCTTCAGGCGATTGAATCATGATCCGCCCCTGGCTGTCGGCCCAGCATCCCTTCAGCTTGCCGTGCAATTCCGCAGGCGTCACAAACAGCACGGCCTTGCGGCTGCCTGCATCCCAGGAAGTCGTCGTTCCAGCCTCCGGATCCTCCACAAAAAAGGAGACCCGATTGCCCCCTTGATCCCCACTCCGCCATGTGTTCTTCGTTTCCCGATAGGTCCTCCCCTTGCTGTCGCGCGCCGCTGTCTCAAACGAGTCGATTCGCAAAGAGGGGCCGTTCGTATCCGCACCAGTTCGCGTGATCTTGAAATGGGCTGTATAGGGACGCACCGGAGCAGAGGCGGCCAGAAGCGGTAACGACAGGCACAGACTCAAAGTCGCGAAAGAAGCCACACGCCCCAGACGCAGCGCAAGATGCACGATCACGTTCCCCCAAGAATCCTATCTAGCCAACTATTTTCATGCCGAGCAGCAGGAAACGCAATCGTTTATTTTAAGTTCATTTCACCAGCCCCAGCAGCGCCTTCACATTCCGCTCCTCGTCGCCCGGCTGCGCCACGGGCGTTTCGGCGATGAAGGCGCAATGGGCGAAGCGCTTGTCATTCAGTAGCCGCCGAAAAGGCTCCAGACCCATCGTTCCCTGGCCGATCTGCTCGTGCCGGTCGAGTTTCGAGCCGCGCTCGGCCTTGGCGTCGTTCATGTGCCAAACGCGCACCGCCTCGAAGCCCACCGTCGAGGCGGCCTGCCGCATGGTCTCCTCGTAGCCCTCGACCGTCTTCAAGTCGTAGCCGGCCACGTAGGTGTGGCAGGTGTCCAGGCAGACGCCCATCGGCGCCGTCGGCTTCAGCCGCTCCACCAGCTCCGCCACCTGCTCAAAGCTGCCGCCCAGCGAAAACTCCGACCCCGCCGTGTTTTCAATCAGGATGTGAAAATCGGCCTCTTGCCACGCGAGGCCGTCAATGGCCCGCGTGATCGACTCCGCCGCCAGCTTCAGGCCCTCCTCGCGCGTCAGCCCCTTCCACGAGCCGGGATGCAGCACCAGAAATTCCGCACCCAGCGCCAGCGCCCGCTCAATTTCTCCGTGAAAGGCCGCGACGCTCTTTTCGCGCACCTCGACGGTCTGACTGCACACATTCACCAGGTAACTTGTATGAATCACCAATGGCCCAACATCAAGGGCGGCACGAAGTGCTTTGGTGCGCGCCGCCTGTTTGGGGTCCACCTTGGTTGCGCGCCACATTCGCGGACTCGACGAAAAAATCTGCAAGGTGTTCGCGCCAATCTTCCGCGCCTGCTCGATGGAATTGGAAATTCCGCCCGTGGTTCCCAGATGAATGCCGATGCGCTTGGTCATGGCAACAGTGTAATGGACCGGCGAGCGTAACGCTCCCCCCATTACCAACATCCGCCCGGTCGTAATCAGGCGCTTTTTCCAGTTGAATATTAAAATCGACTTATGAATGAGACTCCTGATCCACTCACGCATCTTCTTCTCGACGTCATTCTGCCCAATCTGAAGTCCGTCCAGTCGAGCCAGGCAGAGCAAATCGCCGCCAATGACCGGCTGGAAAGCGCCATTGAAGAGCTGCGTCTGCATCTGGAGTCGCAGTTCGCGCATCTGAAGGCGCAGTTGACGGCCTGCCGCGCGGAGCTGGCGGCCACGCAGGCCTTGTTCAAGGCCGTGCAGATGCAGAGTGGCGCGCTTTTGCCCGATCACAAATCGCTCCTGAACTAAATTCGCTCTCCCCGGCCCGGTACACTGGAAAGCGATGAACGAAAATCTCTTTCCTGCTCCCACTTCCGCTGCCGGTGACGGCTTCACCGCCCACTGCGACGGCGGCTCCCGCGGCAATCCAGGCCCTTCCGGCTACGGCGCCTTCATTGAGGACGCGCACGGCCATGTCGCCGCCGAGCTGAACGAATTCCTTGGCATCCAGACCAATAACTACGCTGAATACTCTGGCCTGTTGGCCGTTTTGCGCTGGGCCATTGAGCACCACGCCGAGCGCCTTCTCGTCGTCTCCGACTCCGAGCTGATGGTCAAGCAGATGCAGGGCAAGTACAAGGTGGCCAGCCCGGTTCTGCGCCCGCTTTTTGAAGAAGCCCGCAAACTCTCCCGCAGCATTGGGAGCTTTGAAATCCGCCACACCTTGCGTGGTGGCAACAAGGACGCCGACCGCCTGGCCAACGAAGCCATGGACAGGGGCATGAAGAAGATGACGCCCCCGCGCGTTGGCAAGCCCGCGGATTTCGCGCCAAAACGGCACGTTGGGCCGCCGCTTGGCGGACCGAAGCCACTGCCAATCTCCCGTCCGGCCCTCGATCTGCCCGCTCCGCCGCAACCCGGCAAGCCGCCGCTTCAAATCCTCGAAGGCTACGTGAAAAACGGCGTTGTCCACCTGCTCGAAGGCGAACTGCCCGACGGCATCTTTGTCAAAGTCATCCGCGAGTAAGAACTTATCCGCAAATAGGTAGCGCCGGCCTCCCGACCGACTGTAGCGTGGGTCTCCCGACCCACGCTCTGTCCTTCTGCGACAGTACAAATCCATTGGATCCAGAACAATTCTATGAGAACTCCAGCTTCAGCAAGGCGCGGACGGGGACGTCCGCGCGACAGCCGGCCGGGAGGCCGGCGCTACGATCCTGTTTCTATTTACGGATAGGTTCTAAGCCGGTGGATGTCAAACAAAGCAAATGCCCTTTCGTCCATCGACACAAGGCAAAGCAGGAACTGGCGTAGACTAAGCACTGGCAGGAGGACCGGGCGGTCGCTGCCGGAGGGTCTCGCTCACGCGAGGCTCCGCCGGGGGAGGAAAGTCCGAACTCCGCAGGGCAGTGTGCCGGATAACGTCCGGGACGCGGGTTTCAAAGCCCGTGGACGGCCAGTGCCACAGAAAAGAAACCGCCCCGGCTACCCCTCTTCCTTCCGGTTGAGGGCGTCCCTGATGCAGCTTGCTGCGTCAGCGCCAGGGTAAGGGTGAAATGGTGCGGCAAGAGCGCACCGCCCGGTCCGTAAGGGCCGGGGCAGGGTAAACCCCACACGGAGCAAGACCAAATAGGGAGGGAAGCGCGAGCCAAGAGCCAGGCTTGCGCCGCGCATCGGCCCGATGCGCCCAGGCGGCTTGAGCAATTGCCGAAACCTCCGGGTAGGTCGCTGATGAGTGTCCGCGGCAACGCGGCGCCTAGAGGAATGACCGCACTACGACAGAATTCGGCTTACAGGTCTGTCTGCCGATTTAGTGTCCATAGCAGCGGAAGGCCAGTATCTATGCTGGTTTCCGCTGCTAAGGCTAGTGTCCATGAGTGTCCAAGTCGGACACCGGGCACGGGCTAACATCTCTACGAGGTGAGGACACGATGTACGAGAAGTCTGGAAAGTTCTATGCGGACTGGTGTGCCGGGCAAGACTTAGAAAATACATATCAATTGCGCGGACTTTTCCGGTGTCACGGCAACGGGGAAGGCTTCGCCGTCTGCTGTTGTTCTGCTGCGATTGAAAGCTCCGCTGGAGTCTCTTCATGGAAACAGCAAGAAGCGTCAGGGCACGACTTCAGTCGTGCCGACAGAGCAACAAAAGGACTTTGGGGTTTAGCCCCTGTTGTATTTATTTTCAGATATTTACAACTCCGCAGCGGCCAAAGCCGGATTCTAAAATCGCCCGTTTGCGGCACGACTCAAGTCGTGCCCTGACGCAATCAGTCACCTCAAGATAATTTTGCAAGAGACTCCGCTGAGCAATTTCTCTTTTGGAAGGCGGCACGACTCAATCAGGAGATTATTCCTGAATATTTGCCTGGCATTGCCGACAAAGTTTGAGGAGCGTGAACTCTATGCAATGGACAATCCAGCGAAAGCTGTCGCTTGGTTTTATATTTGCGGGCGTTTTGCTTGTGGGGTGCATCAGCATCGCACGGTGGGCGCAGGTGCGCGCGCAAGCGACGCAGGTGCAGATTACCAAGACCATGGGGATGCTCGACGACTTTGAGTATTTGAGCTTCTACCTGAGCAACGCCCGAGCGGTTCAGCGGGGATACATGATCTCCGGCGACGAAAGTGTGTTGGCCGCGCTGGTTGGATTGCGCAAAAATGCCGGTGAAGCCATGGCGCGGGTGACCGATGCGGTCAAAGACGATCCGGAGCAGAGTGCGCGTTTTGTCGAGTGGCAGAACGACACCAAGCAGGGGAAGGCTTATTTCGCCCGGATGGATGCGCTGCGGAAGAATCAGGGCTTCGATGCGGCCAAGGCGCTGTTTGCAACCGGCGAGGACGACCAGCTAACAGCCAAGCAGCAGTTGGACTTTGACACGATGAAATCCGCCGCGACCGCGCAGTTAAACGCCCAAGAAGCGGGGAATGCGCTGTTGCAGCATCGCATTGCGGTGACGGAAATGCTGGCGCTGCTGACCGCGCTGATTCTATTAACCTGCATTGCGGTCATGCTGGCGCGCTCGATTGCCAGAAACATCGACATTTCAGTGGAACTGGTCAGCGCAATGGCGCAAAAGGATTTGACGATTGTCGACGGCGTGCCGGCCAGTAACGATGAACTGGCTGGCGCCATCCATGCCATCAACCGGATGAAGCACTCGATTACCGCGGCGATGAGCGAGGTGGCTTTGTCTTCGGCGCAGGTGGCCGGGGCGGGAGCGGAGATTGAATCGACGGCCCGGCAGATGGCCGAAGCGACGCATAACGAACAGAAGAATGTGGAGATGTTCGCCTCCTCGCTGGCAGAGATGAACGCCACGGTGAAGGAGGTCTCAGGGCACGCCGAGAGTGCCACGGCGGCCGCCAGCGAAGCGGTGGCCAGCGCCATTTCCGGCCGCGAGGTGGCGCAGCAGACCCAGGAGGCGATGAACCGGATTCGCACATCCGTGAGCACGGCTTCCACCGACATCACGACGCTGGGCAAGGAGACGGAGAGCATCGGCGAAGTGGTCCGCATCATCCAGGAGATTGCCGAACAGACCAATCTACTGGCGTTGAACGCGGCCATCGAAGCGGCGCGCGCCGGCGAACAGGGCAAAGGCTTTGCGGTGGTGGCGCAGGAGGTGCGGGTGCTGGCCGAGCGCACGGCGAAGTTCACCAAAGAGATTGCCAGCAAGGTCGAGTCCGTTCAGGAGGGCGCCAGCCGCGCGGTCAGTTCGATGCAACTGGGCGAGACGGTGGTCACCGAAGGCGTGAACCAGTTCAACCAGGTCAGCGAGTCGCTGGAGACGATCATGCTGCGAATTGAAGCGGCGCAGAAGGGCATTGCAATGATCGCCACGGCGACCAACCAGCAATCCGCGGCAACCGGGGAATTGACCGAGAACATCCACGGCATCTCCTCGGAGGTCGAGGGAACGGTGGAGCGTGTCGATCAAACGGTGATGGCCTGCGCGGAGCTGGCCAAGCTGGCCTCCGGTATGCAGCGGCTGGTGGATACCTTCCAGTTGCCCGAGGAGAACAAGACCAGCACACCGAGCAAGCCGTTCGTCAGCCAGCGCCTAGCGGCATAGGGCCTGGCAATGCGAGAAAAAGCGCCGAGCGAAATGCTCGGCGCTTTTTTCAAGTGGAACACTTTCCTTTGACCGGATTGGCCTACTGACCTTCACGATCATCAACGCGAGATTTTGTGCGTGTTCATAAATTATGTTTGGTTTCCAGATGCTTTCCCACCGCTATTTTGATCGTTCTGTGGAGAACGCGGTACCAGACTCCTGCATCTGATTGAACCTTGAATTGGTTCTTTCTATTATCGAAATAAGGACTTCGATGTCTCGAAATAAGCATTCCCAATGCGGGGATCTTCTACTCTTTCCTGCTTCTTTTCCGGAAACAGAAGCAGTTATCGAAGCTGCGCCTATTAACAAATCTAGGTTTAAAACAGGTGCCGCTGCTAGGGGTGCTTGTTTTGGGCAATCGAGGATATCTTTGTTCGTAAAACTGCTAGAAAATGGAGCCCGGCTGCCCGTGGTGGCCCACAAGGGCGAGGATTTGGGCTATGACGTGTTTGCACTGACGGGCGCGGTGCTGGCACCGCGGGCGACGGTCAAGGTGCGGACGGGCATTGCCGTCGAGGCGCGGCACCCGAAGACGGGCGAGCCGCTGGGCCTGCTGGTGCGGGACCGCTCGTCGATGGCGGCGCGTGGAATTGCGACCACCGCTGGAGTGATTGACGCCGGCTACCGGGGCGAAATCCTGATTTTGATGACCAACCTGGGCGAGACGGCCCTCGAAGTGAAGGCCGGAGAAAAGATTGCCCAGATGATTCCCGTTCCGGTGCTCACCGGAGAGGTGGAAACCGTGGAGAGCCTGGAAGAGTCGGCCCGCGCGGAAAAAGGCTTTGGCAGCTCCGGCCGGTAAGATGCGCCGCGCAGCCTATTGATCCGGCAAGAGAACAGTGACATCGCTTCCCACCCATTTCCGCAAAAAGCGCGGAAATGGATGGGGCACCCTGACAGTATTCAGTTACCGAATCAACAGCGGATCGCTTCCAGCACCGCATTGGCGCAAACTTCCGCCAAGCGACCGATGCCTTCCTGAATCTGCTCCATGGACGCATTGGAGAAGTTCAGGCGCATATAGCGGATGCCGGGATCGTTGGAGAAGAAATCCTGGCCGGGCACAAAGAGCACCTTGCGCGCGAGGGCTTGCTGCATCAGCTCGTTGGTGTTCACGCCCTCTGGACAGGTGACCCACAGGAACATTCCCCCCTCGGGATTTGTCCACGAGAAGCCCTCCGGCATGGTTTCCGCCAAGGCGGCGGCCATCACGGCGTGGCGCTCGCCATAGGACTTGCGGATCATCGCGACGTGGGCGTCGTTGTCACAGCCGGTCAGATAGCTGTAAACAATGCGCTGATCGAGGCTGGAAGTGTGCAGATCGCAGGCCTGCTTGACGATGGTCAGCTTGCGCCGGATTTGTTCATTCGCCACCAGCCATCCAACCCGCAGGCCGGGCGCAATCGTCTTCGATATGGTGCTGAGATAGATCACAATCCCTTCGCTGTCCAGCGCCTTGATGGGCGGAACGCTGGTTCCCGCGTAGCGCAGACAGCCATAGGGATCGTCCTCCAGAATAATCAGTCCATAGCGGGCAGCGATGGAATAGAGGCTCTGGCGGCGCTGGGCGGTCAGCGTGACGCCCGTGGGATTCTGAAAATTCGGAATCGTATAGAGGAACCGGGGCTTTTCGCGCTCAATCAACGCGGGCAGCGCCTCCGGAATCAGGCCATCTTTGTCGGTGGGTACGGCCGCAAAGCGAGCCTCGCAGGTCTGAAAGCTCTGGATGGCCGCCAGATAGGTCGGGTTTTCGGTGAGGACGCAATCTCCGGGATTCAAAAAAATCTTTCCCACCAGATCCAGCGACTGCTGGGAACCGGTGGTGATCAGAATATCGTCCGCGGTGCAGTCGATTCCGCGCTGTCGGCTGTCGGCCGCGAATCGCTCGCGCAGCGGCGAGAAGCCCTCACTGGGGCCATATTGCAGCGCGGCTGCGCCGTCCTCGCTGAGGACGCGCCCGGTGGCGCGGAGAATCTCTTCAACCGGAAAAAGCTCCGGCGCGGGAAGGCCGCCGGCGAAGGAAATAATCTCCGGCTGTTCGGTCACTTTCAGAATTTCGCGTATGGTCGAGGCGCGCACGTCGTCCATCCGGCGCGCAAACTGGCTGTTCATTCCACGTGCTCTTTTCGTTTCAGATATTTTTCAGTATAAGCCAATCGTTCCGGTCGCATAAATTTTGTGAATGATGAAGCCCGGCCGGAAACCCTAGGAAAGCTCTGAATAAGTCGATGTTTTGAAGGGTACGGGCTTCAGCCCGTACATTAAGCCTGCAAAATCAATGCGGGCTTTAGCCCCCGAGGAAATGCTGGTATTTTCAGTAACTCAATCAGAGATTCCCTAGGCTTTCTTCGCGCGCCGCGCGGGTTTTTCGCTGAACTGCGAAGGAACAAGCACCACGGGGTCCTGGTCTGGGAAGGTGGCAATCATGGTGAGCTGGCCGCCCATCGCCGCCACCGTGCGCGGCAGAACGCTTCCACCCGCTCGCGCTATCATCAACCTGTGCCAAGTCCTTACAAACTGGGCGAGATTCTGGCCAACGCGATCACGCACGGCATCGGCGCGGTGCTGGCGCTTGTGGGCGCGGTCTACCTGATTGCCGCCGCGGCGCGGGGCACGGCGTGGCACGTGGTCAGTTGCACGATCTTTGCCGTGACGCTGGTGCTGGTCTACCTCTGCTCGACGCTCTACCACTCGCTGGTGCGCACCCGCGCGCGCCACGTCTTTCACATCCTCGACCACTCGTCCATCTACCTGCTGATCGCCGGCACTTACACGCCGTTTTGCCTGGTGACGCTGCATGGGCGGTGGGGCTGGACGCTCTTCGGCGTCGTGTGGACGCTGGCCGCGGCCGGAGTTATTTTCAAGAGCTTTGCCGTGGATCGGTTTCCCGTGGCCTCGGCGCTGGTCTACCTCTTTCAGGGCTGGTTCATCGTCATTGCCCTCGGACCGCTGGTTCACGCTCTCGGCTGGCACGGATTTCTGTGGCTGGCCGCCGGAGGGCTGGCCTACACGCTGGGCGTCTTCTTCTTCGCGCTGGACCACCTGCGCTACTTCCACGCCACCTGGCACCTGTTTGTGCTGGCCGGCAGCATCGCGCATTACTTCGCCATTCTCTACTACGTCGTTCCGGCGCGGCTGTAAGCCGCCGGGATACTGAGGCGTGGTAAAAGTCCAAATGGCTTAAAATTATTTTTCCGAAGCTAAATTCCATCGTTTTTTATCATCTATTTACGGCACGAATGAAGCCGCGCCTTGATGCAATGCAGGCTTTTTCCTTCTATTGCGACCGCTCTCGTCCTGACAAGATTCTGGGTATCGGACTTGCTTTAATCAGCCGATATACCAATTACCAAGGAATCTTTTTTCAGGAAAGTTGTGGCGTCCATGAAGAGATACGCAGCACTCCTGCCGCTTGCCGTTTTCATCCCATTCGCCGCCGCACAGGCAAGCGCCTCTGCGCTAGCTCCAGCGTCGTTGGGCACGAAGACTCCCAATCCCTCGTCCCAGACACAGCTTCTCAAGCCCACGCTTGCTGCCGCGTCTGGCATGGCTTCGGCCAACCCGAGTCACCTGTTCAAGGTGAGTGATGAGAAGGGGTTGGTTTTGACCTGCATCGCGCCGGAGATTGATACCAACGCTGACACCGATGTGTTCAAAAATTGCACTTTGGCTCCGGCCCGGACGCTGGACGATGTGATGCACGTCTTTATCCGGGGCATTCACTATGAGCAGAGTCAGCATCAGCAGGAACGCGAAACGTGGCTGAAATATCTTGAAGAGCAGGCAGCCCAGAAGCCCGCGCAGAAACAGTGATAGAGCTTACGGTCCAGTAGCTTCTCTTTCCCTGCCGCGATTTTTTGAATTGCGGCGGGGGCCGATATACAACTTCGCTCATCCATCAAGGCTACGCCGCAAGCGGCGGGGAATTAGAACGAAACCAGAGTAGGTGTGCCCTGGCGAGTTCAGTGGCGGGTCGCCGCTCCCTCCACCCCACGAACAAGGACCCGTTCGTGGGGACCCTGGACCTGTTGGTCGCGTCGACTCGAGGGTTGCGGTTTCGGGGTACAGTAACTCTGGTTTCGCTTTAGTCGTGCCCCGGCGCTATTTGTTGCACCAAGGGAATTTTGCAAGAAGCGAAATGAACGAAAGAGAGGGCGGATGAGCGCCCTCCCTTCGTTGATCTGCTGGCTGGTCCGTTAGCTCGGCAGAACCAGCAGTCCGGCCGCGAGCAGCTTCTCCGTCAGCCGGTCCAGGGCCTTGGGAAACTTGTAGGAGATGGTGCGGACGCTCATCCCCAGCAAGGTGGCCGCTTCCGCCTGGGTGTACTCCTGAAGCACGATGCGGCCCAGCATCATGCGGTCCAGGGAGTCGAGCCGCTCCAGGCACTTTTCCACGTCGAGGACAAAGATGACCGCATCCTCGAAGGTGCGAATGGGACGGCTGGAACACCACCCACGGGCAATCGGGTCGCCCAGAATGGACGGCGCGCGGCCCACCTGCATCGAGGCGTACAGGTACCTCCGCAACAGGCTCTCGGTATGCTTGCGGTAGAAGCCCAGGCTGATGACCGGCTCTTTGGCCGCGGCTTTTGCGGCCACCGCCACGCCCACGGAGACGGGCGGCTTTTTCCCATTTCTCCTTTCTTCCTGCCAAGTCTGCTGTGGACTGCTGACGCCCCAAATCAACGGCAACTGGAGTGCTGCGCTCATTGGGCACCTCCGGCGGCTGCGGCCATCGCCAGGACCCGGACCGGCGATTTGCGCGGCGGACGCCCTCGCCGCTTGCGGCTTTCAGGCGATGGAAAGTCCCTCAGTTTGGCTTCGCATTCCTTGCAGTAGACACTCCCTTGGGTCTGGATGCGGTACCAAAGACAGCCGCACCCCTCGCAAATCTTCAAATGCACGCGCAATTCCATGACGAATTCTCCGTAATCGGGTGATTTCTCAGGGGTTTTGCTATAAAATCTCATTTCCCCTGGGGTAGAAAGGATCGGGAAGGACTGTTCAGGATTCTTACGTCCTGATGGGGGATAGCCGTCCGAATTCTCTGGTTTGCTGCCATGTTCATCGCGCAGATTCTGGAATTTCCGTGGCGGGTGGTCCCTGGGGCGCCTCTGCCGGGCGCATGAGAGCATGGATGAGAAAGCCGGAGAGATTTCACCCTGCGGCAATCAAACGATTTCTCTGAAATTCCCACAACCCGCAACGGATTAAGTAAAGCCAATCTAGTGATATAGTTCTCCCGCGTCAATCCTCACCAGCAGCTTTCTGCTTAGGCGCTTTCCAATCCTTGTTCAGGGGCCGAAAATGAAGGCCTAACAGCCCTTTCAGATTTTCAGAAGGAAAACGAAGACCGGCCGCTGTCATTGCTGGTGGCGGATTATCCACAGATGAACTTTACCCAAATGCACGAGCGACTCCGTCAGGAACTGCTGCGCAGGATACAGCGGGGGACGCTGAGCGTCTCCTTGCTGGCGCGCCAGACGGGTTTTGGGCAGTCTCATCTGTCCAACTTCCTGCACAGCCGGCGGCAGCTTTCGCTCGAGGCGATGGACCAGATTCTGAAGGCGCAGCACATGACGGCCGCGGATCTTCTGCCCGCGGCCTCTCCGGACGGGAACCGGACAGAGGGCGGAGAAGGCAGCGCGGTTCCGATTGTTTCGCATGCGGCGGCGCTGTTTGAGCCGTTTATCCGGCCCTCGGCCACGCAGGCGATGCTGCGCCTGCCGGCCGGGCTGTTGCCGTCCCTGCGGGCCAAAGCCAACAGCCAGCGCCGCGCCTGGCAGCGGTTTGTGGCCGTGCGGATTCCCGTCGCCGACGCGCTGCCGATGGAGCCGCTGGTGCTGCCCGAGGCCCTCACGCTGATCGACCGGCACTACAACTCACTGACGCCGTACCGGCCCAACCGGCCCAACCTCTACGCCGTGCGCTGCGGGGCTCATCTGACGCTGCGCTATGTGGATTTTGTCTCGAACCGGCTCATTTTGCGGCCGCACAACATCGGCTTCCCGGTGGATTTGCTTGAAACCAACCCCAATGAAGCGCCCAACGAACTGATTGTGGGCCGTATCGCGTTGATTATGAACGAGCCGTAAGCGAGCGTTCGACCGGCAGACTTTTGCTCATTGATCCGGCCCAAAATGAACACAACATGGTGCCCCATCCATTCCGCGTTCTTTGCGGAATGGATGGGAAGGGCCGATGCAAATATTCTGGGCCGGATCAGTAAACGCACTTATTCCACGCGGAACTGGCGAATGATGCCGTCCAGTCCGGTGGCCAGCGCGGAGAGGTTCTTGCAGGCCACGACCGTCTCCTCGGCGGCCTGGGAGTTTTCCGCGGCCAGTTGCGAAATGTTGCTGGCCGACTCGGCGATCTCGCCCGAGGCCGCGGTCTGCTCGGTGGCCGCCGTGGCGATCAGATGGATCTGGCCTTCCACCTCGTGCGAGGCGCCAATGATGGCCGTCAGGCTGGTGCGCGCGCGTTCCGTCTCACCCCGGCCGGTCTCGACCGTGCCGCGGCTGCTGGACATCACGTCGCGCGTCTGGCGGGTCTCCTCCTGGATGCTCTGGATGGTGACGGCGATCTCTTTGGTGGCGCCCTGGGTGCGCTCGGCCAGGCGGCGCACCTCGCCGGCGACGACCGCGAAGCCGCGTCCGTGCTCGCCGGCGCGGGCTGCCTCGATGGCCGCGTTCAAGGCCAGCAGGTTGGTCTGCTCGCTGATCTCCTGAATCACGCTGACCACCTTGCCAATCTCCTCGGAGCGCTTGGCCAAGGAGTCCATCTTCTCGGCCACGGAGCCGGTGTCGGCGGCAATTTGTTCCATGGTTTTGGCCGCGTCCTGCATGACTGCGCCGCCTTCGCTGGCGGTTTCGGCCGAAGTGCGGCTGGCCTGCGAGGCGCTTTCGGCGTTGTGGCTGATCTCGGCGATGGTCGCCGTCATCTCCTGCGCGGCCGCGGCAATCTGGTTGATTTTGCTGGTCTGGGTCTGCGTATTGCTGCTGGTCTGCGTCGAGCGTACGCTCAGCTCCTCGGCCGAAGCCGACAGCGTCTCCGCGCCCTGCGCCACCGACCGCAACACCTCGCGCATCGCACTCACGCTGGTGTTCAGCGCCGTCGAAAGACGGCCAATCTCGTCGCTGCCTTGCACCTCGACAGACACCGTGAGGTCTTTCGCCGCGACGCGCTCCAGGGCCTTCGTTGCCGATAAGACTGGCGGCACAATGAGCCGCGTCAGCAGCATCCCGACGCCAAGGCATAGGATTGCCGCCATCGCCATCGCGCTCCATGCCAGGCCGCGGATCAACCTATTGTCGGCGTTGATCTGCGCTCCGTCCTGGTTGCACTGCTGGTTGTAAGCATCGCTCATCTTGATCGCCTGGCTGAGCGCCAGGTTGAAGTTGTCCAATAGATCCTGTTCCTGCTTGCCCAGCGCAAAAAGATCTTTGTGCCCGCTGGCGGTATCCTCGGTGTTCTTCCGCATGATCTCGCCGCTCTTGCTTCGGTATGCGGCAAATTCGTCGGCCGAAATCTTGAATTGCTCCTGCTCGTCCTGAGTCAGCGGCATGGCCTGATACCGATCCTTGGCAGCCTGGTACTTTTCCAGCGCGGATGCCAGGTGGACGCCACGCTGAGCTAGGCAATCGGCGTCCGTACAGAGCAGCGCGGCCAGTTCCATGCGCCGCGCTGCCTGCATATTCCCGCGCATCTCGACCATGGCCTGTGCGGCGGGAAGTGTGCGCTCGGTAAAATCCTTGGTCAGCCGGTCGATTTTATAGAGACCAATCAACGCGGAGACGCCCTGCAGAAGGCACAACAGGCAGATCACACCAAAGGCCACGGCAAACTTGCGCGCCAGGGGCATATTTCTCAAAATCGACATTGTTTTGGTTTCTCCTTCAGAATGTGTGCCCAGTGCATGAGAGAGGAGCAGGCAGAGATTCTATCCCATATATCGGCAAAAAATGGAAAGAGTCTAAAACTGAATCCAAGCGCATATTTCAGGGAGCGCCGTAGCGAGAGAAGCGGCGGCAAGGATTGTGAAATTCATTCCTGTACCTCAAAAGTTAGGCCGGACTACGGTTAATCGATTCTAGTTCCTGTACAAGCGCGTTGGCGGCCGTAGGGAACCGCAGGCAGCGCCGATGAGGTGCGTGGAAGCCATTGGTACAATCCAACTAAAACGTGTTTCACTTATTGCGGAACGAAAGCCTTCTTCAGTGGCTGAACGGGCTGCGGAAAAACTTGTTCAACGGAATGCAAAAGCGGCAAGGAGAGAACGAAATGGCGGAGCAAGTTTGTCCCTGGTGGCGTGGTTACCTGCTGGCAAGCCCGATTCGGCGTTGGATGCTGAACCCGGAAAAGATGCTTGCGCCCTATGTAAAAGAAGGCATGACTGTGCTGGAGCCTGGGCCGGGAATGGGCTTCTTTACGCTGCCGCTGGCCCGCATGGCTGGAGCGGCAGGACGGGTCGTGGCGGTGGACATCCAGGCTGAGATGCTGAAGAGCCTGCGGCGAAGGGCCGTCAAGGCCGGTCTTTCGGAGCGCATTGAAACCCGGCTGGCGCAGCCGGAGACACTGGAACTCGGCGATCTGAAGGGTGCCGTGGACTTTGTGCTGGCCTTTGCGATGGTGCATGAGATGCCGTCGGCCGAGGTGTTTTTCAGCGAAGTGGCGGACGCGCTCAAACCGGGAGGCTTGCTGCTGCTGGCCGAACCTCAGGGGCACGTAAAGCTGGCGGCGTTCGAGCGGGAACTGACGGCAGCGCACACGGCCGGCCTCGAAGTGCAGGATCGGCTCGAAATTCGCTTCAGCCAAGCTGCGGTGCTGCGCAAGTCCTAGCGGAATGAGGCGGGGGCACGAAGCTCGCGCCTCATTTTGTTGCGCCTTGCGTTAGGGGGGACGCCCAGTCCGGAATCGACGGCATCGAGCAGCGCCCCGGTGGAGTCGAGTTCGTAGTCCCAGAACATCACGCCACGGAGCTTGTGGCGGAGCACGTACCTGCACTTGGCCGCGAGCGACTGCGGATCGTCATACGAGACGAAGACCTTCGTCTCAGGGTTGTACAGGTATGGCGCCGACGCGACAGAATCCCAGAAGCGGATAAATCCACGCTTCAGCAGGGTTTCCGGCGCGGCGTCGGGCTGCCCGTCCGCGAGCGGCGTTCCCGGCTGAAAGAGGCCATGGCCAGCGGCGGGAACCTGACTCCATGTATGGCTGTAAAAGGGCACGCCGAGAACGATTTTGTAAGCGGGAACGCCGGCCTGCTCAAACTCCTGCACCGACCTGTCGGCCGAAATCCTTCTCGGGTCGGCGGGATTGGTGAAAAGGGGCGCGTGATGTCCTGTGATCGTGTCGTCGGAATCGTAGTAGTCATAGGCCATCAGGTTCACCGTATCCACAATCCGTGCCACCTTGTTCATCTCCGTATGCGCGAGGAAATTGGAAAACGCTCCGGCCGCTACGGTGAGATAGAGCCGCCGGTGAAGCCGCTTTTCCAGCTTGTTGAAGCTCTGGCGCAGTTCCATGAGCAGTAGCGTGTAATTCTGCCGGTCCTCGGGGCGGAAGTTTTTGCTGGCTCCGGGAATCCCCGGATACTCCCAGTCGATATCCAGGCCATCGAGTTCATGGCGGCTCACATAATCGTCTACGCTGGCAATAAAGACGGCGCGGCTCTGCCTGGTGAGGGCGACGTCGGAAAAGCCGCATGACCGCCCCCATCCGCCCGCGGAGATGAGCACGGTCAAGGAATGGTTTTGTTTCTTGAGCGCCACCAGCGCGGCCAGGTTTCTGTCATCGTTTGCGAAGCCGTTTGCGATGCGCCCGTCCTGGAGACTGGCGAAGGCATAGTTGATGCGCGTTAGCTTCCGCGCGGCGATGTCGCCGGGCTGAATCTGGGCGTCTTTCGGAAAGACGTAGGCTGCAACCACAGGCCGCGGAGCGGCTGCGCATAAAGCGGAAGCCGTGCAAAGCCATGCGACAGCCAGCAGCCACAATTTCGACAAGACGTTTCTATCTATTCCGATAATCTAACCTCCGTACATTCTTTTAGACGGCATCGACAGCGGAAAAGCTCCATCCGGAGCGTGGCGGGGTTTCGCCCCCCACATAACGACAGCAGAATCAACGCAGCCTGTTCAGCCCCTGCGATCTCGAAACCATTCCCACTTTCACCCTGCGCCAAAGCCAGGACGGCGTGCTTCCTTGGGCGCAAAAAAACAACGGGGAAGAGCCGGTAGGCTCTTCCCCGTTGTTGTCCAGCGGTCCAGGGTGTCTATTGCTCCGGCCCGATAGTATTAACACAATTTTGGGTGCCCCACCCTCGCGACGCCTTTGTTTTTGTCGCTAGGGTGGGATCGCACGATGCAAATCTTTTAGGCCGGATCAATAGTTACTTCTTGGTGGGGGCGATCACGTCCTTGGCGGCCTTGGCCACGCGGAACTTGACCACCGTCTTGGCCTTGATCTTGATGGCCGCGCCGGTCTGAGGGTTGCGGCCAATGCGGGCCTTGCGCTCCGCCTTTACCAGGCGGCCGATGCCGGGAATCACGAAGACGCCGTTCTTCTTGGTTTCCTTCACGGCGATTTCCGCCTGCAGGTCCAGGAAGGCCGCAACTTGCTTGTTGGTCAGTTCCATTTTCTCGGCCAGAAGCCGAATCAGGGCAGTCTTGGTCAATCCAGTAGCCATGTAATGCTCTCCTTTGGGGCGTGCCCTTGGGCGCGCCGGTGTTGCCTGGGTTTCTTTCGCCAAAAGCGTACCGCATGGAGGGAGTGCGACCTTGGCAACACTTGCACGAAACCCCTGTATTCATGCGGGTCAGAGAACCCGTCGATGGTTACAATGCGACTTTCGGGGGGGCAAAGTCAACAGAAAAACCGCATATTTTGCATTTTTCTGAGGATTTTGTGCCGATTTCGCCCGTTTTCGCCCATATTTGCCGGTTTTCTTCGGATGCTTCGCCCGGAGAACTACACAATCCAGCCCCCGCCGACGACCTCGTCGCCGTCGTAGAAAACCGCGGACTGACCGGGCGTAACGGCGCGCTGCGGCTCGTCGAAAGTGGCCGCCACCTCGTCCGCTCCGGCCGGTTCGAGCGTGGCCCAGGCCGGCTCGTGCCGGTTGCGAATCCTGATCCGCACGCGCATCGGCGCTGTCAGCGCGGCAATGGAAATCCAGTTGCATCCGCGGGCGCGCAGGCGGCGCGTGGCGAGCTCCGCGTCCGCGCCCAGCGTCACGCGATGGCTCGCCGGATCAATCCGCAGCACATAGAGCGGCGTGGGCGAGCTGATGCCCAGCCCCTTGCGCTGACCCACCGTGAAGTTGAAGATGCCCTCGTGCCGGCCCAGCACCGCGCCGTCCGGGGTCACCAGCTCGCCCGCCGTCTCCGGCAGCCGCTCGCCCTGCTCTTCCAGATACGCCGTCAGAAACTGCTTGTAATCGTTGCCGGGAATGAAGCAAATCTCCTGTGAGTCGGGCTTTTCGGCCAGCGACAGGCCATACTGGGCTGCCAGCTCGCGTACCTCCGGCTTGGTCAGCCCGCCCAGCGGAAAGAGCGTGTGCGCAAGCTGCTCCTGCGTCAGGCCGAAGAGAAAATAGGTCTGATCTTTCGCCGCATCCAGCGCCCGCTTCAGAATCCAGCGCCCGCGCCTGGGGTCGAACTCGTTCACCGCGTAGTGGCCGGTGGCGATGCGTTCCGCTCCAATCGACCGCGCGGTCTGGAGCAACTGGTCGAACTTCAGGTGGTTGTTGCAGAGCGAGCAGGGAATCGGCGTGCGCCCGGCCAGGTACTCGGCCACGAAGGGCCGCACCACATCCCGCTCGAAGCGCTGCTGCTCGTTGACGACGTAGTAGGGAATGCCCAGGTGCTCGGCCACGCGTCGCGCGTCGTAGACGTCGTCCAGCGAACAGCAGCGCCCGGCTCTCGGCGCGTCGTCGGTGATGCCGCACTTGCCCGCCAGCCGCGTCTGATCCCAAAGCTGGAGCGTCAGGCCGATGACGGTGTTGCCCTCGTGGGCAAGCATCGCCGCCGCCGTCGAGGAGTCCACCCCTCCAGACATGGCGACGGCAATGGTTTCGGGCTTGGGCGTGGATTTGGGATCGGTCATAGGTCGTTATCCAATTTCTCTAAAAGCTCTGTCATCCTGAGCGAAGTTTGGCGCGTTTTTTGCGCCAAACGGAGTCGAAGGACCTGCGGTTGTTTCCTGCTTTGAAAGGGCACGACTTCAGCCGTGCCGTAAGTGCCACAAAATGACGCGGGCTTTAGCCCCTGAGGGGATTTGAATCTTTGAATGAAACATCAAATCTGACGTTTAAGCTCATCAATCAGTTTGACGTGACGCTTAATTTCATCCTGCTCATGTTTGATTTGCTGATCGTAATTTCGAGCCCTCTCATTCTTTTCACGTTCAAGGTTCGAAATTCTTGTTTGGTGAGTCTGGATTGTTCGATTGATTTCTTGAATTCTTCTTGCAGCTTCAGCAGATTTCTTTGGATCAACCATGGCTTTCCTCCATCAGATTTTTTGAGACAAATTGAACACTCATCAATTCCGATTCAAGCCCATTTCACGGCTTTGAAGTTTTTCTTTCCACCTGGATTCCATTTTCAGAATGTCATCGGAGTTCGAAGCGCTTCCGGCCACCTCAAGAATCGAAACTTGGTAGTCGCTAGCTTCACGGCTCTTCAGGGCAACATCGCCGCCATGACCGGTAGTAGCATATTCCATCCATCGGTGCCAAAAACCTTCTTCGCCGGAGGCTGAGCCAACATATTGCTCTTTCGTCTTAGGGCAAGTCAGCAAATAAACCCCTTTTGCATACTTGAGGTTTTCGATCCATGTTCTCGGTAGTCCCTCCACCTTGGACAAGGGTTCATTGAAATTCAAGAATCCTGGAAAATCGGGTTCCTTGAATTCAGGCCGCACTTCTCTGATAGGTTTGTTCTGGTTGTCAGCCCGTTGCACCCAAGCTCGTGTTCCATCACCCCATTCGATGAAGAACTTACCTCTCAAGTCTGCCAGCCGATCGTCAAGTTCGAGGTCATAGACATCACAGCTTCCAGCCAAATCGACCCCGTCGTTTTGTGGCTTTGGAGTATCTTCCGTCAATACCCCTTTATATTTTGCGGCATAAAGACCAACAAACATTGTGGCACCATCGGATGTAGCAACAAACGAGGCCCAATAAGGTGCTCGCGAGAATTTTGGCCGATTTTCAAAGCTCTGGATGGACTGGTAGCTTTCAAAGGCAGGAGGTGCATCTCGCCATAATTCGTAAGGCGTCCGTCCGCGTGCAGCTCTTTTGTCCTGGTGACGAAGCAGAATTACTTCCTCTGGCTTCAGGCCAATTTGAGCTAATACTGAATTGAACAAGATAGACATGACCATCCCTCAGGGGCTAAAGCCCGGCATCTTCTGGGTGTCTGGCGGCACGGCTAAAGCCGTGCCCTTTCAAAGCTACAACAAAACCACGGCATTGTCCGCAGTAGCTTTTACCCCGCCGTTCCCGCCGCCACCGGCGAAATTGCGCGCAAATGCGCGACAGCCTCTGGCACTACCTGCAAAACATAATCCACATCGGCCTCGGTTGCGGTCTTCAGCAGGCTGAAGCGGAGGCTGGCCCGCGCGCGGGTCTTGTCCAGGCCCATGGCCATCAGCACATGGCTTGGCTCGGTCGCGCCGGAGTGGCAGGCCGAACCGCCGCTGACGGCCACGCCCTTCAGGTCCAGAGCAATCACCAGCGCCTCGCCCTCCAGGTTGTCGAACCAGATGTTGGTCGTGTTGGCCACGCGAGGAACGGGGTTAGTCAATTCCCAAGTCCGAAAATCCGGACCTGGCGCACCCGGATTTTCCGCGCCGTTGACGCCGGTGCCGGGAAGCGCCAGAATTCCCGCTTCCAGCCGGTCGCGCAGCTTGGCCAGACGCTCAATTGTTCCATCTTCCAGCGCGTGCTGTGCCAGCTCGGCGGCCTTGGCCAGGCCCACAATGCCGGGAACGTTCTCGGTTCCGGCGCGGCGGCGGCGCTCCTGGCCTCCACCCACCAGCAGCGCCTCAATCGGCGTTCCGCGCCGCACGAAGATTGCGCCAACGCCCTTCGGCCCGTACATCTTGTGCGCACTGATGGAGAGCAGATGGCAGCCGAAGCGGCGCACATCGATGGAAACCTTGCCCGCGCCCTGCACGGCGTCGATGTGGAAGTACGCGCCCGCCGCGGCGGCGATTTTGCCAATCTCCTCCACCGGCTGCACGACGCCGGTCTCGTTGTTGGCCAGCATCACGCTGACGAGGCGTGTCTGGGGCCGCAGCGCGCGCTGAACCTCCGCCGGGTCAATCAGGCCGCTCGGAGTCGGCGCGACAAAGGTCGTCTCCACGCCAAACGAGGCCATGCGCCGGGCCGCCTCCAGAATCGCCGAGTGCTCAATCGCCGTGGTCACAAAGTGGTCGCCGGGGCGCAGCAGGCCGAAGAGGACGGCGTTGTCGCCCTCGGTGCCGCCGGAGTTGAAGACCACCTCGGCCTCGCGGCAATTGAAAAATTCGGCCAGCGTCGCGCGGGCTTGGTCCACGGCGGAGCGCGCCTGCTGCCCGTCCAGGTGAATCGAGCTGGCGTTGCCGAAGCGCTCCATCCAGTAGGGACGCATCGCCTCCAACACCTCTGGCAGCAGCGGCGTGGTGGCGTTGGCGTCCATGTAGACTCGCTGCATCGCGTTCCTGGCCTCCTGCTTTGATTGTACGAGAGCCGGGATTTTGGCTGCGGCCAGCGTTGAATTTGGGCGCGCATTCGCCCCCTTGAACTCATTCCGTAAAAACTATCTACAGAGCTTCTTGCAAAATTACTTTTAGATCACAGATTGCGTCAGGGCACGACTTCAGTCGTGCCCTGACGCAAAGATGTTTTTTGGAAATCTCTTTAATCCTCTGATTCCATGCGCGTTAGATGACTATTTTTCGGCTGCATCGCTCTCCTGGCCATTTTTCCACTTTCCTTCGCGTCCGGATTTTGTCATACTTGATTGTGCCCACCTGGTACGTCCAATTCAAAAGATCACTCAAGAGGTTGCGTCAATGTCGGCAAAGTATGTCTTTGTGACGGGCGGAGTTGTGTCCAGTTTAGGGAAGGGTCTGGCGGCGGCTTCCATCGGCTGCCTGCTCGAAAGCCGTGGCCTGCGCATCAATATGATGAAGTTCGACCCGTACCTGAACGTCGATCCGGGGACGCTCTCGCCCTTTCAGCATGGCGAGGTCTACGTCACCGACGACGGCGCTGAAACCGACCTCGACCTCGGTCACTACGAGCGCTTCACCCACGCCGTGCTCACGCGCGACAATAATCTGACCACCGGCCGCATCTACGAGCAGATCATCATGAAGGAGCGGCGCGGCGACTACCTGGGCAAAACCGTCCAGGTGATTCCCCACGTGACCAATGAGATCAAGAACGCGATGCGCAAGGTCTCGGCCAACGGCGCGGACGTGACCATTGTCGAAATCGGCGGCACGGTGGGCGACATCGAGTCGCTGCCGTTTCTGGAGGCCATCCGCCAGATGCGCCAGGAAGAGGGCCGCGAAAACTCCGTCTTTGTCCATCTCACGCTGGTGCCGTGGATTGCCGCCGCCCAGGAGTTGAAGACCAAGCCCACGCAGCACTCCGTCAAGGAGCTGCTCTCAATCGGCATCCAGGCCGACATTCTGGTCTGCCGCTGCGAACACGACCTGAGCCGGGAGATGAAGCAGAAGATTGCCGCCTTCTGCAACGTGGAAGAGCGCGCCGTCATCACCGACCAGGACGTGCCTTCCATCTACGAGTGTCCGCTCGGCTTTGCCAAGGAGGGCGTCGATGATCTGCTTCTCAAGCTGCTGCACATAGAAGCGCCCGCGCCCAACCTGACCAAGTGGCAGGAGCTGCTGGACCGCTGCTACCACCCGAAGGATCACGTCTCCATCGCCATCGTCGGCAAGTATGTGGAGTATGAGGACAGCTACAAGTCCCTGAAGGAGGCGTTGACCCACGGCGCCGTCTCGCAGAATTTGAAACTCGACGTGACCTGGGTGGAAGCCGAAACGCTGGAGTCGAAAACGCCTGAGGACCGCGGTTATGAGGCGCTGCTGAAGGATTTTGACGGCATTCTGGTTCCCGGCGGCTTTGGCAAGCGCGGCATCGAGGGGATGCTGAACGCCATCCGCTACGCCCGCGAAAAGAAGGTGCCTTATTTCGGCATTTGCTTGGGGATGCAGACCGCCTGCATCGAGTTTGCTCGCAACGTCTGCGGCCTTCCGGACGCCAACTCCAGCGAGTTCGACCCCGCCAGCAAGCATCGCATCATCTACAAGCTGCGTGAGCTGCTGGGCGTGGAAGAGATGGGCGGCACCATGCGCCTGGGCGCTTGGGATTGCGTGCTGCAACCCGATACGCTGGCCTCGAAAGTCTACGGCGGCGCCACCAAAATCAGCGAGCGCCACCGCCATCGCTACGAGTTTAACCGCGAGTACGAGGCTCTCTTGACCGGCGGCGGCCTGCGCATCAGCGGCACCACGCCGGACGCGGCCTATGTTGAAATCGTCGAGCTGCCCGACCACCCATTCTTCCTCGGCTGCCAGTTCCATCCGGAGTTCAAGTCCCGGCCGCTGGAGCCGCACCCGCTCTTCCGCGCCTTCATTACCGCCAGTTACAAGAACCGCGAGGCGCGCCTTGCCGCCGCACCCCGCAGTGACCCGTCACTGGAGCCTTCCTCCGCTGCGATTGCGGAACGGCTGCGGTTTGCTTACTGATCCGGCGAAGGGCGCAAACTCATTTGGATGAAGGGTACGGGCTTTACAGGCTGCGGAAAAGCTCGTGGAAAGTGTTTCAAGGGGACGCATTGCGTCAGGGCACGACTTCAGTCGTGCCGTAAGTGGCTGATAAAAAACGACGGGCTTTAGCCCCGGAGGGAATGTCTTTCGGGCGTCTAGCTCAGGAACAGGCCTTTTCCGCAGGTTGTAAAGCCGGAGTCTTAAATTGTCCAATCACGGCACGAATAAAGTCGTATCCGGGCGCTTTTTACCGCCTCCGAGAAATATCACAGCAGGCTACGGCTTTTCTGGCACGGCCTTGGCGTCCTTGCCCTGTTGCGTCTCCACGTGGAATCGCTTGTAGTCGTAAACGCGTTCGGTGATGTGCGCGTGAATGCCTTTGACGAGCAGAACGCGCGCCTGCAAAGAAATCTCTGTGCCGGTAGGAAACCATATCTCGCCGTTCACTGGGGCCTGATCGAAAGAGAAGTGCGATCCCTTCTGAATATTGGCAACCAATCCGCCGGCCACATGGAAGTTGTCGTCTAAAGCGACTTCCATGCGGGCCACCTGACGATCTGCCTCGTCAATCCACACCGTTCCCTGTAGCTTTTTGGAGAGATCTTCGCTCGTACCGTGGGCCTTCAAATCTTTCTTGCCCACAAAGTCGAAGACAATGGTGGAGCGGCCGCGAAAGTTCTCCCGGCGGGGATTGCGCACGTCGGCAACCTCCAGAATGCGCCGCAGGCTGATCTGATCATCCTTTGGCTGGTCAGGCTGTGGCTTCTCCGCTTTCTCCACGGCCTTGGTCACGCGCTCGGTTTCCTTCTGCTGTTCCTCGTCCGTCAGCGGCTTGCCGTCTTTTTTCAGCATCCGTTGAATCGGCTGGCCATGGACGAAAAAGACCTCGGAGTCATGCGTCTCGGTCTTGGTCACCCGTCCTTTGCCGTCGAGTTCCTGAACCACTTCGGAATCGCTGAAGGTATAGTTTTCCCGCACCTTTTCGAGCTGCTTCTGGTGCTCATGCGCCTCGCGCATGAACTGGCGAATATCGGGCAGCGGCTTTTGGCCCTGAACCGGAAGTACAGATAAATGCGGCAGAAGAAAGCCTGCAAACAGGAAAATCCGTAACGCGTGCATGGAACAAATCCTTCGGAAGGGATTGTTCTTCGGTGTAAACGCGCACCGGAGACGATATTATCTTTGACCCGGCGTGATGGAAAAGGTTGCGGCGACCCGCCACAGAACTCGCCAGGGCACACCAACTCTGGTTTCGCTCTACAGGCCGCGGAAAAACTCAATTTATTCCGTGCAATGCATCCGTCGTCCACCGGCAAAGCCGCCCCACAGAGAGATGAAACGAGGCATGGCTGGTTGAGAGCAGTTTGCGAATTCACGTAGACTTTTTGAGAGCATTGAAAAGTGGCTTTTTCCTCCACCCCGGCGGGCGGAAAACCGCTTGCCGGGGAAGACCGAAGAGGAAAAAGCCACTCGATTTCGCTTTTACGTGATCCTGCTTTATTGCGCCTTGGGAATCACCAGCGCCGTCACGCCGTAGCGCGGCACGTCGATGGTGAAGGTTGCTCCCAGGTTTTCCACGGGCGCTTCGCTGATTTCCTTGCCCGCATCCAAGGCTTCCTGGCTCCAGTCGTAGCGCGTGCCCTTGGCGGCATAGGAATAGTTGTCCACGCTGATCGTGACCCTTGTAGCCTGTAGCGGATCCTTGTTGATCAGCAGCAGGCCCAGACCGCCGTCGCCCCGTTTGACGGCATGAATCGCCAGGCTTGGCAGCGCGGAACTTGCGCCGACGAACTGATCGCCCGGCTGCGGCGCGGCCAGATGCAACAGCTTTAGTCCGTAGTAGGCGGGCTTGGGTTTGTTGCTGTCATCCAGAAACAGCGCGCTGTGCATCGGCGACCACTCGACCGAGTAGACGCCGTTCTCAACCAGCGTGGCCAGCGCGTCGGCGGTAAAGACGCTCACTGCCACCGGCTTCTTGATCTGCGCCCAACTGGCGACGGAGAAATTGGTGAAGGCCAACTGAGGAACGTGCCCGGCGGGGCAATTCTTCTTGGTCTTGTCGATCAACTCCCGGATCAGCGCCGCGTAATCGCGGTCCAGGCCAATCATCAGGTCGTTCTCATCCATCAACTTCCAGTCGGGAGCCGCGGTCGCTTTGCCTTCCATCAGCGAAAAGCTGCCGAAGTCGATGCTGGCGCAGGCCGCCTTCAGAACATCCGCGTTCCAGTTCTTGCCGATGGAGGTGTCTCCGATGGTGGCGGGGGTGATGAGCGTCGCGCCCACCATGATCGTGGGATCGACGGCCTTCATCGCCTTCACATACGCATTGACAGCGGCACCGTAGGCGGCCGGGCTGAGGGCGGAATTCTTGTAATGGCGGTCCCAATCCTTCGAGGTGGGCACCGTGCCGGCGTGCAGGTCGGGTTCGCGGACGCCATGGTCGTCGTTGGAATAGTAGCCGCTGTTCCAGTTTTCGATTCCCACCGTCCACAACTGAATTCCCACTGGGGATGGTTGCCCAAGGCGCAGCGCGTTATAGCCATCGTCGGCCGGCAGCGGCTTGGCAGCGCGCAGACTGGCCCAATAACCCACCGTCTTCCAGTCGGTGCCTTTGGAGTCCACGCCCAGCGGCTGACTGCTGGTGGGGTTGCCATTGACATACGCCACCCAGGCCGCGGCTTCGGCCGGTTCGCCGCCGCCCAGACCGTTCAGGCTGCTGCCGTAGTTGACCGTCACCAGCATCGAGCCCAAATGGCCGGCGACTTCCAGCAGCGCGGAAAACTGCCGTTCCTTGGCCAGCGGCTGAACCTTGTCGCTGGTATACGGGTTGGTCAAGGCTCCCGTTGACCAATGATAGAGTGCATCGACCCCATTGTTGCCGGGAAAGCGCAGATTGGTAACGCCCGCCTCCTGCAGCAATTGCACGGTGGCCTTATCAAATCCCTTGCTGTCCCACTGGTCGGCCGCCACGCCAATCGAAGTGGGATAAAGTATGTCGCGGAGTTTGCCTGTCTCCACGTGCGCCTTGGTTTTGAACTGCGCCTGCGCTGGCCCGGTGGCCAGCAGCATCGCCCCCAGCGCCAGGGTCCAGGCAAGCCCGCCTCCGGTCGACAAAAAGCTCTGCTTGCGCGCCGCTCGCGGACGCTTGCAAGCCTTGATCTCCATATCCTGTTTCCACTACGCCATCGTGATCGCTCCCCTCGCGGAAAAAGCCTCCATGCCGCGACACATCAGCATACTACCCAAGAGAGAACTTCAGAAATAAGCAGTGAATGCGCCTGCATCCGGAGGGCTTTTGAAGGAAGATTCACCTTCATTCTCCGGCAATCTTCTGGAACCTTTCCGTAGATTGAAATAGGATTGCAGCGCCGGCTTGAAAGCAGAAAATGGAATTGAATTTCAAATCGTTCCCGGGGTGAGTTCCTGCATCATGCTGGCGCGCAATGGCTTAAGAGACTTCTCTGTAAAATCGCCGGACAGCAGTGATATGGACCATGCGGAATAATATCCATTGGATTGCGGCAAAGTACAAAGTGCCGGCATTCCGTTAAATTGTGTAAAAGTAAATTTGTGAGTTATGCTTTACAAATGGCAAATAACTCTATTCTTTCTCTCATCGACGCAGAAATTGCAAAGCTCACACAGGTCCGCTCCTTGCTGGCCACCACAGGCAAGGCCGCCGACAAGGTAACAGCGCACCTCGCCAAGGCAGCCAAGGCCGAGAAGCCCGTGAAGAAAGCCAAAAAAACGAAGAAGCGCCGCGTGCTGAGCCCCGAGGCGCGTGAGCGGATTGCCGCGGCGCAGCGCCAGCGTTGGGCCGCGCGGAAGGCCAAGTAACAGTTTGGCGGTCGTGTTCGATTCGCTCTTGTCAGCTTATTCGACCGCATCCAGCTATAATCCCGCGACCACCAGGATGCGCGGCTCGGTCATTTCATCGATGGCTGAGCGAATGCCTTCGCGTCCCAGTCCGGAGTCCTTGACGCCGCCGAAAGGCATGGGGTCAAGACGCCAGGTGGGAGTGTCTCCCACGATCAAAGTGCCAACTTCCAGCTCGCGATAAGCGGTGAGAATACGGCCAATGTCGCGGGTGAGCAGGCCGGCTTGCAGGCCGTACCTCGAGTGATTGACCTCGGCCAGCGCGTCCTCGAAGTCGTCGTAAGGCTCGATAGCCACGACCGGACCGAAGACCTCCTCGTCGCGGATTTTCATGCCGGATTTGGTCCCAGTCAGAATCGCCGGCGTGACCACGGAGCCGTGGCATTCGCCGCCGGCCGCCAGCTTGGCGCCGCCCGCGACCGCTTCCTTGATCCAGGCTTCCACGCGCTCCGCGTCGGCGAGCCGGATCAGTGGCCCCACTTCAGTGGTTTCCACGGATGGATCGCCAGTTCCGAGCAGGGCGGCCGCCTCGGCGACCTTCCACAGAAATGTCTGGAAGACGCCGCGCTCCACAAACACCCGCTGTACGCTGATGCAGGATTGGCCCGCGTAGCCGAAGGCAGCGCGCGCGGTCCGCTGCGCCGCTTCGTCCAGGTCTGGCCAGTCGCCGCAGACGATCAGCGCGGCATTGCCGCCCAGTTCCAGCAGCACGCGCTTGCGCCCGGAGTGCGCCTTCAGCTTCCATCCCACCTCGGCCGAGCCGGTAAAGCTGACCAGCTTGATGCCGTCCTCTCTTTCGGCCAGCCAGGCCGTATCCACGTTGCTCAGTGGCAGCACGGCCAGCGCCTCATCGGGCCATCCGGCCTTCAGAATCACCTCGCCCAGCGCCAGCGCGGTAAACGGGGTTTCCAGCGCGGGCTTCAGAATCACCGGGCAGCCAGCGGCCATGGCCGGGGCCAGCTTGTGCGCCACCAAGTTCAGCGGGAAGTTGAACGGCGTAACGGCCAGCACCGGCCCGACGGGGAAGCGCTGCGCCAGCCCCCAGTGGCCCTCGCTGCCCTCCATCAGGTCCAGCGGAATGCTTTCGCCGCCCATCCGCGAGGTCTCCTCGGCCGCGGTTCTGAAGGTCAGCACGGCGCGATCCACTTCGGCCCGCGCCAGGCGAATCGGCTTGCCTGCCTCGGCCACGATGAGCAGCGCGAAGCGCTCTTTCTGCTCCAGCAGCGCGGCGGCCACGTTTTCCAGAATCTCGCGGCGCTTCCAGCGGGGCAGGGCGCGCGTGCGGCGCAGGCTGGCCACGGCGTGATGCACGGCCTGGCGCGCGTCGGCGCGGGTGGCCACGGTTACGCGGCCCACCAGTCCCTGATCCCACGGCGAGCGCACTTCCAGCGCCTCGCCCTCATTCCATTCCTTGCCGCACAGCAGAAATCCCGTTTGTGTTCCCGGCCGCATCTTCATGACTGACTCGCTTCCTGTTCGTTACTCCCGGATTTTACAAGGGCAGGGCAGGCGCGGATACAACTTCCTCAGCAATATCTTCCATTCCCTGCGACGGAATCCCGGTGCGGTACACTGTTCCCCAATGATCCAGAATGGCCGCAGCCCGAAACTTCCTTTCGATCCCGCCGAGGCCGTGGCGCACTTGCGCGCCAAGGACGCCAAGTTGGGCGCGCTGATTGACCGCGCCGGCCCCTTCACGCTGCGGCTTGATCCGCTGCCCTCGCCCTTTGCGTCGCTGCTGGAGTCGATCCTCTACCAGCAGTTGCACGCCAAGGCTGCGGCCTCCATCCATCGCCGCGTGCGCGAGCACTTTGGCGGCGGCGATCCAGAGCCGCAACAATTGCTCGCGACGCCGGACGAAGTCCTGCGGGCGGCGGGCGTTTCCGGCAACAAGGCGCGGGCGCTGAAAGACCTGGCCGCGCGCACGCTGGACGGCACCGTCCCCACTGGCGCGGCCATTCGCAAAATGACCGAAGCGGAGATCGCCGAGCGGCTTACGCAGGTGCGCGGCATCGGTCCCTGGACGGTGGAAATGCTGCTGATCTTCCGCTTGGGCCGGCCCGATGTGCTGCCGGCCGACGACTACGGCGTGCGCAAGGGCTTTGCGCTGACCTTTCAGCGCGTGCCCAAAAGCCGTCCTCTCGCGGCGGCCGATCTGCCCCGGCCGGAAGTGCTCCTCAAACGGGGAAAACGCTGGACTCCGTTCCGTTCCGTGGCCAGTTGGTATCTGTGGCGTGCCGTCGATCTGGCAAAAGAAGCAGCGCCCAAGAAATAACTCCAACAGCAAGCCAGCCGATGGCTGGTCCGCAGTCCGTGAGAAGTGATGCCGGTTCCAGCAATTCAATTGAGAAATTTAACCAAGCGCTACGTGGGCGCGACCGTTGTCGATGCGCTGAGCTTGGAGATTCCGTGCGGGGCTGTCTTCGGATTTTTCGGGCCAAACGGCGCGGGAAAGTCGACGACAGTGAAGATGATGGCGGGGCTGGTTGCTCCCGACTGCGGCGAGGCGCTGCTGATGGGCCGGTCGGTGAGTGTCGACGCCGTCGAGGTCAAGCGAATGATCGGAGTGGTTCCGGACGACCTCGCGCTCTTCGACTATCTCTCCGTCTGGGAGCATCTCGATCTGGTGCGCGCGATCTTCGAACTCGACGAGCAGACGTTTCGCCATCGCAGCACCCAGCTTCTTGATCTGCTCGGCCTGACAGCCGATGCGCGGCAACTGGTGTTGCACTGCTCCTATGGCATGAGGAAGAAAACCTCGCTGGCGATGGCTTTGCTGCCCAACCCGAAGATTCTGATTCTCGACGAGCCTTTCGAGGGACTCGATCCGGTCATGTGCGTCACTGTGAAGCGCGCGCTGAAGAGAGCGGCGGAAAAGGGAACGACGATCTTCCTGACGACTCACGTGCTGAATTCTCTCGACGATTTGGTGAACCGCTATGGCATTCTCCGCGCGGGCAGGCTCGTGGCGCAGGGTGATGCGGCGTCGCTGGCGGAAGAAGGCTTGACCCTTGAGCAGGCGTATCTGCGCCAGTTTCCGCTGCCGGAGAGCGAGGAGCTGGAATGGCTGGGCTGACGCAATTGCTCCGCTATGAGCGGCTCAGCAACCGGCGCTTCCTCCTCATGCGGCGCTCGGGCGGAGAACAGCTCGCGGAGCTATGCGTTGGAATTATTCTCGCAGCCGCGCTTTTTCTTCAACTGGCGAAGATTGCGTTCGGGCCGCAGCCGGCGCGCCAGCCGGCTGCGCAACTGCTGATTCTTGTCCTGGCTTTTGCATGGGCGATTGCGCCTTCCACCGTCCTTGCTTCCATTCCGGCCCGCGCGCTGGCACTCTACCCATTCACGCCTTGGCAGAAAGCGTGGTATCGCGTTTGTTCCTATCTTCAGAACGGGCTCGTCCTGGCGATTTTTCTGGCGTCGATTCTGGCCATGATTGCGCTTGTCCGCGTGCCGCATCCGCTGCTTTCCCTCGCCCAGGCGGGGGCATTGCTTGCGTTTGCGGCGGCTGCTGGATTGGGGCTTGCAATCGCGCTATCCACTCTCCAAAACCGCGCCGGCTGCGTCAAATTGACCGCGACGGTTCCGCAGCCGCGGCGTTATCCGCTGTTTGGCATGAACATTCGCTATTTTGCGCGGACACTCGATTCTTACCTAGCGCTTTTGTTCTCCATCGCCGCTGGAATCTCGGAGTATTTGGGCTCCTGGATAACTCCAGCCAAGCTCATTCTTCCGCTGCTTCTGCTTGCCGTTCTGTATATTCCAGCGGTTTTGAATCCCTTTGGATTGGGAAAACCGGCCGAGATGTCGCGCTATCGCCTTCTTCCGGCCCCCTATTGGAAACTGCTTCGGCAAAAGCACCTGGCGCTCGCCTCGCTATTTTTCGCCAGCACGCTTCCGCTGGACTTCGCGCTGGTCTGCCGGATGACCTTGCCGGAGCTTTGCCTCTCTGCCCTCCAGATCGGCACGGTTCTGCTGTGTTGGCTGCTGACCGGGTTGAGCCTGATGCGTTTGCCCTCCTCCCGTCAGATTAAGATGGCATTTGGAACCATATCGGGCAGCAATATGACGGTGATGCTAGCCTTTCATGCCGCCGTGCTGATGACGGTTGTTCCGTTGTCTGAGGCGCTGATTTTTCGCCGCGTCCGCCCGGCGATTGCATTTCCTGTGGAACTGGGCGTCCTGATGGCTTTGGCGGCAACCTACGCGCTGCTGATTCGCAGGCAACGCTGGCCGGTCGAGGGATCGCAAAGCATACAGAAGTGATAAACGCTGGCGCTGCACAAAAAAGGGAAACTCCGTTCCGTGGCCAGCGGGTATCTCTGACGCCGTCGATCTGGCAAAAAGAGACAGCAGCGGGTGGGCCGTCCGGCCTACAATGGTCTGAACAAAGCCGGTTTTCCGGCGAGGGATAGCGATTCTCATGGCCCCAGGCAACCGTTTCATCTGCATTCACGGTCATTTTTACCAGCCGCCGCGCGAGAATCCGTGGCTGGAGACAGTCGAAACACAGGACACGGCCGCGCCCTATCACGACTGGAACGAGCGCATCTGCGCCGAGTGCTACTCGACCAACGGTGCGGCGCGCGTCGTCAACAGCAGCAACCAGATCACGCGCATCGTCAATAACTACGCGCGCATCAGCTTCAATTTTGGCCCCACGCTGCTGAGCTGGATGCTGGAGAACGCGCCGCGCGCCTACCGTATGCTTCTGGACGGTGAGCGCCGCAGCCGCAAGCGATTCAACGGCCACAGCTCGGCGATGGCGCAGGTTTACAACCACATTATTCTGCCGCTGGCCAACCGCCGCGACCGCATCACGCAGATTCGCTGGGGCATCGCCGACTACGAGCACCACTATGGCGTGGCGCCGGAGGGCATGTGGCTGGCGGAGACCGCGGCTGACAACGAATCGCTGGAGTTGCTGGCCCAGCACGGCATCAAGTTCACCGTGCTGGCGCCGCACCAGTGCCGCCGCATCCGCCCGCTGCAGGACGGCGCCAACTGGATCGATAAGCCGAACGCCACGGTGGACACCACCCACCCCTACCTGGTCCGCTTCGAGTCCGGCGTTTCGATTGCCGTCTTTTTCTATAACGGCCCGGTCTCGCGGGCCATCGCCTTCGAGGGGCTGCTCGACTCCGGCGAGCGATTTGCCGACCGGCTCAAGTCGAGTTTCAACGATGGCGAACAGCCGCAACTGGTTCATGTGGCCACCGACGGCGAGTCATACGGCCACCACCACAAGTACGGCGAAATGGCGCTGGCCTACGCGCTGCGCCTGCTCGAAGAGGACAAAAGCGTCAAGCTGGCCAACTACGGCAGTTTCCTGGAGCAGTTTCCGCCGCAGTACGAGGCGGAAATTGTCGAAAACACCTCCTGGAGCTGCGCCCACGGCATTGAGCGCTGGCGCTCCAACTGCGGCTGCAACGGCGGCAAGCCCGGCTGGAATCAGGAGTGGCGCGCGCCGCTGCGCCAGGCCCTGGACGAACTGCGCGACGCACTCGTCACTTTGACCGACGAGGAAGGCGCCAAGCTCTTCAAGGATGTCTGGGCCGCTCGCGACGCCTACATCGAGGTCTTGCTTGATCGCGGCGCGCAGTCGGTGGAGCGTTTCTTTCGCGCCCAGCAACTGCGCGCCCTCACGGCGGTCGAACGCGCGCGCGGGCTGGAATTGATGGAGATGCAGCGTCATGCCCAGCTCATGTACACCAGTTGCGGATGGTTCTTTGATGACATTTCTGGCATCGAAACCGTGCAGGTGATCGCCTACGCGGCGCGCGCGCTGCAACTGGCCAATGAGGTTTCGGACGGCGCGGCGGCTCCCCTGGAACCGGCGTTTCTGGCCGGCCTGGCGCTGGCCAGCTCGAACGTGGCCTCGGCCGGCAACGGTGCCAGAATCTACCAGGAGCAGGTCGCCACCAAGCAGTTGGGTCTGGAGCAGGTTGCGGCCCACTACGCCATCAGCTCGATGTTTTCCTCCTATGCCGAGGAGACTGACCTGTTCTGCTTCCGTATCTGGCGCAACTCCTACGATGTGTACTCCTCCGGGTCGGGGCGGCTCGGCCTGGGCCGCGCCAAGATCGTCAGCGCCATCACCGGCAATCAGTGCAGCTTCTCCTTCGCCGTTCTGCACTTTGGCGACCAGAACATCACCGCCGCCGTCAAGCCCTGTGAGCCGGAGGATGTGGCCGCCTTTGATGCCTTCGCCGCCGAGGCCGCCGCGCACGTGCAGCGCGCCGACTTCCCGGAGGTGATGCGCCAGCTCGACCGTTTCTACGGCCACATGGACTACTCGCTGACCTCGCTCTTCAGCGACGAGCAGCGGCGCATCGTGCAGATTATCCTGACCACGACGCTGGCTGACATCGAGAATTCGCTGACCACCATCTACGAAGACCACGCCAGCCTGCTGCACTTTCTCTCCCAGGCCGGCCTGCCCAAGCCGCCGGCGCTCACCCTGGCCGCCGGTTTTGCCGTTAATGCCGGCCTGCGCCACGTGCTGGAGGCTGATCCCATCGACGAGACCCAGTTGCGCTCCTTCCTCTCCCTGGCCAAGGCCGACCAGGTATCGCTGGAGACGGCCGCGCTCTCCTACCTTGCCGACCAGCGCATGAAGCGCGCGATGATTGAGCTGCAAATGTCCTCCGGCTCACTGGAGATGCTGCATAGCGCGCTGGCGCTGAGCCGTATGCTGTCCCAACTGCCCTTCGAGCTGAACCTGTGGCAGGCGCAAAACATCTGGTACGAGATTCTGCGCACATCCAACTATGGCTTGACCGCACTGGCCGCCGAGGAGCGCCCAGGCTGGGAGAAGGACTTTGACGAATTGGGCCATTGTCTTTCGATTGACTGCGATGCCATTAGCGCTCAGAACAAGCCGGCGGTCCCGGCCGTGAAGTAGCACGAAAGGGAAGGCGCTTATTGATCCGGCCCGCAAGTATGAACACAAAATTGGGTGCCTGTAGAAGGTCAAGAGGTTGTTCCATTTTCGGAGCGGCTGATGGGCGGCTTGTAGTTGAGGCTACCATGAGGCCGTTGGTAATTGTAGAAGTTAGTCCAAGG
>Ga0224529_1000183_pt1 | contig 49318 bp, 30 predicted proteins | sample CBST50metaG_FD_179893 | JGI IMG/M metagenome (GOLD analysis project Ga0224529, IMG submission 179893) | Peat soil microbial communities from Stordalen Mire, Sweden - C.B.S.T50 | ecosystem: Environmental > Terrestrial > Soil > Wetlands > Peat | place: Sweden: Norrbotten County, Stordalen Mire...
AACTCCGGCGTGCGCGGAATCTTCGTGATGGTTGTCAGATCGAGCACTTCCCGGACCTTCTCAACATCGGTAGCGAAGATCTCGTTGCCGAGCTTGAAGGTCAGATACTGCCGCGCTTTCGTGATTTCATTCACACTCATCCTGTAACTCCTCTTTCTCATGCGGAAGAGAAAATGCTGGGTGCCCCCAACTTTCGGGTGCCCCACCCTCGGCGCGTTCTTGCTTTTGCGCCTAGGGTGGGATGTATCCGTCCCGCGCTTCCGGTTAGTACCGCTCAAACTCCCCGTCAAGGTCGTCGTTCTTGTCCTTGAGGTGCAGATGGACTCCGCCGCTCTTCATCCCCACGGACGTTGCCTTGTTCGTGAAGCTGGACTTGGACTTGGCTTCGGGCGCGCGAACCGGCGGCTTGGCCGTCCGTGCTGGCGCGGCAGTCCGTGCGCCGCTGCCCCTCCGCCCATGGCTGTCGTCCTCGTCTTCGGTGCGGAAGAACGAAAGCGCGCTGACCAATTGATCGGCCTGGCCGGTCAACTCTTCAGTGGTAGACGCCATTTCCTCGGAGGCCGAGGCGTTCTCCTGAATCACCTTCTCCAGTTGCTGCAGCGCCTGATTGATCTGCGAAGAGCCGGTGTCCTGCTCCTTGCTGGCCGCGGTAATCTCCTGCACCAACTCGGCCGTCTTCTGAATGTCGGGCACCAGTTTGCCCAGCATCTCGCCGGACTTCTCCGAGACCTTCAACGTGCTCGCGGAGAGTTCATTGATTTCGCCGGAGGCCTTCTGGCTGCGTTCGGCCAGACGGCGCACCTCGGCCGCCACCACCGCGAAGCCCTTGCCGTATTCGCCGGCGCGGGCCGCTTCGATGGCCGCGTTCAAGGCCAGCAGGTTAGTTTGCCGCGCAATCTCCTCGATGATGGAGATCTTGCTGGCAATCTCCTTCATCGCGGCTACCGCTTCGAGCACCGACTTGCCGCTCTCCTGCGCGTCCTGAGAACTCTTGTTGGCGATCTTGTCGGTGGTTTGCGCGTTGTCGGCGTTCTGCTTGATGTTGCTGACCATCTGCTCCATCGCGGAAGAGGCTTCTTCGGCCGAAGCCGCCTGCGAACTGGCGCCCTTCGACACTTGCACCGAGGCTGTCGAGATGGCCTGCGAGGCCTCCGACACTTCGCCCGCAATGGCGCGGATATCGCCGACCGTCCGCGTCAGCGCATCGACCATCGCGATCAGCGCCTGCATCAGCGTGTCTTTCTCTGAGCGCTCCTTGAGCTTCACCGTCAGGTTGCCGTTGGCTATCTCCTCAGCCGCCGCGGTGATCTGGTTCATCGCCACGATCAGCACGTTCAGGTTGTCTTTAAGGGCGTTGAAATCCCCGTTGCGTTGGGTTGTGCTGACCTCCGGAATATCGCCCTTGCTGATTCGTGCAATGAACTCGGACGCCGCGCTCAGTGGACCAACCACCGCGTCCATGGTGTCGTTGAAGCCGCCAACCAACGCGCCCCATACCCCCTGATACTTACTAGCGTCAGCCCGCGTTTTTAGTTCACCATTAACACCCGCTCGAGCCAGCATTTGGACGTCGGCGATCATATCGTTGAGCACCGAGGTCAGGGTGTTGATATTGTCCATGATGGCCTTGTAATCCCCTGGATAATCCTTGGTAATTGCCTCCTGTTTGATTCCCTTCGATACATGCGTGAGATAGTCGGACACCACATTCAGTGGTCCAACCACCGCGTCCAGCGTGTTGTTGACGCCCTCAATCACCTTGCGGAAGTCGCCCTGGTGTTTGGTGGCGTCGGCGCGCGTGGACAGCTTTCCCTCGACGGCCGCGCCGGCCAGCATCCGGGCGTCGGTAACCAGCGCTTCGATGCTTTCCATCATGCCAATCACCGCCGGCATGAATTCGTCGTTTTCGCTCCTCCGCCCGATCTTCTTGTAATTGGGCAAATCGCTCAGATTTCCCTGAGAGACATTCTTGAGTGAGCTGATCAAATGCTTGATTTTTTCATGCACGCCATTGACGGCCTCGCCCACGCTCGCGTAGATGCCCTGATACTTGCCCTCGACCGTTTTGGTGTAGTCGTTTTTCGCCATTTTCTGCAACACGGCATCGGCTTCCACCAGGCCGCCCAAGCCATCAATGCAGGCGTTGATGTTGTCCTTGAGAACATTGAAGTCGCCGTAGGCTTCCTTCGTGATCTTGGCCGGGATCTCGCCCTTGCTGATCTTGTCCACATAGCTGGCAGCCGTGTTCAACGGGCCGACCACCGCATCCAGCGTGTCGTTGATGCCTTGCATGATCTTGCGATAGTCGCCCAGGTGCTTGCTGGCGTCGGCGCGCGCATCCAACTTGCCTTCGACCGCCGCATTCGCCAGCATATTGGCATCGGTCACCAGATTGCCGATAGCGCTCTTCAACTGCGCCAGACTGGTGTTGATCTTCTCGAATTGTTTCTTGGCCTCGCCGGTGTACTTGTTCCCCTCGCCCGACTTCAACTCGATATTCAGATTGCCGTCGGCCAGTTGCACCAAGTCGGAAGCCATGCGTTCCACCTCGGCGGTCGTATAGTCCTTCACGCTCAGCGTAGCCGACAGATCCGTGACCACCTCGACGTAACCCACGTGCTCGCCCTTGATGTTGACCAGATTCGAGGTGTCCTGCTTGCAGCGCTGTTCGCCCCAGTCGAAAAAGCTCTCCGGCGTTCCTTTCCGCAGTTGCATAATGCCGCACTTCTCGGTGTTGCAGATGCTGGCGGTCGCCGTCGAGCAAGGACGGCCCACCGCATCCTTGCGGTCGCGGAGAATCCTTCTGTCCACCATCAGCTTCTCGAAGGCCTTGTTCAGGAAGACCCACTTCATGTCCTTGTCAATCACATGAACCGGGAAGGGAACCGCGTCCAGAATGGACTCGTACCAGTTCACCTTGTCCACCACAATATCCATCGTGTCGTTGACGCCCTGCACAATCGAGCGGAAACCGCCCTGATGCTTGCTCACGTCGGCGCGCGTCTCGAAGTTGCCTTCACTGGCCGCCGCGGTCAGCATATTGATATCGGTAAGCATGGCCACCAGGTTGGTCTTCAGCAGCACCAGCCATTCGTTAATCTGATCGGTGTCACCGACCTTGGACGTGGTGGCGGAGGCATCGCCGCTGGCGATCTTGGCTATATAGTCAACGATGGCGCTCAAGCCCGTATGCATCCCGTTGACAGCATCCTTGAATTTGGCGTGATCGCCCTTGCAGGGGATTTCCACCTTCTCCCGCAGATTGCCGACGGCAAGCTGGCTCAGAACCCGGATGTCCTCATTGATGGGTGTAAGAATGCCGTCCAGTATCTCGTTGACGCCCGCAAGAATCTCCCGGTTCGCGCCGGTAAATTCGCCCGTGCGGCCGCGCTCGCTGAGGCGTCCTTCCTTCGACGCCTCCACCAGACGCTGAATTTCCGTCAACACCAGCATCGAGTCCTCTTTTTCGACCAGATGCGCCTTGGAAGCCGGACGAACTCCACGCCCGCTTCCGCTTTTTCCGGAGCCCGCGCCTTGCGGCCTCCGTCCTCCGCCTACCAATGCAGTTGCCATGAAATTCACTCTCCCCTTCACTCGGCTTCGTTTTCGCCTGGTTCATGAATTGCTTTGCACGGCTCCAGAATGCAAGCCGAGCGAAGTTCTAACAAATCTGGGCGCCCCACCCTAAATCTGGGTGCCCCATCCTTTCCGCGTTTTGTGCGGAAAGGGTGGGATACCGCAACCCTCGGTCAGAGGTTCAGCACCGGCGCCTTTTCCTGCGCCGCCGCATTGCTCTGCGCGGCCAGAATTGCCCCTTCCGGCAGTCCGGCTTCAATGTGCTCACGGGCCACCGCAATCTCATCGGCGGAAAAAACGCGATCAATATCCAGAATCAGAATGAACTGGCCATCGCGCTCCCCCATTCCCCGGATGAACTCCGTCCGTATCTGGGTGCCGATCTTGGGCGCCGGCTTGATCTGACTCGGATCAAGCTCAATCACCTCTTCGACCGAATCGGCCAGCGCGCCTAGCGTCGTCGGTTCACTGTCCACCATCACCTCGACCACCACGATGCAGGTGTTGCGCGTCTTTTCCGTCTTGGTCATCTCGAAGCAGAGCCTCAGATCGACTACCGGAACCACGCTGCCCCGCAGATTGATCACTCCCGCCATGAACTCCGGCGTGCGCGGAATCTGCGTGATTGCCGTCAGGTCAAGCACCTCTCTTACCTTCTCCACTTGGATGGCGAAGATCTCGTTGCCGAGCTTGAAGGTGAGGTACTGCCGCGTCTCCGTATTTTCATTCGCACTCATCTTTTGACTCCTCTCTTCTCCCGGATAGCTGAATGCCGGGCGTTCCCATATCTGGCCAGGTGCCCCACCCTCGGCGCGTTCTTGTCTTTGCGCCTAGGGTGGGATATATCCGCTCCGTGTTTCTGCTTAGTACCGCTCGAACTCTCCGTCCAACTCGTCGTTCTTGTCCTTGAGGTGCAGATGGACTCCGCCCTTGGATATGCTCTTGCTCTTTGCTTCAGCCTTCGCGCCGGGTGCGGCGGCGTTCGGCTTGGCTGAGCCAACTTTGCGCGCCGCGGCCTGACCCGTCGAAACCAGGCCTTCGTCTCCGGTACGGAAGAACGAGATCGCGCTGACCAGTTGATCGGCCTGGCCGGTCAGCTCTTCCGTAGTTGAAGCCATCTCTTCGGAGGCCGCGGCGTTCTCCTGAATTACCTTCTCCAATTGCTGCAATGCCTGATTGATCTGCGAGGAGCCGGTGTCCTGCTCCTTGCTGGCCGCGGTAATCTCTTGCACCAGTTCGGCTGTCTTCTGGATGTCGGGCACCAATTTGTCCAGCATCTCGCCGGACTTCTCCGAAACCGTCAGCGTGCTGGTCGAGAGTTCGTTGATCTCGCCGGAGGCCTTCTGGCTGCGTTCGGCCAGACGGCGCACCTCGGCCGCCACCACCGCGAAGCCCTTGCCGTACTCGCCGGCGCGCGCCGCTTCAATGGCCGCGTTCAAGGCCAGCAGGTTAGTCTGCCGCGCAATCTCCTCGATGATCGAAATCTTGCTGGCAATTTCCTTCATCGCCGCCACGGCTTCCAGTACCGACTTGCCGCTCTCCTGCGCGTCCTTGGCGCTCTTGTTGGCGATCTTGTCGGTGGTTTGCGCGTTGTCGGCATTCTGCTTGATGTTGCTGACCATCTGCTCCATCGAGGAAGAAGCTTCCTCAGCCGATGCCGCCTGCGAACTGGCGCCCTTCGACACCTGAATTGAAGCCGTCGAAATCGCCTGCGAGGCCGCCGAGACTTCGCTCGCAATGGCGCGAATATCCGACACCGTATGCGTCAGCGCATCGACCATGGCCATCAGCGCCTGCATCAATGTGTCCTTCTCCGAGCGCGCCTTGAGCTTCACCGTCAGATTGCCGTTGGAAATTTCCGTGGCCGCCGTAGTGATGTTGTTCATCGCCGTGATCAGCGCGTTCACGTTGTCCTTGAGAATATTGAAATCGCCGTTATAGTTGGTCGTGACGCTATCCGGAATATCGCCCTTGCTGATCCGCGCAATATCTTCTGCGACCGCGTTCAAAGGTCCCGTCACCGCGTCCAGCGTGTCGTTGATGCCTTCGATGACCTTGCGGAAGTCGCCCTGGTGCTTCGATGCGTCAGCGCGCGTCGCCAGTTTGCCCTCGACCGCGAACTTGGAGAGTTTTTCGGCATCGGTGACCAGAGCGTCCAGGTTCACCATCATGCCGGTAACGGATGGTATCAGTTCATCGGCTTCGGACCTGCGCCCAATCTTTTTGTATTCCGACAGGTCGCCCAGATCTCCCTGCGAGACCTTCTTGACCGTGCTGATAATATGCGCGATTCTCTTGTGTACATCATTGACCGCCGTAGCCACTTCGGCGAATACGCCCTGATACTTGCCCTCAACCTCTTTGGTGTAGTCGTTGACGGCCATCCTCTGCAGAACGACGTCGGCTTCTGTCAGGCCGCCCAGGCCATCCACGCAAGCATTCAGATCGTTTTTGATAAGGTTGAGATCGCCGTTGAACGTGTCCGTGATTTTGGCCGGTATGACGCCTTGGGCGATCTGTTTCACATATTCAGCAGTCGTCTTCAGCGGACTGACCACGGAGTCGAGAATTCTGTTGACGCCTTCGATTGTCTCCCGGCTAACGCCGCTAAACTCGCCTGTCCGGCCGCGTTCGGAAAGACGCCCTTCCTGGAACGCATTCACCAGGCGCTGGACCTCTTGCAAAACCCGCTTCAACTCGTCTTCGGCAAGCTGCTTATCGCTGCTCTTCCTGCTGTTCAACCAACTCATGGGCTGCTCCTTTACCTGAAGATGCTGTTTCGCCGGTTCTACGGCGCGTTTTGACTCTCTGGCCTCTGCAACGACAGCTCAAAGGCTTCCGTACACACTAGCCTCAATACCGTTCACTGAATGGGTTCACCCCAAATCTTCGGGTGTCCCACCCTCGGCGCGTTCTTGTTTTTGCGCCTAGGGTGGGATATATCCGCTCCGTGCTTCTGGTTAGTACCGCTCGAACTCTCCGTCCAGGTCGTCGTTCTTGTCCTTGAGGTGCAGATGAACTCCGCCCTTGGATATTGCGGGGCTCTTGCCCTTGGCTTCCACCTTCGTGCTGGCTGCGGCGACGCTCGGCTTGGCCGCGCCAACTTTGTGCGTCGAAACCAGATGCTCGTCTCCGGTGCGGAAGAACGAAAGCGCGCTGACCAGTTGATCGGCCTGGCCGGTCAACTCCTCGGTGGTCGAGGCCATCTCCTCGGAGGCCGAGGCATTCTCCTGAATCACCTTTTCCAGTTGCTGCAATGCCTGATTGATCTGCGAGGAACCGGTGTCCTGTTCCTTGCTGGCCGCGGTAATCTCCTGCACCAGTTCGGCTGTTTTCTGAATGTCGGGCACTAGCTTGTTGAGCATTTCGCCGGACTTCTCCGAGACTGCCAGCGTGCTGGTCGAAAGCTCGTTGATCTCGCCCGAGGCCTTCTGGCTGCGTTCGGCCAGACGGCGCACCTCGGCCGCCACCACCGCGAAGCCCTTGCCGTATTCACCGGCGCGGGCTGCTTCGATGGCCGCGTTCAGCGCCAGCAGGTTGGTCTGCCGCGCAATCTCCTCGATGATCGAAATCTTGCTGGCGATTTCCTTCATTGCCGCCACGGCTTCGAGTACCGACTTGCCGCTTTCCTGCGCGTCATTGGCGCTCTTGTTGGCGATCTTGTCGGTGGTTTGCGCGTTGTCGGCATTCTGCTTGATGTTCGAGACCATCTGCTCCATCGAGGAAGAAGCCTCCTCAGCCGAAGCGGCCTGCGAACTGGCGCCCTTCGACACCTGAATCGAAGCGGACGAGATGGCCTGCGAGGCCGTCGACACTTCGCCCGCGATCGAGCGAATATCGGAGACCGTCCGCGTCAGCGCTTCGACCATCGCGATCAGCGCCTGCATCAGCGTGTCCTTCTCCGAGCGTTCCTTCAACTTCACCGTCAGGTTGCCGCTGGCGATTTCCTCGGCTGCCGCGGTAATGTTGTTCATCGCCGTGATCAACTCGTTCAGGTTTATCTTGAGGGTCTCAAAATCTCCGCTATATACTTTCGCAATAATATCCGGAATATCGCCCTTGCTAATCCGTGCAATGTCTTCGGCAGCAGCCATATACGGTCTGACTACCGCTTCCAGCGTGTTGTTGACGCCTTCGATGACCTTGCGGAAGTCGCCCTGATGCTTCGTGACGTCGGCGCGCGTGGACAGCTTGCCTTCGACGGCCGCCTCCGCCAATGTGTTGGCATCCGTAACCAGAGCATTAATTGCCGACATTGTCTGGATAAAGGAGGGGATCAGCCGGTCATTCTCCGAGCGTTTGCCTACTTTCTGCAAGCCGCGCATCTCTTCTCGGAAGTCTCCGATTCCGATCTTCTCGATAATCTCGATCGTGCGCCGAACGCGAGTCTGGGCGGTGTTGGTCGCCGTGGCCACCTCGGCGAAAACGCCCTGATACTTCCCCTGAACCTCTTTGGTGAGGTCGTTCACGGCCATCTTCTGCAGCACGTCATTGGCTTCCACTAGACCGCCCAGGCCATCGATGCAGGCGTTCAGGTTGTTCTTGAGGATGTTGAAGCCGCCGTTATAACTGTCGGTGATCTTGGCTGGAATCTCGCCCTTGGAGATCTTGTCCACATAGGCCGCGGCCACATTCAGCGGTCCGATTACCGCGTCCAGCGTATTATTGATTCCTTCGACCACTTTACGGAAGTCGCCCTGATGCTTGCTGGCGTCGGCGCGCTTATCCAATATGCCCGCAACGGCGGCCTCGGAGAGTCCTTCGGCGTCGCTGACCAGCGATTCGACACCTTCCATTAAAGCAATGATCGAAGGCATGAATTCATCGTTTTCACATCGCCGGCCGATCTTCTTGTAATCCGGCAGCTCGCTCAGGTTTCCTTGCGAGACATTCTTGACCGTGCTAATAACATGCATAACTATTTTGCGCACGCCATTCACAGCCTCGCCCGTGGTTGCGAAGATGCCCTGATACTTGCCCTCAACCTTTTTGGAGTGGTCGTTTTTGGTCATCAGTTGCAGCACATCATTGGCTTCCACCAAGCCACCCAGCCCGTCAACACAGGCATTCAGATTGTCCTTGAGAATGTTGAAGTCCCCGTTAAGTGTGTTCGTAATCTTGGCTGGGACTTCACCTCTGCCGACGCGTCCGGCAAATTCCGAGGCCAAATGCAGCGGCTCGGTAACGGAGTCGAGAATTCTGTTGAACCCTTCGATCGTCTCCCGGCAAACGCCGCTAAACTCGCCTGTCCGGCCGCGTTCGGAAAGATGCCCGTCCTGGAACGCATTCACCAGGCGCTGGACCTCTTGCAAAACCCGCTTCAACTCGTCTTCGGCAAGCTGCTTATCGCTGCTCTTCCTGCTGTTCAACCAACTCATTGACTGCTCCTTTGCCTGACAACGCTGTTCCGCCGGTTCTACGGCGCGTTTTGACTCTCTGGCCTCTGCAACAACAGCTCAAAGGCCTCCGTACCGCGCTAGCCTCAATACCGTTCACTGAATGGGTTTGCCCCAAATCTTCGGGTGCCCCACCCTCGCCGCGTTTTTGCTTTTGCGGCTAGGGTGGAATCTATCCGCTCCGTGCTTCTGGTTAGTACCGCTCGAACTCCCCGTCCAACTCGTCGTTCTTGTCCTTGAGGTGCAGATGAACTCCGCCCTTGGATATTGCGGGGCTCTTGCCCCTGGCTTCCGTCTTCGCGCCGGATGCGGCGACACTCGGCTTGGCCGCGCCAACTTTGTGCGTCGAAACCAGACGTTCGTCTCCGGTGCGGAAGAACGAGATCGCGCTGACCAGTTGATCGGCCTGGCCGGTCAACTCCTCGGTGGTCGAGGCCATCTCCTCGGAGGCCGAGGCATTCTCCTGAATCACCTTTTCCAATTGCTGCAATGCCTGATTGATCTGCGAGGAGCCAGTGTCCTGCTCCTTGCTGGCTGCGGTAATCTCCTGCACCAGTTCGGCTGTCTTCTGAATGTCGGGCACTAGTTTATTCAGCATCTCGCCGGACTTTTCCGAAACCATCAGCGTGCTCGTCGAAAGTCCATTGATTTCACCCGCCGCCTTCTGGCTGCGCTCGGCCAGTTTGCGCACTTCGCTGGCCACCACCGCAAAGCCCTTGCCGTGTTCGCCGGCCCGCGCCGCTTCGATGGCCGCGTTCAGCGCCAGCAGGTTGGTCTGCCGCGCAATCTCCTCGATGATCGATATCTTGCTGGCGATTTCCTTCATCGCCACTACGGCCTCCAGTACCGACTTGCCGCTCTCCTGCGCGTCGCTGGCGCTCTTATTGGCAATCTTGTCGGTGGTCTGCGCATTGTCGGCGTTCTGCTTGATGTTCGATACCATCTGCTCCATCGAGGAAGAAGCCTCCTCGGCAGAAGCAGCCTGAGAACTGGCGCCCTTCGACACTTGCACTGAGGCCGACGAGATCGCCTGCGAGGCCGCCGATACTTCGCCCGCTATGGCGCGAATATCCGATACTGTGCGCGTCAGCGCTCCGACCATCGAGATGAGCGCCTGCATCAGCGTGTCCTTCTCCGAGCGCGCCTGTAGCTTCACCGTCAGATTGCCGTTGGCAATCTCCTCGGCTGCCGCGGTGATCTCGTTCATCGCCACGATTAGCTTGTTCACGTTGTTCTTGATACTGATAAAGTCGCCCTTGACTGCATCCGTGCTCTGCTCGGGAATATCGCCTCTGCTGATTCGTTCCACGTATTCCGCGGTCATATTCAGCGGGCTGACCACCGCGTCCAGCGTGGCGTTCACGCCCTCGATCACCTTGCGATAGTCGCCCTGGTGCTTACTGGCGTCGGCGCGCGTTGCCAGCTTGCCCTCGACCGCCGCTTCGGCTAGCATTGTTGCGTCTTTGCATAGTCCTTGGACGGCGTCGATGCAGGTATTGAGGTTGTTCTTGATGGTGTTGAAGTCGCCGTTATATTTGTCGGTGATCTTGCCCGGATTGACCCCCTTGCTGATCTTGTCCACGTAGTCGGCGGCCATATTCAGTGGACCGATTACTGCGTCAAGCGTGTTGTTCACGCCCTCGATCACCTTGCGGAAGTCGCCCTGGTGCTTGGTGGCGTCGGCGCGCGTTTCGAGCTTTCCCTCGACGGCCGCTTCGGCCAGCATATTGGCATCCTGCGTCAACGCTTTCACGGCATGAATCAGTTTACGGAAGGTATCGGCCAGCATCCCGATTTCGTCCTCCGCGTGATAGTCGATCTCCTGATTGACATCGCCCTGCGCGACCAGCTTTGCTTTCTCCATCAGCTTTCCCAGTGGAAGTGTGATGCCGCGTACGATCACCCAGGCGATTCCGATGGCTACAAAAAACGCGGCAAAGATGCCGATCAGAATGCCGTGGCGCGCGCTGCTCACCGCGCTGGCGATACTCTTTGAGGCCTCGCCGGCCAGATGCTGGTTGTATTCAACCTCGGCCTCGACCGCGTTGACATACGCGGTATGCAACGGCTTGAGTTCTTTGAGCATCTTCTGTGCCTGGGCGTTGGCGGCCGGCGTTCCAATACGGCTCACCTGGAGCATCTCCGTGGCGCTGGCCCAAAACGCGGTTCTCTTGTTGTTGAGGTCGCTCAATAGCGCGCGATCCTTGTCGTCCGAGATCAGCGATTCCTCGTAGTGCTTCAGGTTTGCGCCATTGACAGTTCTTGAAGCCTGAATAGCCGCTTCAATCTGATCCATCTCCTGTGGGCTGCTGGCCGCGGCGTGTTGCGCCAGCATTCCGTAGATGCCTTGCACATTGGCAGCGACCTGGCCCATCAGGGAGACACTCGGCAGCGAGTTGTCCGAAATATCTGAGGCGCGCGCGGCGAGCAGGGAAACCCGGTTGTAGGCAAAGAGTCCTAGCGTCAGCACAATCGCTATGACTGCGGCGAAGCCGACGGCAATTCGAATTCCTATTTTCCAGTTCTTCATCTTGTCCTCTTCTTCGGTTAAGACCTAAGCCTGTAACCTGCTGGTTGCTTCCCTCGGCGCTTTGGCGTAAACCGGGCAGCCGCGCTAGTTTTGTTAATACCGCTCGAACTCTCCGTCCAACTCTTCGTTCTTGTCCTTGAGGTGCAGATGGACTCCGCCCTTGGATATTGCAGTGCCCTTGCCCTTGGCTTCCACCTTCGTGCTGGCTGCGGCGACGCTCGGCTTGGCCGCGCCAACTTTGTGCGTCGAAACCAGATGCTCTTCTCCGGTGCGGAAGAACGAAAGCGCGCTGACCAGTTGATCGGCCTGGCCGGTCAACTCCTCGGTGGTCGAGGCCATCTCTTCGGAGGCCGAGGCATTCTCCTGAATCACCTTTTCCAGTTGCTGCAATGCCTGATTGATCTGCGAAGAGCCCGTGTCCTGTTCCTTGCTGGCCGCGGTAATTTCCTGCACCAGCTCGGCTGTTTTCTGAATGTCGGGCACCAGCTTGTTGAGCATTTCGCCGGATTTCTCCGAGACTTTCAGCGTGCTTGTCGAGAGTCCGTTGATCTCGGCGGCTGCTTTCTGGCTGCGTTCGGCCAGCCGGCGCACCTCGCTGGCCACCACGGCAAAGCCCTTGCCGTGTTCGCCGGCGCGGGCCGCCTCGATGGCAGCGTTCAGCGCCAGCAGGTTGGTCTGCCGCGCAATCTCCTCAATGATCGAGATCTTGCTGGCGATTTCCTTCATTGCCACTACGGCTTCCAGCACCGATTTGCCGCTATCCTGCGCATCCTGAGAACTCTTGTTGGCGATCTTGTCGGTGGTTTGCGCGTTGTCGGCGTTTTGCTTGATGTTGCTGACCATCTGCTCCATCGAGGAAGAAGCCTCCTCGGCCGAAGCGGCCTGCGAACTGGCGCCCTTCGACACCTGGATCGAAGCCGACGAGATGGCCTGCGCGGCTGCCGAAACTTCGCTGGCGATCGAGCGAATATCGCCGACCGTCCGCGTCAGAGCTTCGGTCATCGCCGAGAGCGCCTGCATCAGCGTGTCCTTCTCTGAACGCTTCTCCAGCTTCACCGTCAGGTTGCCGCCGGCAATCTCCTCGGCCGCCGCAGTGATCTCGTTCATGGCCACGATCAACTTGTTCATGCTCTCTTTGATGGAGTTGAAATCCCCGTTGTAGCTGGCCGTGATGAGCTCTGGAATATCGCCCTTACTGATGCGCGCAATGTGCTCCGCGGCCGTCGTGAGCGGGCCAACCACCGCGTCCAGCGTCTCGTTCACGCCTTCGACGATCCTGCGATAGTCTCCCTGATGCTTGCTCACGTCGGCGCGCGTCGAGAGCTTCCCCTGTCGGGCCGACTCCGAGAGCTGAACGGCGTCTCCCGTCAGCGCCTTCACGGCATTGATCACAGCGCGGAAGCTCTCGGCCAGCGAACCGACCTCGTCGTTCGAGCGATACTCGACTTCCTGATTCACATCGCCGAGCGCGATCTTCTTCGCGGCCGCCTCCAGTTGTGTCAGCGGGTTGGCGATGCTGCGCGAAATGAAAACGCCCAATCCAAGACCGAGCAGAATGCCGCCAATAACCAGCGCAATCATCAATGCGCGGCTGCTGCGATAGGTCTGATCTCCGTCATCAGCAGCCTTTTTGGCGTTGCCCTCTTTATGCGCCACCAAAGAGGTTAGCGCATTCTCGGCGGCATCCGTCTTCTGGCGGCCAAGACCAACGGAAAGTTCCAGCGACGCTTTCTTTTGCTCCAATTGTTCTTTCATGGCCAGTGCAACCACCTGGTTGGTGGTCTCCTGGTCCTCTCTCCAGATCGGATCGAACTTCGCCAGCAGCGCCTTGCCCTCGTCGCTATGGATTAAAGGACTGGCTTTTTCCAACTCCGCGTTGATGCTCGTGATGTCGGCTTCCACGCGTTCCTTGTAATGATCGCGGTCCTCCTGGGTGCTAGCGAGCAGCAAGTTCTTCACCGCTCTGTCCATATGGATAAGATCGATATTTGCCTTGTTGAGGTGGGCAATCCCCAGCGTTTCGTTGGCATACATTGAAGCTGACAAATCGGCAAGCTTGCCCATGTTTCGGATGCCCATGTAGCCGACAATTGCGGTGATGGCGCCTACGATGACGAAAGCGCTGATCAACCTGGGACCGATCTTCATGTCATAAAACCATTTCATAGCATTTGCTCCATTTGCCTGGCCGTACTTGTCAGCCGGCGGTTGTGTGCCCGTACATGATTTCGCCCTACTGGAAGCCGAAACTCAGCCAGACTCACTCGTTGTTGACCGGCACTGGCGTCTGCTCCAGCGCTACCGAAGTCGTGGAGCGTTTTTCCGATACAGCGTTTTTCCGCCGCTTGCCCTTGCTCTCCGCCGCCGGGCGTTTTTGCACGGCCTCCGTTGCTGAGCGCACGGCGTCCTTGGCCAGCCGCTCGACGTCGATAATCAGCGCCACCGTTCCATTGCCCAGAATGGTTGCGCCCGAAACCTCCTGCACGTGCCGGTAGAAGCGGCCCAGGTTCTTGATGACCGTCTGATGGTCGCCCAGCACCTGGTCCACCACAAATCCATAGCGTCCCGCCCCGGTTTCGACAATCATGATCTGTTCGATCTCTGGTGGCGCGGTGTGAATCTGGAAGTGCTCGCGCAGCCGGATATACGGAATCAGCTCCCCGCGCACATCCACCAAATGCTTGCCGTTGGATTTTTCAATGTCCTTGCGGGTAAGCTCAATGCAGGTCAGCACGTTGCCCACCGGCAGGACAAAATAGGCATCCGCCACGTTCACCAGCAGCCCATCGATGATGGCCAGCGTGAGCGGCAGGCGCAGCGTCACGCCGGTGCCCTGGCCGGGCTTGCTTGTGACCTCGACCGTGCCGCGCAGGTTTTCGACGCTCTTCCTGACCACGTCCATGCCCACGCCGCGGCCAGAGATGTCGGTCACCTGCTTAGCCGTGGAAAAGCCGGGCTGGAAGAGCAGTGCGTAGGTCTCGCTCTCGGTCAACTGCGCCGAGGCGCTGATCAGCCCCCGCTCGACCGCGCGCTGGCGCACTGCCACGGCATCGATGCCGCCGCCGTCGTCGGCTACCCCGATCAGCACGCTGGCTCCCGCGTGCCGCGCGGAAAGATGAATGTTGGCGGTGGAACGCTTGCCGCGCTCGGCGCGCGCCTCTGCCGTCTCGATACCGTGGTCCATGCTGTTGCGGATCAGGTGCATCAGCGGCTCGCTCAACTGATCAATCACCGTCTTATCAAGTTCCGTTTCCGCGCCCTCAATCGTCAGCTCGACATCCTTGTTCAGCTCGCGCGCCAGGTCGTGAACCAGGCGGCGGAACTTCTCGAAGGTGGCGCGAATCGGCAGCATACGGATGTTCATCGAGTTATCGCGCAACGACGAAGTCAGCCGTTCGATCTCCTCGGAGACCGCCGTCACCTCCGGGTCGTCGCGCCGCGCCGCCAGTTCGCCCAGGCGGGCCTGCACGGTGACCAGTTCGCCCACCAGATCGACCAGTTGATCCAGCTTGGCTGCCGGCACGCGCAGGCTGGCCGCGTTGTCGGGCTTGTCATAAGTGCGGCGGCCTCCGGAGGAAGCGCGCTTCTCTTCGAGTGCCTTGGCCGTCATGTCCGCCGCGATGGCCTCGGCTGTTGCCGCCGTCGGGGCGGCAACAGCGGCCGGCGTAGCGGCCGGCTCAATCGTCAGCTCGCAAACATCCTCGACAAAGATGAAGACATCGCGAATCGCATCGCGGCTGGCTTCGGTCGCCAGCACCATCTCCCAACTGATGTAGCAGCGCTCCGGCTCCAGCTCGGCCAGCGGCGGAACCGCCTCGGTGTCGGCTTTGACCGAAAGCCCCCCCAGTTGCCCCAGTTCCCGCAGCAGCAGCAGCGGATTGGCGCCGTTGCGCATCATGTCGGGACCGGGAGCGAATCGGATATGCCATTCGTTCTGGTGGCCGCCGCCGGTCGTGGTCGCGGCGGACGGAGAAGCGGCCTTTTCGCCCGCCTTTTCCTCCGCCGGCGCACCGGCAAGCAGCCGCACTTTGGCCAGAATCTCCGCGCAGGCCGCCGGATCCACCGGCTGCGGCCCGGTGCCCTCCTCGACCATTGCCCGAATCTGATCGAGTGCCGCCAGCGTCAGGTCAACCAGCTCCGGCGTAATCGGCAACCGCCCGTTGCGTACCTCGTCAAAGGCGTTTTCCAGCTTGTGCGTGAAGGCAGCCAGATCGTCAAAGCCGAACATGGCTCCCGAGCCCTTGATGGTGTGCAAGGAGCGAAAGACCCGGCCCACCAGCTCCATGTCGCCGGCATTCTCATTGAGCGCCAGCAGCGCGGATTCCAGATCCACTAGAATCTCGCGCGCCTCTTCCTGAAAACTGCGCTTGAATTGGTCGATTTGACCTACTGTAGACAAGTCTTCACCCCGCTCACCTGGTTGTTCTCCACGGTCGTTAGAAGTTGATCAAGGCCCGCATGGGCCAGTGTTGCGGCGGCCTCTTCCGGCAATTGCCCGTCGAAGGCGAACGCCACTCCGGAAACCTCCGCCTGGCGCCGTGCGGCCCAAAGCAACTGCACCGCGGTCACGTCCAGATCGGAGGCGCCATCAAGCGCCACGCTCACATCGCGGCCAGAGGCCAGCGCATCGATCAGATGTTTCTTCAACTCCGCCGCCGCGGATACATCGATCGCGCCTTCCAGGCGGACCACGCTCGATTTTTTCCCCTGCTTCAAAACGATTCCCACGTCCGGCTCCTTGGCGAGTACATATTCTTTTTCCGCGGACCAACCGCGGCTTGCTGAATGCGCGTATCCGCTCTATCGGTTCAGGCGGAGCAAATCGCCCATGGTTTCCGAAGGCTTGCGCGCGCAAATTCCCAAAAATGCAACCTGAACCGCATCGTTCCCAATGCCGCGCATCTACTTCACCAGCTTTTGCACGACGGCAATCAACTGATCCGCATTGAAGGGCTTGACAATCCAGCCGGTGGCGCCCGCCTTGCGCCCATCATTCTTCTTCTCGGCCTGCGACTCGGTGGTCAGCATCAGGATGGGCGTAAACCCATAGCCGGGCAATTTGCGGATCGCGGTTATCATCTCGATGCCATCCATGTTCGGCATATTCAGATCGGTTACGATCAGATCGGCCTTGTGCTGGCCCGCTTTGGCCAAGCCATCCCTGCCGTCTACCGCCTCGGTCACCTCGTAGCCAGCTTTGGTCAAAGTGAAACCGACCATCTGCCGAATGCTGGCTGAATCGTCCACGGTTAAGATTTGTCTCATCGCTGGTCCTCACGCCCCCTAATTTGCAGGTTCAATTCATCTTCAGAAACTGATTTGTTGCTCAAAAAAGCTCCACATCGTTTCCCGCCAAATTTTGTTGTGCTTGCGGCAGCGGTCCTCCGACAAGCGCTGCGCGCAGCACCTCGCGCTCAATCTCGGTGGTGTAACTGGCGGAAAACATCGCTTCCATCTCCGCCTGCTCACGGCTGCCGAGCAGTTGCGGAGCGCCGGTCTCGAACTGGCTCCGCAGTCTTTCCACTTCGTTCATCACCGTGTCAATATGCGCAAAGCAGGTGTCGAGCCGGTCAGCCGTCGAGCCGGTCTCGGCGATTCTGGTATGCAATTCGTCGATCTGGGCTTCAATTTCCGCCGCCTGCTTGGACGCAAAGGCCGAGGCCGCGCGCAGATTCTCCAGCCCGGTCCGCGTCTCCGCCTGCGCTTCCCGCAGTCCATTCGTGCTGCCCTGCGAGAAGGCGTCCATGCCTACGCGCGCCTTCTCGACCAGGCCCAGAATCTCTTCTTTCGCCTGGCCCGATTGCTCGGTCATCCCGCTCCACATAGCCGAAATGCGCTTGATGCTCTGCGAAATCTCCAGAATCGCGTCGGCCTGCGTGCCCAGCCGGCTGGCCTCGATGATCGAGTTGAAGGTCAGCAGTTGCAGCCGGTCGCGCACCAGCCTTGACTTCTCCAGGTGCTTGCTGACCAGTTCCATCAGGGCGGACAAAGCCTCCAGCGTGCCCTCGATCTCTTCGGTATCCGCCTGACACTCTTGTTCGAGCGCATCAATCCGCGTCAACTGCCCGGAAAGCTCCTGCTCCTGCGCCAGAACCACGGGACCAATCCCCTTGACCTCGGAGGAACCGATTCTGACAATACCTGTCATGCAGTTTCTGATCTGCGAGACCCAGTCGCTTACGGTCGCGCGGATGCTCTGCAACTGATAGCTTTGAATCGCCAGGCCGGCCGTGATCCGGGGCGGTTCGTTTTCTGATCCCGGCCCGCCGTCCGCCACCGCGCACGTCTTCTCGCTGATCAACTGCAGCGCCTCGCAGACGTGTTCAATCTGCTGGCGGGTAATGTCATGGCCCTGGAAGGCGGCCACCACGCCGGCAATCTGGCTGGCAATCTCCTCCAGGCAGCCGCGGAAGCGCGCCGGCGTTTCCGCCAGCTCCGTCATGCCGCGATCCACCACTGCCAGCGCGTCTCCCAGATCGGCTTCAATCCGGGCGAATTCATCGCGCATCCGCGGCAACTCGACGGCCAGCATGCGCCGCGTTGCTTCAATCCCGGCCTTGCGCTCGTCTGTATGGCTGATCAGCTCCTTCGTATCCTTGGCCACCGACTGGGAAAAATCACCCAACTGGCGCGCCAGGTATCCAAAGCCCGCGCCCGCCTCGCCCAGGCTGGCTACCTCGATATTGGTCAGCACACTCAGCATCTGCGTCTCGCGCGCAATCGACCGCTGATCGCGCGTCAATTGAGAAAGCCGTTCCAGCGACTTGGCCTCCGTGGTCACAATCTCCAGAATTCCGGCAGTCGCCTGCAACCGATCCTGAATGAACGCCCGGGCCGCCGCGCCCAGAGTTTGCACCTTGGACAGAATCGAACTGACGCCTTCATCCTCCACACAGCCGATCACTCCCGCCGCCAGGTTAAGAATGACGTCGGTGCGGCGGGCCAGTTCCTGGAAGTCCTTGCCGGCCGCGTCGATTTCCTTGCCGGAGTCGCGCAGCAGGTCCTCCAGCTCTTGGCCAGCTTTCTGCAGTGTGCCGGCAACGTCCGAATCGGTGGCTACATCCATCTCCACTGCCCCTTCATCAACTTGTCTTTGTCTCCGCCGAATCCGCGGCCAGCGGAAGTCAGAAGCGGAAGCCGCTATGGTCTGTGCGGTCTTTCGTGATAGAAACGGCAGCCCTCATGGGGAAATCTTGCGCGAGAACACTGCCGGGATAAAATGATGCGCTCATCCAAGGAAACGGCATCGCTGTCTCTCGCCTTTACTTTTCACCTTATCGGTCAACCTATCCCGGAAAATTAGTTATCCCAGCCCGTTTACACGCAGTTTTCTGCAGTTTCCCGAATTGGACTGGTTCCCGGATAAGGGAATGCGAACGGCCGCGATCCTTCGCGCGCGCGGTACCATGGAAAAACAACGAGGAGGCAAGAAATGCGCAAAACAATCAGATTTCTGCTGGCGGCAGCAATGGCCGCTGTGCTGGCCGGCTCCGTGGCGGCGGAGCAACCGGCGCCGTCCAGGGTGATCGGCTTTATGACCGATTTCGGCGTCAAGGACGACGCCGTGGGCATCTGCAAGGCGGTCATGGACGGCATCGCGCCCGGCGCGCGCGTCATTGACATCACCCATGAGTCCGAGCCTTACAACATCGCGCTGGGCGCGCGGCTGCTGGTTGGCGCCACGCCCTACTTTCCCAGCGACGCGGTCTTTGTCGTGGTTATCGATCCCGGCGTCGGCTCCGCGCGCAAGGCCATCATCGCCAAATCCAAAACCGGCCAGTTCTTCGTCCTGCCCGACAACGGCCTGCTCACACTCGTCGCCGACCGCGACGGCATCGCGGAAGCCCGTGAGATCACCAACCCCGCGTGGATGATCGGCTCCGGCATCTCCTCGACCTTCCACGGCCGCGACATCTTCTCGCCCGCCGCGGCTCACCTGGCCCGCGGCGAAGACTTCCACCTGGCCGGTCCCGCGCTCGACGTGACGAAGCTGGTCCGCCTTGACCTGAAGAACGCAACCATTGATGAAGAAGGGCTGCACGCTGAGGTTATCGGCACCGACGGACCCTTCGGCAGCCTGGTGCTCAATGTTCCGGCGGAAACCTTCGCACGGCTCGGCTACCGGCTCGGCGACCGGGTTCCGGTCACGCTCGCCGGCAAAAACTACGCCTTCCCGTTCGTCAAGACCTTCAGCGACGTGCCGGTTGGCAAGGAATTGTTCTATATCGATTCGCGCGGCCGGTTGGGCCTGGCCATCAATAGAGGAAATTTTTCCGTGGTCTACAAGGCGGGCGAGGGCACGCAGTTGGCAATTCCGAAAAAGTAGCGCAAAATGTACGTTTTTTCCAAACAAAAAGCAGGTATATGAGGGTGCCCCATATCTGCCGCGTTCTGTGCGGCAGATATGGGATGCCACGAATGTTCATGCGAGCGGCAAGCGAGTGGTTGCCCCGCCGCAGTTGGCCGCAGGTACGTGCGGATCATTTCTATATTTCGTCGCACAATGATTCAGGAGGTCTTCGTGCCGCCTTTCAACCAAAAGCTGCTGGCAGCGCATAACTCCTTTCCCTGGAAGATTTTGCAGGGAACTTCTTTGTATTCAAGATTTTACAGCGCATCCACGTCTGTAAGCTAAAGAAAACAAGGAATTTGCTTGCAAAAATATGGGGGGGGTACCAAGAGGCCTGAAGCGGGTTGCGGTGGCTGGGTACCCCACCCTCGGCGCTCCTGAGCGCAGCCGAAGGAGCTGCGTTTTGCAATCGCGCTTCGGGTGGGATACTGCGGCAATCCAGGCAAGGTGCAAAATCATCCGGTCAGAGTCCTAGCGGATAATCTCGAAGCGTTCCCAGAGGCAGCGGCAGACCGGGCAGCGTTCGTATTCCTCTTCCGTCTCCGAGGTATAGCCGCAGACCGGGCAGACGTAGAATTCGCGCGTTTCGCCGATCCACGAATCCTTCTTTCCCGCCACCAGCAGGGCCAGCGCTTCGCTGTAGAGCCGCGCGTGGGTCTTCTCGGCTTCCAGTGCCCCATGGAAGGTGCGGATGGCGGCCGTGTTCTTGCGCTCCGTGGCCTCGGCCAGAAAGCCGGGATACATGGTGTTGACCTCGTAATTTTCGCCATTCAGCGCGGTCTTCAGGTTTTCGAGGGTGCTTTTGACCTCCGCTTCCTTGATTTCGCACTCGGCGTAGCCGCCAAGTTGCGTGATCACGCGGGCATGGTTGGAGGCGTGAATCTGTTCGGCGCGGGCGGCGGCGCGGAAAAGGCTGGCGGCGCCGTGCAGTCCGTCCTCATCGGCCTTGGCGGCAAAGGCGGTGTACTTGGCGTGCGCGTTCGACTCGCCCTCAAAGGCGGCCAGCAGGTTCTGAACAGTAACGGCATTTGCCTCGGCAATTCCAGACATGATTACTCCTTCTAAAACTCCGTTCCAGAGCCTACGTTCGGCGGAGAGGCTCCGCTGTGACGGCGGTTACAGGCGGTGAGGGAAGACGGGTGCCCCCATCCTTTCCGCGTTTTGTGCGGAAAGGGTGGGAAACCTCGATGAATTCGTCTTATGCCAAATCAAAAGGACTCGGACTGGCCACTCTCGAAAGCTGGCCGCTCTATCGAGCTGGTGGTTTAAGCTGAAGAAAGCATGAAAGATTCCGCCGTTCTGCTTATTGATTGTCCGGACCGGAGAGGGCTGATCTCCCGCGTCTCCACCATGCTCTACGAGCACGGCGCCAACATTCTGCACGCCGACCAGCACCAGGACCACGAACGCGGGCTCTTCTTCATGCGCATGGAGTGGGCGCTGAACGGCGCCAGCAATGATTCAACCACGCTGGGCGCCAACCCGAAGGCCTTTGACCTGGAAGCCTTCAGCGCGGAATTCGCGCCGATGGCCGACGAACTGGGGATGCACTGGCAGTTGACCTCCAGCCGCCAGCGCCCGCGCGTAGCCCTCTTCTGTTCGCAATACCTGCACTGCGTGGCCGATCTGCTCTACCGCTGGCGGAGCGAAGAGCTGCACTGCGAGATTCCGGTCATCATTTCCAACCACCGCGAGGTCGAAAATCTGGCGGCCTTCTACGGCATTCCCTTCGAGCACATCCCGGTGACCGCGGCCACGCGCGCCAAGGCCGAGGCGCGGCAGCTCGAGCTGCTGGCGCGGCACAAAATCGAACTGGTGGTGCTGGCGCGCTATATGCAGGTGCTTTCCCCGGCCTTTGTGGCGCGCTATCCGGCCGCGATCATCAACGTGCACCACTCGTTTCTGCCCGCCTTCACTGGCGCGCGGCCCTATCAGGCCGCTCACGCGCGCGGCGTCAAGCTGATCGGCGCCACCAGCCACTACGTGACGGCAGTGCTCGACGACGGCCCCATCATCGAGCAGGACGTGACCCGCATCTCGCACCGCGATCAGGTGGAAGACCTGGTCGAGCGCGGTCGCGACCTGGAACGCATCGTGCTGTCGCGCGCCGTCCGCTGGCACTTGGACCGCCGTATCCTCTGCTACGGCAACAAAACGGTCGTCTTTGACTAAGACGAACAGAGATCAGCTTTCCGTTGCAACGGAAAGGCTGGCGGGCGGTTTAAGGTTGTCCTGGCGTGGCCGATAACAGGATGTGTGGCTCAAACTTTACCTGACTACTTCGCGGCTGGCTGAACTGCTGAGCGGAATCTTTCCGCCGTTCCGGCTTGCTCTGCGGTTTCCCCCCGAAGCCGAAGAAGCATTTCAGCAGGAGCACAGCCAGGAACGCATCGATCATTTCCGCTTTTCGATCTTGTATTCCATTCCCCTCTATGATGCCTTCCTGTTGTTGGACTATCTCTGTTTGCGGCAGAGCTTTGGCCTTTGTCTGCTGGTTCGCCTCGGCATTGTTACGCCGCTTGCCCTGGTTAGCCTCGCGGTGATTCCCCGCGTTGGCCGCCGGTTTCGCGAGGTTCTGTTCGCGGTCACGCCGCTACCGAGCATAGCCAGCATTCTCGTTCTCTACAACGCGCGCCTGGATTTAATTGATCTCGGACAAATTGCGTTGATTCTTATCATGCTGTACTCGATCTACGCGATGTGGCCGGATTTCAGATACGCCTGCTGCGTACTCCTCATTGCGGCGCTGGGTGATTCCCTCTTTCTGCTGAACATCAGGACACTGGACTTTGCTCACTCCGCGCCCTTCATCGGCTTGCTCTGGACCGCTGCCTTTCTTTCGCTGCAAGCCAGCTATTCGATGGAGCGCCAGATACGCATCAGCTATCAGCTCCGCACGCAGTTGCGCACACAGAACACGGAACTTTCCCGTATTTCGACCACCGATTCGCTTACCGGAATCTCCAACCGCAGGCGCCTCGACAGCGAGCTTCGCGCGCAGTGGAAAAAATGCCTGCATGATGGACAGCCTATCTCGGCCCTGATGATCGATCTGGATCATTTCAAGCATTTCAACGATCAGCACGGGCATGCCTATGGAGACGAAGTCCTCATCATGGTGGCGAAAACCCTTCGCCGGGCGCTTCGCGACAAACAGGACATGGTGGCGCGCTACGGCGGCGAAGAGTTTGCCGTCATTCTGCCCAACCGGCCGCTGGCAAGCGCGGTTGCCATTGCGCAGCGGCTTTGCGACGCTGTTCGCGCCGCCGAGCTGACGCTTGGCGGCGGTGTTTGCGTCACGATCAGCATTGGTGTGGCGTCCGCATACCCCAGCTCCGGAAGCGGCTCAACCAGCCTGCTGCGCGCCGCCGATGCGGCGCTCTACGAGGCCAAGACTCACGGCCGTGATCGCGTCTGGTCCGCGGCAGAGGACAGAGATCAGGGAACAGAGAACAGGGAACAGAGAACAGGGAACAGAGATCAGAAAATTGCGCCGGAAGCGGCTGCTGTTCCTCGCCGCTGATTCCAGGCGTTGTTACGCCTCCACGCGTCTAGCGGTCGCCACCCGGTACGCTCGATTCCCCGGTTCTGTGCGACCAGTCGGTGAGCAGTAATGTTGCGCAATCTCCTCCGTCGAGGCATCGCTCTCCAACTGGAATCGATACGGCTTCAATACCTCCGCCAGCGTATCGGGATTGAAGCCAAAAAGGAAGGACTCACCGCCAATCCTACTCAAAGACCGCCAGCGGCGCGCACCGCGAAAGGCTTTGGAACCATCCAGAGCGCCTTTATCCGTGTAGGTGAAAATCAGAAGGCTTGACGGAGCCAGCAGTCGCGCAAGGACCGCAAGAGTGCCCTGCACGGCTGATTCAGTCAGATAATCGATGACGCCTTCCCACACCACAACCGTTTGAACGTCAGGGTTATAGCCTGACTCGATCAGCTTTGCTTCGAGGGCATCCCGCTCGAAATCCACGGCCACGTATCGAATATTTGCTGGCAGTTTGCCCATGCAGGCAAGAAGGCGCTCTTTTTTCACACGCTGTGTGGCCGGATGGTCCACTTCAAAGACCTCGATCATCCCAGTCTCATCCAGACGACTGCCGCGGCTATCAAGTCCTGCTCCCAGCAGCACCAGTTGACGGGCTCCGCTTCGAATGGCGTCACGCACCAAGTCATCGATTGCCCGAGTCCGCACGACAGCGGAACTCCGCGAGTACGGTAACCCCAGATCGAGGAGGACATAGATCAGATTGCCAATGACAGGAAGACGGGCCAAGCGAGCGAACATTCTGTACGAGCCCGACAGCAGGGTAAAGGCATACGGATCGTTGAAGAGACGCCGCGCTGGCTGCTCTTGTGTTTCCAATGCTCGGCAGAAGGCTATGTACTGAGCCGTCTGGCTTGCTTTTCCGTCTTGCATTGAGGCTCTCTCTTTTTTGGAAAAATGTTCCGGTAAGATAATATGCTGTCAGAGCAAACCGGATACCTGCGCTTCCCGTAGGGACGGAGCACAGCAAGGGAACCATGCCGACTGCAGCAACGTCGCTCTGATCCCTGATCTCTGTTCTCTGATTTCTGTGCTCTGTCTTCTTCCATGCCGTAGAATCACCTTGTATGAAGTGTCCTTATTGTGGCTTCGGGCAGGATCGCGTGGTGGATTCGCGCGAAAGCAAAGAGGCCGATTCCATCCGGCGGCGGCGGGAGTGCGAGCAGTGCAATCGCCGCTTCACCACCTACGAGCGGATCGACGAAATTCCCTACATGGTCGTCAAGAAGGACGGACGGCGGGAGCGCTTTGACCGCCAGAAGGTGCTGAGCGGCCTGCTGCGCGCCTGCGAAAAACGTCCCGTGCCCGCCAACAAGCTGGAAAGCATTGTGGACTCGGCGGAGGCCTTTCTGCTGGACGCACCGGAGCGCGAGCGGACCACGGTCGAGATCGGCGAACTGATTATGAAGCAATTGAAGGGTCTGGATACGGTGGCCTACATCCGCTTCGCCTCGGTCTATCGCGACTTCAAGGACGTGCGCGAGTTCAAGGAAGAACTGGAAGAACTGCTCGGCAGCCACGGAGCCATCAAGAAAAAGAAGTAGGCGCTTGTGAAGTGGACCGTCCGAAATCGGACAGTCCACGCCAGAAGCGGTCACCCAAGGCCGCTTCCCCAACCGCGCGTCCTGCGCTAAGTGGCATTCTTTCAACAATCAAAGCAAATCCTGGTGTGGCACGGCAAATGCTCTATTCAGGGCATGGATATTGCACGCCCGGATTTGAAGCAGAAGAGGAAACGCCGGTTGGCGGTATGGATTGGCGTCGCGGCGGTGGTGCTTGTGGTGGCCGTGGTGGCGGTTTCGCGGCTGAAGCCGGCAGCGCCCACGGTGGATCGTTCAACCATCTGGACGGATACGGTGCGGCGCGGGCCGATGATCCGCCAGGTGCGCGGCTCGACCGGGACACTGGTTCCGCGCGAGGATATGCTGCGGCTGATTCCGGCCGAGACAGAGGCAACGGTTGTCCGCATTCTGGTGTTGCCCGGAGCACACGTGGAAGCTGGCACGGTGCTGATGGAACTGGCCAACCCGCAGCTCCAGCAGGAGGCGATGAACGCCAACCTGGGGCTGAAGGCCGCCGAGAGCGAATACCACAACACGCAGGTCAGGCTGCAAAGCGATCTGATGACGCAGAAGGCCGGCGCGGCCACCGTGGGCTCGGACTACCACCAGGCGCAACTGCAGGCGGAAACCGACAAGGCGCTGCATGACCTGGGCGTAATCTCCGGCCTCACCTATAAGTCCTCGCAGAGCAAGGCCGACGAACTGACCACGCGCAACCGCATCGAAAACGACCGGCTGACGATGAACGAGAAGGTCATCGTTTCGCAACTGGCCGTGCAGCAGACGCAGGTGGATCAGGCGCGGGCGCTCGCCCAACTGAAGCGGCAGCAACTGGCCGCGCTGCACGTGACGGCCGGCATCAGCGGCGTGCTGGTGGAGCTGCCGCACCAGGTGGGCGAGCACGTGGCCCCCGGCACAACGCTGGCCAAGGTGGTGCAGCCCGACCAGTTGAAGGCCAGCCTGAAGATTGCCGAAAGCCAGGCGCGCGACATTCAGATCGGCCAGCCGGCCTCGATTGACACGCACAACGGCGTGATTCCGGGCCGTGTGCAGCGCATCGATCCCGCGGTCGAGAACGGAACGGTCACCGTGGACGTAGAACTAACCGGGCCCCTGCCGCAGGGCGCGCGGCCTGACCTGAGCGTGGATGGAACGATCGACCTCGAACGCATGACCGATGTGCTCTACGTGGGCCGGCCGGCGCTGGGCAACGAGAACTCCACGCTGAGCCTCTTCAAGGTCGATGCCGACGGCAAGGGCGCAACGCGCGTGCCGGTGAAGGTGGGCCGCGCCTCGGTCAACAACATTCAGGTGATTGAAGGGCTGAAGGAAGGCGACACGGTGATTCTTTCCGATATGTCGCGCTGGGACAACGTGGACCACATTCGGCTGGAGTAAGAAAAGCAGGGAACAGGGAATAGGGAATAGGAACTATTGATCCGGCAAGAAAACAGTGACATCGCTTCCCACCCATTTCCGCAAAAAGCGCGGAAATGGATGGGGCACCCTGACAGTATTTAGTTGCCGGATCAATAGAGCAAGTTTGAAATATTGGCCTTGTTTCGCGTGTGCTTGCAAGTCCACCTGAATTGAGAAAAAACGGGTACATAATGCGCAATTTTGCGCGAATCCTGCAATCAAGAGGGAGATCGGAATGGCATCGAACGAGAAGCTGATTGAAATTGAGGATTTGACCAAGGTTTTTTACACCGACGAAGTGGAGACGCACGCGCTCTCCGGCGTTTACCTGAGCATTGAGCGCGGCGAGTATGTGGCCATGTGCGGGCCTTCAGGCTGCGGCAAGTCCACGCTGCTGTCGATCCTGGGCCTGCTCGACACGCCCACCGGCGGAAAATACCTGCTGAACGGCAACCCGGTCGAAAACCTGAGCTTCGGCGAGCGCTCGCGCATCCGCAACCAGGAGATTGGCTTTGTCTTTCAGAGTTTCAACCTGATTGGCGATCTCACGGTGGAGGAAAACGTCGAGCTGCCGCTGACCTATCGCGCCGGGATGCCGTCGGCGGAGCGCACGAAGCGCGTGAAAGAAGCACTGGAGCGGGTCAATATGGCGCACCGCATGAAGCACTATCCGGCGCAGCTCAGTGGCGGCCAGCAGCAGCGCGTGGCCGTGGCGCGCGCTCTGGCTGGCAAGCCCTCGATCCTGCTGGCCGATGAGCCGACCGGCAACCTGGACTCGAAGAACGGCGAGGCGGTGATGCACCTGCTGGCCGACCTGCACCGCGAAGGCTCGACCATCTGCATGGTCACGCACGATCCGCGCTTCGCCAAGCACGCCCAGCGCGAAGTGCATCTCTTCGACGGCAAGGTGGTCAGCGAACAGGAACAGAAGAAGCTGGAAGAGGAAGTGGAGGCGTAGTGATGCTGCTTCAGGATTTGCGTTACGCCTTGCGCCAGTTGCGCAAGACTCCCAGCTTCACGGTGATTGTCGTGCTAATGCTAGCCCTCGGCATCGGCGCGAATACTGCCGTTTTTAGCGTAATGAATACGGTGTTGATGCAAATGCTACCGGTGAGCCGCGCGGAGGGCCTCTATTATGTGAATGAGGCCAAAGATTCGTTTCAGTTGCCGGAAATCACCGTTACCGGGAATTGGAAAGACTCGCTTTCCGAGGCCAGTTTCGAGGCGTTGCGTCAGCGCGGAGGTGTCTTCGAAGAACTGATTGCTTATGTACCGCTGAGCCTTAATGGCAGTGTTGCGGTGCGTCATGGAGAATTGCCGGAAGAGGCCGAGGGCGAAGAAGTCAGCGGCAACTTCTTCTCCGGCTTGGGCGCGAGGATTGAGCGCGGGCGCGGATTTACCCTTCAAGACGAAAAAGATCACACTCCCACCGTTGTGCTGAGCTATGACTACTGGACGCGGAGCTATGCGCGCGATCCCGCGGTTGTGGGCCAGACCCTCTACATCAAAGGAGTTCCAATGACGGTGGTGGGCATCGCAGCCCACGGCTTCAAAGGCATCGAACCGGCCACGGTGACCGATTTCTGGATTCCCCTGCAGAATCGTGCCGAACTGAATGCATGGGGAACGCCTGCGGAATTACACACGCTTTATGGCTCACCGAAATGGTGGTCACTGCGCATGATGGCGCGTTTGCGTCCCGGCGTTACGCCAATACAGGCGCAGCAAGCGCTTCGCGGCACATTCAGCGAAGTCGTCAAACAGGCCGTTGGCACGGGCGATTCCAAACAGTGGGAGCCTCTGCTGGGTTTTGTGCCCGCGCGCGGGCTTGGCGCAAACGCTGAGCAGCTTCGCGAACCGGTGCGTATTCTTATGGGTTTGGTCGGACTTGTGCTGTTGATTGCCTGCACCAACGTGGCCATGATGCTCCAAGCGCGCAACACCGTGCGGCAGCGCGAATTCAGTTTGCGGTTGGCCATTGGCGCAAGCCGGACAAACATTTTTCTCCAGTTACTTGCGGAGAGTTTGTTGCTGGTCTCCGCGGGCGCGGCGCTCGGTTGGCTTTTCGCGTTTTCGGTTCCACGGCTGCTGGCCTCTTGGTTGGGCTCGTCCGTAACCGGCATTACTCCGGATCGCAACGTATTGCTGTTTACTCTTGCGGTTTCGACGTCGGCTGCGTTGATCTTTGGCCTGGTTCCGCTGTGGAGCGCGGTGCATGCGCCTGTGGCTGGTGTGCTGCGCGCCACGGCAACGAATACGACTACAAGCCGCGGCCGCATCCTGGGCGGACGCATTGTGCTGGCCGGGCAGATGGCCATCTGCCTGGTTCTTTTAATGGCCGCGATGTTGCTCTTGCGCACACTGCGCAACTATGCCAACGAAAACCTTGGAATGCAAACGCAAGATCTGCTGGTTTTCGGCGTTACGCCGCAAGGCCAGGCCGACACGCATGTCTTCTATCGCACTCTACTTGATCACCTGCGCCAAGCGCCTGGCGTGGAATCTATTTCGATGGCGCTGAACCGTCCTGGATCCGGGTGGATAAACGATAACGGTCTCACGCTGGATGGCGTTGAGATGCGAGGTGAGTCGCTACGCACGAATGGCGTCGGCGCTAACTTCTTTCACACTATGGGAATTCCTATCCTTGCCGGTCGCGACATTGCCGATACTGACACGCAGGATACACAGGCGGTTGCATTGGTCAATGAGACCTTCGTGAAAAAGTATCTCGCCAACTCCAATCCCATTGGGCATCAACTCGATAGCGAAGAGCATCGCACCACCATCATTGGTGTGGTGCGCGATAGCAAGTACGGCGGAGTGGATGAAGAGCCGATGCCGATGGCCTACTCCGCCCAGATGCAGGCGCCTTCGCTCGGCACCATGCACATTGAAGTGCGCACACGCGGCAATGCAATGGCCATGTTGCCAGAGCTGCGCAAGACGGTCGCCAACCTCTATCCTAACGTGCCTCTTGAAAAGCCCATGACACAGCAGGATCAGTTCGATAAATCCTACGTACAGCAGCGCATATTCGCCACTATGGGAGGATTCTTCGGCGTGCTGGCCGCGCTGCTGGTCGCTACCGGCCTCTACGGCACGTACTCATTCCGCGTTAGCCGCCGCACCACGGAAATCGGCGTTCGCATGGCGTTGGGAGCCAGCCGTACGCAGGTGTTGACGATGGTCCTGCGCGAAAGCTTGTGGGTGTTGGTAGCCGGTCTGGCTGTGGGCATTCCGCTTACGTGCGTTGCCGCGCGTCCGCTCAAGTCGATGCTGTACCAGATGTCTCCTTTGGACCCCATCAGTTTTATTGCTGCTATCGCCGCCATGATTGCGGTCTCTGTATGCGCTGTTTTGCTGCCGGCGCGCCGCGCGGCGTCCATTGAACCCATGCAGGCTTTGCGCAGCGAATAACCAGTTATCGAGGAGAGATACAAAAATGAATACGCTTGTTCAAGACATTCGTTATGCGCTGCGGCAGTTGCGCCACTCGCTGGGATTTACCTTTACGGTGATTTTGACTCTTGCGCTGGGCATTGGCTCGACGGCAGCCGTCTTCACGATCTTCGATCGGGCGCTGTTGCGTATGTTGCCGGTCTCCCATCCGCAAGAGTTGGTTCGTTTTCACTGGACCGGCGCGTTTCACGGCACGTCAAGCAGTTTCGGCGGCAATCAGCACGACTTTTTCTCGTACCCGATGTACCGGGATTTGCGCCAGCAGAATCAGGCCTTCAGCGATATTCTCGCCACCGACAGGGCCAACGTCGGAGTTTCCTGGCGCAACTCGGCGGAGAACGAAGACGCCGAGATCGTCAGCGGCAATTACTTTGAGTTGCTCGGGCTTCGGCCTGCTTTCGGCAGACTCTTCAACGAACGCGACGAAACGGCAAGGGACGCCAATCCCGTCGCCGTGCTCAGTTACGATTACTGGAAAAGCCGCTTTGCCGGGGATCGTAATGTGATCGGCCAGACGGCGCTGGTCAACGGCCATCCATTTACCATCGTCGGCGTCGCGCCGTCTCACTTTGATTCGACCATCGGCGATTTCCGGCCAGGCATTTTCGTTCCGGTCACCATGGTCGATGAAGCCAACCCTTGGCGCAATGTGCTGGACGATCTTCACAATCACCAATCGATTTGGTTGACGCTGGTGGCTCGCCGCAAGCCGGGCATCTCTGCCGCGCAGGCCGAAGCCAGTCTGGGGCCGGTCTGGCACTCGTTGCGCGCCAGCGAGCTGACGCTCTACAAATCGCACACGGCGCGTTTCGATCACGACTTTGTCGATGCCTCGCAGCTCAAAGTCCTCGACAATGCGCGCGGCTTTGCGCCCGCGCGCATGACGCTGCGCAAGCCGCTATTCATTCTGATGGGCATGTCGGTGATGCTGATTGCGCTCTGCGCCATCAACGTGGCGACGCTGCTGGTGCTGCGCGCGACGGCGCGCGCCCGCGAGATTTCCATGCGCTATGCCCTGGGCGCGCAACGAGCGCGTATCGTTCTGCAACTGCTGGTCGAGGGCGGCTTGCTGGGGCTGGCAGGCGCCGGGGCCGGCGTGTTGCTGGCGCATCCGGTGGCGTTGTTCCTGGTGCGTCTGATGACCGCGTCCAATCCGGGCGAGGAACCGTATTCGGCGGCGATTGATCTGCGTGTGCTGCTGTTCACGCTGGGAATTTCGCTGCTGGTGACGCTGCTTTTTTCCGCTGCGCCGCTCTTCTATTTCCTCCGTCCCGATCTGGCCAATGCGCTGCGGCAAAACTCCGGCACCGCCTCGCGCGGCTCGCAGCGATTCCGCAAGGTTGCCGTCGGTGTAGAGATCGGGCTGAGCGTACTGCTGCTTGGCTCGGCTGGCTTGTTCGTGCGCACGCTGGCCAATCTTCGCGCCACCAACGTTGGTTTTGCAACCGATCATCTGGTGACCTTCTCGCTCGATCCGACGGCCTCTGGATACGGCGATGCGCGCACGGCGGCGATTGTTCGCAACGGAATTGATGCCGTAAGCCGCATCCCCGGCGTTGTTGGCGTGGGGGCAACGGACGATCCGCTTCTATCTGGTTCATCCAACACGAGCGGATTCTCCATTCCTGGGTACAAATCCGGCGAAGAAGAAAATATGAGCTTTGAAGCGGGCGCGGTAACGCCGGGCTATTTCGCCGCTTTGCGTCAGCCCGTGCTGGCGGGGCGGGAGTTCGCCGCCAGTGACGCTGCCGGGCAGCCGCGCGTGGCCGTCGTCGATCAGAGCTTTGCCACGCGTTTTTTCGGCTCGCCGCAGAACGCCGTCGGACGCACAATCTCAAACGAGAACCCCAGTAACACCAAGCATGACAGAACGATCATTGGCGTCGTCGGCAATGTTCGTCATACCGATCTGCGCAAGCCAATGACCGGAGCCGTGTATTTCTCGTATCTGCAAATAGAGCACCCGACAGGCGTGCAGATGTATGTGCGAACCGCTGGCGATCCGAAGGTGGTGATGACCGGAATTCGCGGAGCCATTCATCAGCTTGATCCGCTTCTGATTGTCGATGGGCTGCGCACCATGGATGCGCAGATTGATCGCATTGCCTCCGACGAGCGGGCGCTGGCATATCTTGCGCTGGGCTTTGCCATGCTGGCTGTGCTGCTGGCCGGCGTTGGACTCTACGGCGTGCTGGCGTACTCGACCGGGCAGCGCACGCGGGAGATCGGAATACGACTGGCTCTCGGCGCATCGCGGACAAGTGTGGTCTCGCTGGTGATGCGCGAGATGGCCTGGGTCGTGACGGCGGCAATCGTGCTGGCAATGCCTGCGACCGTCGCGCTGGCGCGGCTTGTCCGCAGCCAACTGTACGGCGTGAAGAGCTTCGATCTTCCCACCCTGTCGATTGCGCTGGGCGTGGTGGCGGCGATGGTCCTGGCCGCCGCGGTCTTGCCGGCGCGGCGCGCGGCGGCGGTCGAACCGATGCAGGCTCTGCGCAGCGAATAAGTTAAAACGAAGAATCGGAATTTGAAATCGGAGTAACAGATGATTGAACTGAAAAATGTTGAACGCAGTTATAAAACCGGCCCCACCGAAACCTGGGTGCTGCGCCGCATTGGACTTACTATTCGCGCGGGCGAGTTTGTCACCATCATGGGCCCGTCCGGGGCAGGGAAGTCCTCACTACTGAATGTGCTGGCGCTGCTCGATGACGGATGGAAGGGCGAGTACTGGTTCCATGAGACGGCGGCGCACAAGCTCAACCGCAAGCAGCGCGCTGACTTGGCCCGCGAACACATCGGCATGGTCTTCCAGAGTTATCACCTGCTGGACGATTTGACGGTTGCGGAAAACATTGACCTGCCGCTGAGTTACAAGAATCTGCCCGCACAGCAAAGGCAGGGCATGGTGGCCGACATTCTGGACCGCTTCAAGATTGTCGCCAAAAAAGATCTGTTTCCCTCGCAGCTCTCCGGCGGGCAGCAGCAGTTGGTGGGCATTGCGCGCGCCGTGGTTCACGTGCCGGAACTGCTGCTGGCCGACGAGCCGACCGGCAATCTGCATTCCACGCAGGCGCGCGAAATTATGGAACTTTTCTGTGAACTGAACCGCGCGGGAACGACCATCGTGCAGGTAACGCATTCGGAAGAAAACGCGCGCTACGGCACACGCATGATCGAGTTGCGCGACGGCTGGATGAAGCGCGATGAAACGCTGGCGGCAAAGGCAACGGAGGTTGGCAAGCAATGAATGAGTTGAAGGCACAACGAGGCACACTATTGATCCGGTCCAAAAGATTTGCATCGTGCAATCCCACCCTAGCGGCAAAGACAAAAACGCCGCGAGGGTGGGGCACCCGATCCGTGTTGCCATTCATAATGACCGGTTTTATAACTCGCGGAATTGCTTTGGTTGCGATGCTGCTGTTGCCGGGGACGCTGGCGTTGGCCGCCGAGCCGACCGCCGTGACGGAAGCGCCCACGCCGCAAACGCAGGTTCCTTTTGCGCAATTGCAGCGGGCGTCCCGCAACCCATTCAACGCCTATCGCGGCGCCAATGTTCCGCCGCCGAGCATGGAAAATTCCGTCCGGCTCAATGCCCTGGTGCGCGACGGCAAAATCTACTTGTCTCTGCGCGACGCCATCAATCTGGCTCTGGAAAACAATCTGGACATGGTGATCGCGCGCTATAACCTGCCGATTGCCTGGACCGACATCCAGCGCACGCAGGCTGGCGGCCAGGTGCGCGGCGTGAACACCGGCGTGGTTTCAGGCACGCCGGGCGGCGGCGCGGGCGGCGCGGGCGCGGGCACCGGCGCGGGCGGAACATCAAGCGGCGCGGGCGGCGCGGGCGCCGGCGCATCCGGCATTGTCTCCTCCACGCTGGGCACCGGCACCACGGTTTCGGGTTACGATCCGGTCCTCAGCGCAAGCGCTTATTCCGACCACACCTCCGAGCAGTTGACCAACTTCCAGGTGGAGGGCGTCAGCATTTACAAGGTGAACACGGAGCAGGCCAATGTCAGCTATTCCCAGGCCTTCCCCACCGGCGGCAGCCTGGAAGTGGACTGGGACAACAGCCGGCAGACCTCGAACGGCAAATACGATTACTTCAGCCCGGAGTTATATAGCAAGATGCGCGTGCTGATTGAGCAGCAGTTGCTGGCTGGCTTTGGCACGGGAACAAACTTGCGTTTCCTGCGCATTGCCCGCACCAACCAGAAGATCTCCGACATTGCCTTTCGCGCCCAGGTGATCGCCACCGTCACGCAGATTTGCGATATGTATTGGGATCTGGTGAGCGCTTACGAGAATGAGCAGTCTGGCGAGCGCTCGGTGGCCTTCGCCACGGAAACCTTGGAGACCAGTCGCAAGCAGCTTGCGTTGCAGGCGATTCCGGAGATGGACGTGCTGAAGGCCGAGGGCGAGCTGGCCAACCGCGAGCAGGACTTGACCGTTGCCCGCACCAACCTGGAGTTGCAGGAACTCTACATGAAGAACGCCATCACGCGCTCGCTGGACGATCCGGTCTTGCAGGAGATGCCGGTGGTGCCGGTGGACCACATCGCCAGTCAGGTTGATCCCAGCCTGGCGCCGGTGCAGGAGATGATTGCCTCGGCGCTCAAGAGCCGCACCGAGCTGCAGGAGTCGAGCCTGGACCTGCGGAACCGCGCGCTCAGCCGCAAGACCGCCCGCAATGCGCTGTTGCCGCAGTTGACCGCTTATGGCGTCTACACCGGCACGGGAACCGCTGGCCAGTTGAATTCCAAGTATTATGACAAAACGGTTTCCACCACCTTGCCGAAAAGCTATGGCGGCGCTTTGGAGAGCGCGCTGGACAACAACTCGCCCGAGTATCAGGTGGGCTTGCAGTTGACCATTCCGCTGCGCAACCGCATCGCCAAGGCCGACCAGGACCGCACGGAACTCGAATACCGGCAGTCGCAGGTTTATCTGGAGGAGCTGAAGAAGCGCATTTGCATCGAGGTGCGCAATGCGCGCTATGCTCTTGAGCAGGGAGCCAGCCGCGTGGATGCGGCGCGCAAGGCGCGCGAGCTGGCGCGGCGGACGTTGGATATTATGCAGAAGGAGCAGAAACTGGGTGCTGGCTCGAACCAGCAGACGCTGGCCGCCGAGCACGATCTGGCGCTAGCCGATGCGGCGCTGGTCACGGCCGAAACCGCCTACGAAAAGGCGCGCATCGAGGTGCGGCGCGCCACCGGCTCGGTGCTCGAGGACTACGGCATTTCCATCGCCAACGCCAGAACCGGCGTTGTGGAGGCAAGCAATCAGTAAGCAAGAGCCAATTCGCGTGCTGGCCGCCGACGATCAGCCGCACATTCTGGAAGCCGTCGAGCTGCTGCTTGAGCCCGAGGGCTTCCACGTGGACTGCGCGCGCTCGCCGCAGTTGGCTCTGGAGGCGCTCGGCGACAGCGAGTACGATGTGCTGCTGATCGACCTGAACTACACGCGCGACACCACCTCCGGCCAAGAGGGCCTTGACCTGCTCGAGCGCATCCAGCAGATTGACGCCCACCTGCCGGTAATCGTGATGACCGCCTGGGGCAATATTGATCTGGCGGTCGAATCGATCAAGCGCGGCGCGTGCGACTTCATCCAGAAGCCGTGGGAAAACGAGCGCCTGCTCAGCCTGATCCGCGTCCATGCCGAGCTGCATCAGGCGCTGAAGCGCGCGCGCCAGTTGGAGATGGAAAACAGCCTGCTGCGCGGCGAGGGAATGCCGGCGTTTGTGGCCAGCGCGGCCTCGATGCAGCCAGTGCTGGAGCTGATTGCGCAGGTCGGCCCCTCCGACGCCAACGTGCTCATCACCGGCGAGCACGGCACCGGCAAGGAGATCGTCGCCAAGTTGCTGCATGCCGCCTCGCCTCGCGCGCAAAGGCCGCTGGTGGCCGTCAACGCTGGTGGACTGCCGGAGGGAACCTTTGAAAGCGAAATCTTCGGCCACGTGAAGGGCGCTTTCACGGATGCACGCGCGGATCGCATTGGACGCTTTGAACTGGCCAGCGGCGGCACGCTTTTTCTGGATGAAATCGCCAATGTGCCCATGCGTCAACAGGCCAAGCTGCTGCGCGTGATTGAAAGCGGAGAGCTGGAGCGCGTCGGCTCCTCGCAAACCCGGCGCGTGGACGTGCGGCTGCTTTCGGCCACCAACGCCGCACTGGAGGCGGAGGTCAAGGCCGGAAACTTCCGCGGCGACCTGCTCTTCCGCCTGAACACCGTCGAGATTCATCTACCGCCCTTGCGCGACCGGCGAGAGGACATTCCGCTGCTGGCCACGCACTTTCTCGGTCTCGACTGCGCCCACTATCGCAAGCAAATCGGCGGCTTCACCCCGGCGGCGATGCAGCAGATGATGCAGTACGCGTGGCCGGGCAATGTGCGGGAGCTGGAGCACGCCGTCGAGCGCGCCGTGCTGCTCTGCCGCGGCGAGGAGATCGAGCCAACCAATCTCTCCATCGCCAGCGCGCGGCCCGCGGCCCAGCCGTTTGAGAATATGAGCATTGACGAGGTCGAGTCGCTGCTGATCCGCAAGGTGCTGCGCCGCTGCGAGGGCAACATTTCGCAGGCCGCCGAAGCTCTCGGACTCAGCCGCGCCGCGCTCTATCGCCGCATCGAGAAATATGGGCTTTGAGAAGAACCACCGCCGCCCGCCGCGCTCGGCCTTCCGCCGGACGCGGCTCTTCTGCTTTCTGCTGGCGCTGCCGGCGCTGGCGCTCGCCGCCATTTTGTTCTATCAGCATCCGCTGGAGCTGGCGCCAGCCCTCCTGCTTTCAGTTTGCCTGCTTGGCTATCTTCTGCTGGTGGCCGCCGCGCTGCTGGAGGGCGTGGCACGGCCGCTGCAGACGCTTTCCAACGTGCTTTCTTCGCTGCGCGAGGGCGATTACTCCTTCCGCGCGCGCGGAGCCGGCTCCCAGGACGCGCTGGGCGAACTGGCCGGTGAGGTCAATGCGCTGGCCGACCTGCTGCAAAAGCAGCGCGTGCGTTCGCTGGAAGCCACCGCCCTGCTGGCGCGCATTCTTGAAGTGATGAATGCGCCGCTCTTCGCCTTTAATCGCGACAGACAGCTCCAACTGGTCAACAACGCTGGCGCCAAACTGCTCGGCCTGCCCCAGGCGCGCTGTTTTGGCTGTTCGGCACAGGAGTTGGGACTGGAAGAGCTGCTGGCCGCACCGGACCAGACGATTCACACCTTCACTTCCCAGCCGTCGCTGACCAGCGAGCCCGCCCGCTGGCTGCTGCGCAAGGCCGCCTTCCGCCAGGATGGCGTGCCCCATACGCTGCTGCTGCTGGACGACGTGAGCCTGCCGCTTCAGGCCGAGGAGCAGACGGCCTGGAAGCGGCTGGTGCGCGTGCTGGGACACGAAATTTCCAACTCGCTGACGCCCATCAAGTCCATCGCCGGCAGCCTGCTCGCGCGCCTCAACCAGCCCGGCGGCGATGAAAATCGGCTGCGCGACTTGCGCCGCGGCCTGGGCGTGATCGAGAGCCGCGCCGACGCGCTGAACCGCTTTGCGCAGTCCTACCGCTCGCTGGCCCAGTTGCCTCCGCCGCGTCTTGCGCCGGTTCCGCTGGGGCCGCTGCTGGAGCGGGTTGTGCTGCTGGAGCAGCGGCTGGAGGCGCAGCTTGATCCCGGCCCTGCCGTGGTACTCAACGCCGACGCCGGCCAACTGGAGCAGATGTTCATCAACCTGCTGGCCAACGCCGCGGACGCTTCACTGGCCAATGGTTCGCGCGTGGTGCATCTGAGCTGGCAGGTGACGGACGCGACCGCGCTGGTCACGATTGAAGACCAGGGGCTGGGCATCGCCAACAGCGACAATCTGTTTGTGCCCTTCTACACCACCAAGCCCGGAGGCAGTGGCGTGGGGCTGGCGCTGGCCCAGCGGATCGCCCGCGCCCACGGCGGCGAAGTGATGCTGGGCAACCGCGAAGACGGACCGGGCGCGCGCGCCACCATCCGTCTGCCCAGGTCTCTGACAATATGATTTCGTACATTACACTCGTGATTTCCCAAGTCCGAAGATCTGAAGCTGGGGCACCCGGCCCCGCAACGTGCTTCAGGCCCCTTTGATAGGGGCATCCCACCCATAAGCGCTAGGGAGCCTCTGCACAGCCCACGATTTTGCGGCGTGATTGCGATGCAATGAGGTTCTGACGCAGTTACAGCCGAAAATGCGGGTTTCGTTGCATCCAGACGCGGGCTTTATGCGGTTGTTTCCTGTCTCTGAAGGCCGATTTCCGGTCTCCAGAGACACTACGCCCCCAGCGGGACCAGCCGCTTGCGGTGCTGGTATAAGTTCACCAGTGCGAAGACCGCCAGCAGCCACTCGTGATTCTCCTCAAGCCGCGATAGCGCCCCTTGGAAAATCCGAGAGATTAAACCACTGCTGCAAAAAGTAGACGCGCAGCAGAATCGACAAGCCAACCGGTTGGCGGCCGTTGCCGGCCTTCGGGTAGTACGGCCCGATCAGCGCTTCCAACTCGCGCCACGGAACCACCACCTTCTACTTTACCCAAGCTGACTGTGGATTGGGAACTTGTGCAGAGATTCCCTGAGAGTGTTCTCCTTACTTGTTCGCGACGGCAGGGCTCAGCGCCGGCTGAGGGTTGCGCGCAGCGAGAGCGATCAGCAGGCCCGATCCAATGATCAGCGAGCCGCCAATCAGCATGGACAGGCCCGGCTTGTCATGCCAGACAATGTAGGAGATCAGGGCACCGGTGAGCAGTTGTGTGTAATGGAACTGCGAAACGTTGCTGGCCGAGGTGTGCTTGACGGCGAAATAAAAGCTGAGCGTGCCAGCCGCGCAGAAAACGCCCATCATTCCCAGCGCCAGCCAGAGTGTAGGCGTAAGCGGCTTGAAATGGAAACTGGCAAGCGCCAGGCCGGCGATGGCTGTGACCACGCCAGAGCAGAAAGCAAGGCTTTCGGGCGGCTCGGTGCGCGTGAGCACGCGCGACCAGACCATGTTGACCGAGAAGCAGGCGACGCACACCATGCAACTGGCGAAGCCAATAAGATCGATGTGTTGTGCGTGGCCAAAAGGATCGACCGCGACGACCACGCCACAAAAGCCGACCAGCAGGGCCAGTGCCTTTTTCGCGGTGATGCGCTCGCCGAGAAGGGCGGCCGAGAGCAGGGAAATGACCATCGGCGAGGTGAAGACGAGGATGTAGAACATGGTCAGCGAGAGATGGCGCAGGGCGATCACCATGCAAACATTGTTCGCCATATCGAGCATCGCGCGCAGTACCTGGCGCACAACCGAGCGCGGGCGCAGATTGCCAAGCCTGCGGCGCACAGCTGCTTGCAGCGCGAGCGTGACCGCCATGAAGAAACCCATGAAGGCAACAATCTCGGCTGGCGGCAGGCCATATTGTCCGACCCATTTGACACAACTGTCGCTGAGCACCCAGCAGGTGAATGCGAAGAGAGCAAAAAAGATGGCGGTCAGGTTGGAGACGCGGGCTTTCATCGGAACACGTCGCGTCGGGCAGCTCGGATTGGGGAAAAGATCCAAGTAAACATGATGTAGTTTCAGGATAGACGATCAGCGGAAAGAAAAATGGATAATCATTATTCCTGATTCCTTGGCGACTTTTTGGGATCTATCTCGTTCGACTTTGATTCGTGGTGAACGTCTCGAGTTTCTCTCTGGCATTGGTTTATGCAGGAGCCTGACAATATCGTCAGGTTCAGGCGGGACAAACATATGTCTCCCGCGGAAGTTACGATTGGTCGCAGAAAAGCGACAGATCGACGAATGCATACCTTGCATACTCCCATCCCCATTCGTCTCAATGCTAAAGACCTATTTCCCTGGTTAAATTACCCATCGCACTCCAGTAGTACAGTTTTGCTCAGACTACTTAAATTGAGCCTGTTATTTTTTCGGAGTAAGAATAAGGGTCAAAACACAACGCCGGCCCAATAAAACCAGGAGCTCTTGCACCGTTCCACGACAATTGGACGAGAGGAAACAAATGCGCAAATACAGGATTGTTTTCGTATGCTTCCTGGCGACTTTACTGGTCGCCCTTGTGGCCGGATGCGGTCAAGAAACGGTGAGCATCCCAGACGTAGTGTCAGTAACCCCCGCTCAGGGCGCTACCGGCGTCCTCATCAACACGACCGTTACCGCGACATTCAGTACAGCGATGAAGCCAGCCACAATCACCGCTTCGACCTTTACGGTGACAGGCCCGGGCGGAGTTGCCGTCGCTGGAGCCGTGGTGTACAGCGGCGTAACTGCGACGTTTACGCCGGCTGCCGTTCTGGCGTACAACACCACTTACACAGCGACGATCACCACTGGGGCTAAAAACTCCGGTGGCATTCCACTGCCTGGCAACTATGTGTGGACATTTACCACGCTTGCCACAACGGCCCAAGTGGTCCCGTCCGTGTTGTCAGTGACCCCCACTCAAGGCCTCGCAAATGTTGCCGTAAACGCGCCCATTACCGCGACCTTCAGCATACCGATGAGTTCAGCCTCGGTGAACGGCACAACCACCTTCACGGTCTCCGCCCCTGGCGGTGTTGCCGTAGGTGGATCCGCTTCTTTGAGTTCCAATGGTTTAGTCGCTACGTTTACGCCGACGAGCGGGACTCTGGCAGAGAGCACCACCTACACGGCCACAATTACAACTGCGGCTACGAGCACCGGCGGCACTCCGCTGGCCGCCGCCTACGTGTGGACTTTTACCACGTTTGCCCCAGCGCTTACGGTGACAGTCGATCCTGCAAATGGCGCCACAAGTGTGCCCGTCAACCAGGTGCTCACCGCGACCTTCAGCGAGGCGCTGAACTGCACGACGCTAAACTCGACTGCTACATTTACCCTCGCAATCGGCGCGACTCCCGTAACTGGCGGCGCAGTCAGTTGCACGGGCAACATCGCGACGTTTACGCCGGGAAGTTCGCTTCTATACAGCACCCTCTACACGGCCACGATCAGCACTGGAGCCCAAGACCTGACGGGCCAGCCTGCGCCCAAGACCGTATGGAGCTTTACGACAATCACCCCCGTGCCAACGGTCACCACCACCTTCCCCGTGGATTCGTCGCCGGGTGTTCCGGCAGTGAATGTGCCCATCAACTCGGCCCTCAGTGCAACATTCAGCGAGGCAATGACTCCTGCCACGATCAACTCGGCAACCGTCTTGCTGGCAGCGACGACGAGCGGGACTGCCGTAAACGGAGTGGTAGCCTATACCGGTGGCTCGACAAATACGGCAACGTTCACGCCGATTAGCGGTCTCGCGTACAACACCCAATACACGGCCACAATTACAACAGGAGCTAAGGACCCGGCCCTCCAGACTCTGACCAGCCCCTACGTCTGGACCTTCACCACCGGCGCCCCAATTACCTCACCGCCGACGGTCACTTCAACCATCCCTGTAACTCCAAGCACAGTCGCCCCCATCGTTGCCGAGGACGTGGACGTACCCCTCAATCAGGCCGTCAGCGCCACTTTCAGCGAAGCAATGGACCCGGCCACGATTCTTGCGGCAAACTTTACGTTGACCGTAGAGAGCAGCGCCACAGCCTTGCCCGGTTCCCTTTCTTACGCAGCGGTTGGAGATTCGCTGGTGTTTGTGCCGACAGCGCCTTTGCTGCCCGGCACCACGTACACAGCCACCATTACAACCGGGGTTACAGACCTGGCCGGCCAGCCGTTGGCCAACCTCTACACCTGGAACTTCAAGACCGGCGTGGCAGTGAGCACCACCGCGCCGGAGCTGGTTTTGGCGGTCCCCGCGAACAGCGCCACCGGCGTGCCCGTCAATCAGGCGGTCAGCGCAACCTTCAGCGAGGCGATGAATTCACTGACCCTCACCTCGTCAACCTTCCAACTCTTTGCGGGTACAAACCTGACCGGAACTCAGGTAGCTGGAACGTATCACTACGATCCGGTCACCTTCATTGCCACGTTTACGCCCACGAACCCGCTCGCCGCCAGCTCCTTCTATACCGCAACGGTGACGAACGGTGCTCAGAACGTGGCCGGCGTTGGGCTGGGGACCACTCCTACATCTCCTGCCACCAATCCCTGGACCTTCGAAACCGGTACGACAGCGAATCAGCCGCCACAACTTGGGCCGACCATATCGGCCTTTGGCGGTTTTGCCGGCTCCGCAGGAATGACCAACACGGGACTCACCACGGTCATCCATGGAGATAGCGGGACCACCGCGACCGGCTTCAGTTCGTATACCGGATTCCACGATAACACCGCTTTAGTTGCCGGCATACCGCAATGCGTCTACACGGAAACGGGAGCCGACATAGGAGAGGTGACTGGAACGATCTACTCGCCTCTGGTTGTCCCAGCCCCGTTTGCGTGCCCGGATGAAGGATTGCCTGCCGATATCACCACCGCGGACGCCGCTCTGGCGGAAGCTACAACAGAGTACACCAGTCTTCAAGGCCTCCCCTCAACCGGCGTTCTAGCAGGGCAGTTGGCCGGTACAACCATTTTCGCTGGAGTCTACAAGAACTCCAGCTCGGTTTTAATAACGGGGGGGGATGTCACACTCGACGCCCAGGGCGATCCCAATGCGTACTGGGTCTTCCAGATCGGATCGACTCTCACCGTTGGCAATTCGGTGGCACCTTCCAATGTGATCCTGATCAACGGCGCCCAGGCCAAGAACGTCTACTGGGCGATTGGGACCAATGTATACCTCGAACCTTCGGGAGGCGGGACCTTCAACGGAACCGTTATCGCGTACGGGTCCACAGGTATCGCGGTTTCGACTGTCGGGAATGTCATTCCCGTGACAGTCAACGGCAGACTGATTAGTCTGAATGCCTCAACCACACTGGTAGACACCGTCATCAATGTGCCTGCCCCGTAAGGGCCTGGCTGAGACCGCTCCTGGGCGGTCTCAGCGGGTTTCAAGCAATGCGCTGTTTGGTTTTTTCTGATTCGCGCCAAGTTATTGATCCGGCCCAAAAGATTTGCATCGTGCGATCCCACCCTAGCGACAAAAACAAAAACGTCGCGAGGGTGGGGCACCCAATTTTGTATTGATACTTTCGGGCGGGATCAATAATGCGGCGCTGAGATTTTCATAACGCGATGCGCCGTTCAGGAGACGACAATGAAGTCAGGTCCAAGGATGATTGCCACAGCGGCATTTGCTGTTTTCCTATTGCCAGCGCTTTTGTTCCATGGAAGCGAGGCCGCTGCTCAGGCCCCCGCAGCCTTGCCGTATTCGGGCGGCCATGACGGCACTCCCAAGATAGATTTGTTTCTGGGCTACTCGTATCTGCAATCTGTCCCTAAACTGGCTGACGGAAACCGGCTGGTGTGGATGAATGGCGGCAGCACGTCCATCGCTTTCAACCTGAACCGCTATCTGGGGATTGTTGCCGACGTTGGCGATTACACGAACTCGGAGATTCGATTCCAGGGCGCGTACAAGACTACCGTTGACGTGGACGACGCAGACGGGGGTGTCATCAGTTATCTCTTCGGCCCGCGCCTTTCCTTCCGGAACCACCGCAGAATCACGCCCTTTGCCCAGGCTCTGTTTGGAGGCGCGCACGCCGGTGAGGTAAAACTCTCCAATTGCGCCTCCAACTGCACGCTCCTCCCTGCTGAGAACACATTTGCTATGACCGGTGGCGGCGGCCTGGACATCCGTATCCACCGTCATTTCGCCATCCGCCTCATTCAAGCCGAATACCTGATGACCAGGTTCAAGGATTACTCCACCGGAGACACCTCGTCGCAGAATGATATGCGGCTTTCTTCCGGAATTCTCTTCCGCTTTGGTGGAAATGCCGCTCCACTGCCGCCTCCCCCGCCAGTAGCGTACTCCTGCTCGGTCACCCCATCGTCTGTATTCCCCGGAGAACCGATTGCAGCCTCGGGCACGGCTCTCAACCTGAACCCCGCCAAGACAGACGTTTACACATGGTCAGTAGATGGCGGAACGGTGACTGGTTCCCTGAACACCGCAAAGATCGACACGGCGAATATCGCTCCTGGCGCCTACACTCTCAAGAGCCATGTCTCCCAGGGCGACAAGCCAGGCGAGAATGCGGACGCCACCGCCCCGTATACCGTAAAGGCGTTTGAACCGCCGACGATCAATTGCCAGGTCAGCCCCAACACCATCAAGCCGGGTGAGACCAGCACCGTGACAGCCACGGGCGTAAGCCCGCAGAACCGCCCGTTGACCTATAGCTACTCGGCCTCGGCCGGCACGGTAACGGGCAGCGGAACGACGGCAACCTTCGATTCGACGGGCGTTGCAATCGGCGCTGTAGGCATCACCTGCAACGTAACCGACGATAAGAGCCAAGTTGCAACCGCCAGCACCATCGTGACCGTCATGGCCCCGGTCAAGTCCCCGGAGGTAATACTACTCGAGACTCGCCTGGCACTGCACAGTGTCTTTTTCGCGACAGATCAGCCCACATTCCAAAAATCCAATGGTGGTTTGGTGGTCAGTCAGGAGGAGACTCTGACCACTCTGGCAACGGACTTCAAGAGGTACCTTGAATTGAAACCGGATGCTCACCTGACCCTGACCGGACATGCGGATGTGCGTGGATCAGTCGAATACAACCAGGCGCTTTCCGAACGCCGTGTCACTCGCACAAAACTTTTCCTGGTTGAAAAGGGTGTCCCCGAAACCAAGATTGAAACGCTTGGCCGTGGCAAGGAGGATGACCTCACCACCGCCCAGGTCGAGGAGGCGATCAAAGAGAATCCCGAGTTGAGCACCGCGCAGCAGGAGAAACTTCTCAAGGAACTGCCCGTCATTGTCCTGGCTAAAAACCGCCGTGTAGATGTCACCCTGAGCACCACGGGCCAACAATCGGTGCAACGGTACCCGTTCAACGCCGCCGATGCCTTGATTCTTCTCGAGGAGAAGAATCTGACGCACAGAAAGAAAGCCGCGACCGCGAACAAATAGTTATTCAGGGAGCCTCTGAATAAGTCGATGATTTGAAGGGTACGGGCTTCAGCCCGTACATAAAGCCTACAAAATCAATGTGGGCTTTAGAACTTATCCGTAAATAGGTAGCGCCGGCCTCCCGGCCGGCTGTAGCGTGGGTCTCCCGACCCACGCTCTGTCGCTCTGGAGCAGTAGAAATCCACTGGACACAGAACAATTCCACGAGAAATCCAGTTTCGGCCCGGCGCGGACGGGGACGTCCGCGCTACTGCCGGCCGGGAGGCCGGCGCTACATTCCTTTTTCTATTTACGGATAAGTTCTTAGTCCCTGAGAAATGTTTTCAGCAATTTCGACTTTTGCCTCAAGCTGTTAGGCCAGAACCGGCGTATTATCCACGCCCGCCGTTCCAAAGATCCGGCGATAGCGCTCAACCTCGGCGGGCTCTCCCAGCGCCTTGGCGTAGTTGTCGGAGAGCTTGATTGCTGGCCGGCCATCCACGCTGTGCAGCTTGCAGACCAGGCTTACCGGGCTGAAGCTGTCATCGCCCTGGGGATTGCAGCCACGGAAGTCGTTGGTCAGGAAGGTGCCCCAGCCAACGCTGAAGCGGATGCGCGGCTGCGGAAGCCATTTGCTCTGATCCAGAAAATCCTCGGCGCGGTGAAAGTCGCCGGGCGCTGCGCCCGGTTGCAGCGTTCCGCCAAAGTAGGCATGGAGGCCGAGAATCTGGTCCACATCGAGCGCGTCGGAGGCGATCAGCAGCTTCTGGCGCGGATCGCGCCCCCGCTCTTTGAGCCACGCAATGTATTCGTCGCCGGCGGCGTAGGCGTTCTTGCTGTCAATGCGCTGCCCGGTCCAGTCCGCCACCCACTCCGGCGCATCGCGCAGGAATTGCGTGGTGCCGAAGGTGTCTGGCAGCAGGATCAGCAGCTTCCCTTGATAGGTATGCTGCCACAACTCCAGCAGGCGATACTGCGCGGTCCGCAGCTCCTCATCATTGTCCGCCAACGCCGCCAGCGCCATTGGCAGCTCGTGGGCATTGGTGCCAATCGCTTCCAGATCGTGCTTGTAGGCCAGATACGTGTTCGAGCTGCCGGTGAAGGTGTCCCCGAGCACATCGCTCATGGCCTTGACGACATATTCCTGCCACAGGAAGCTGTGCCGGCGGCGCGTTCCGAAATCGCTGACCTTCAAGCCCGGAACGCCGCGCAGCCTCTCCATCTTTTCCCATAGCTTGGCCTTGGCCCGCGCATACAGAATGTCCAGCTCGAATTCGCTCAGGCGCTTCAGGCAGGCGCGCGTCTTCAGCTCGTCGATGGCCGAAAGCGCATAAATTTCCCACATCGTCGTCTCGGTCCACAGGCCGTCAAAGCTCAGTTCCAGTTGCCCATCCTTGACCGAGAGTTCATAGTCCGAAAGCCGGAAGCCGTTTTCCAGCCACTCCAGAAAGGCCGGATCGAAAATGTCCTTGCGGCCGTAAAACGTGTTGCCCGCCAGCCAGATCAGCTCGGACTTGCGAAAGCGCAGCTTCCGGGTCGCTTCCAACTGTTCCCGCAACTGGTCAATATCGACAATTTCTCCCAGGCGCACCGCGGTGGTGCGATTGAGGAGCGAAAAGGAGGCGCGCGTCTTGGGATAGTGCTGCCAGATGAACTGAAGCATCAGCAGCTTGTAAAAATCCGTGTCGAGCAGGGAGCGCGTAATGGGATCGAGATTCCAGTTATGGTCGTCGGCGCGCTTGGCAATGTTGATAATCACAATGCTTCTACTCTACTTGAATCGCCCAGCAGTCAGGATCGAGGACGCTACTTGAGGATCGGTCCCAGCGACCCTGGATTGTCGCCTGATTGTGGGTCCACGCGGAAGTCCCAGACCGACTGGTTGATCTCGGAGGCGGAGATGATCTCCACCAGCGCGTACTCGCCGTCGGCCAGCGGCTGGCTGGGGGTGAGCTTCATCCAGTGCTTGCCCGGCAGAATTTCGGCCGTGGCCGGAATGACATTTTCCTCCTGCGTTGCCGCGCCGCTGGGGCTGGTGTGAATTGCGCCCACGATGCGCACGGCCTGGCGCACATCCACGCGCACAATGGCGAAACCCGAGGCGGGCGAGTGCGCGCCGTGCTTGCGGTTGGCCAGCTCTTTCGCGCCGCCTGTCTGGACCGTCAAAGCGTGCGACAGAACCTCTTCTGCATCGTCGCGCGCACCCAGCGCCAGATAGAGGACCGGAACATTTGTGTGCAGATGAACCCTGGCGTGCTGGCCTTCCAATTCCAGGCTGGTCTTGGCGCCAGCCAGCGGATTCAGCGTGTTCAGCCCATGGCGGCTTTTCGCATTCATGTCCAAATCGACGGGCACAAGCTCAACCAGCTCCGGCGCGCCTTCAAAGCTGTCCAACGCAAAGACGGCGTCTTGATCGGGCAACGTGAGGCCCTTGGCCACCGTGGGGCGGCGGCTCTGCTGCTCGACGCGTTCGGCGGCCTCCTCGCGGTCAATCTCCGCGGCCTCTTCCATGCCCGGTGAAATTTCCTGCACGGGGTGGCTGGCCTGATCCCGCTCCCACTTGCGCGTCGCTTCCCAGTCCACCAGATCGACGGGCAGCTCTTCCCAGTCGCCGCCGCGCTCCATCGAGATGTAGCGCACGCGATCGCCCGCAATCTCGTACTTGCGCACCACCTGGTAGGTGCCGTCTTTCAAAATGAGGCGGCGGCTGGCGGCCGCGACGGTCTGATCGGGCTTGAGCAGCCGCGGCTTCTGGCTCTGCGCGAAGCCGTCAGAGGACCACGCCAGCAGAACGGCCAAGGCCGCCCACATCAGCCGCCGTATGCAACGAGAGCAGAACATAGCTCAATCGTGGAGAGAATTGCCGCCCGCGTCAAGTCGCGTCCTGGGGCCAGCAGCCGGACCGCACCCGCTATGATGGTCACGAGCGCAGGACGAAGCGGCGCAAAGCAGGAAGCAATGCCCTCCACAATCTTCATTTCGGCAGGCGAGGCCAGCGGCGAACACTACGGGGCGCTGCTGATCGCCGCGCTGCGGGATCAGCTCGCCGAGGCCGGCCAGACGGCCAGTTTTTTCGGCATGGGCGGGCCGCGCATGGCCGCCGAGGGCCTGGAGTGCGTCGTCCGCTCCGAGGATATGGCGGTGATGGGGCTGACCGAGGTTGTCCGCCACCTGCCGCGTATTTACCGCGAATTCCGCCGTCTGAAGCAGTCCATCCGCGCCCGAAGGCCGAGCGTGGCCGTGCTGATCGACTTCCCGGAGATTCACTTCCGGCTGGCGCGTGAGTTTCACCGGCTGGGCGTTCCGGTCGTCTACTTCGTCAGCCCTCAGTTGTGGGCCTGGAAGAAGAAGCGCATCCGGCTGGTGCGGAAATATATCGACAAAATGCTGGTGATCTTCCCCTTTGAGGAGCCTTTCTATCGCGGCCAGGGCGTCGAGGCGGAGTTTGTCGGCCATCCGCTGGCCGAGTTGGCCGCGCCCACGGTGAGCCGCGAGCACTTTGCCGCCGCCAACGGACTGGACCCCTTGAAGACCTGGATTGGCCTGCTGCCCGGCAGTCGCGCCAAGGAGATTCGTGATATTTTGCCGGAGATGTTGCGCGCGGCGCGGGAGCTGGTGGAGCATTCGGGGGAAAGATTTACGGCTGGCCCCGATGTTTTGAAAGGGCACGGCTTCAGCCGTGCCGCAAACAGCCCAAAAACGGACGCGGCTTTAGCCACCGAGGGAATATGCCCTGCCGAAGATGGATTCCATCAGGGGCTAAAGCCCAGTTCTTCACTTGGCAACTTTCCGGCACGGCTAAAGCCGTGCCCTTTCAAAGCAGATAGCTCCTCGAACGCTGTTGAAGTTACGACCACTGGCCTTGAGTTCCTCATTCCGCTCGCGCCAACCTTGAATGCGGAGCAGCGGGAAGAAGTCCGCCAAATCGTCGCCACTCACGGCGGCGGTCTCGCTCTTCGTTTGGTTGACGATGCGCGCGCCGTGCTCTTTCATTCCCTCGCTGCAATCGTCGCCAGCGGCACGGCCACCGTTGAAGCGGCTCTGATCGGCAATCCCTTCGTGGTCGTCTACCGCGTCTCGCGGCTCACCTTCGCCATCGCCAAGCGTGTGGTAAAGGTGCCCTTCGTCTCCATGGCCAACCTGATTGCGGACAAGCAGGTGGTGCCGGAGCTGCTCCAGGATGACTTTTCCGCGGAAAATATCGTCCAACAGATCAAGCCTCTGCTCGCCGATGGGCCTGCTCGCCAGTCCATGATGGAGGAGTTGGCGCGGATTCGCGGCTTGCTGGCCACGCGGCCCACGTGCGGCGGCGAGGGCGGCGCCATCGGCCGGGTGGCAGAGGTTACGCTGGAAGTAATGCGGCGCGACGATTGAGGTTCGCGGTTTCCCACCCTTGCGGCAAAGTGCGCCGCAAGGATGGGGCACCTGTGAAGTTTCAAGAGGTTGTCCATTTGATTCAAACCGGAGAAGCTGATTGTGTCGAGCAATTAGTTTTTTTGGAGGGAATCAAATGGACATTCATAAGAATGCACGATTGAG
>Ga0224529_1000187_pt1 | contig 48839 bp, 34 predicted proteins | sample CBST50metaG_FD_179893 | JGI IMG/M metagenome (GOLD analysis project Ga0224529, IMG submission 179893) | Peat soil microbial communities from Stordalen Mire, Sweden - C.B.S.T50 | ecosystem: Environmental > Terrestrial > Soil > Wetlands > Peat | place: Sweden: Norrbotten County, Stordalen Mire...
CACCACCACCCGCAACGCCGACCCCGCCGCCACCGGAAGCGCGTTGTAGCGGTAGTGAACATGCATGGTGATGTTCTGCTTTTCGCCATAATGCAGGGCGGGCGGAACGTGGAAGTACACCGGAATCGGGGTGGAGCCATCCGTCTGAAGGTTGTCCTGCGCCCGGCAGCTCGCCAGCGGAACCGCCTTCCCGGTTGCCAGCCAGCGCGGCGCATCGTTCCGGGCCCGCGCCGGGGGCATCGCCAGGTCCGGCACATGCACGGTATCGCCGCTCAGCGGAAGGCCCTCCGCCGGGGTTGAGGCCGTGGCGCTCCGGGTCAGCGAAAGTGTGCGGGCCACGGTCAGGAGCTGCTCTTCATCGTCGCCGGCCAGCACGAGAACACTGCTGTTCTCGTCCGATGGATTGCCCCGTAGCGCAAGCACGGGCCCTCCGCCCACCGGCATCTTCAACGTATCGGTAAGCAGCAACGGATCGGCCGAAAACACGATCGCGTTTCCCATCGGAATCTGCCCCACGCTCACCGCAAAGCGGACCGGCTTGGTCCCGGCCAGCAGTCCGAGCCAGGAGGCAACCACACCGGCCGACTGCAGCATCTTCGGGCTGGGCGGCGCAAGAAAGACGATGGGAACCACCGTGGAAGTCTGCAGGTCCGCGTCGAAGATCGGCAGCGGAAGATGGTCCAGATTGTTCGGCCAGGGAAGCCAGTCGCCGGAGACTTCCAACTCCGAAGCCGGATTGATGCGCACCATGACATGCGCCATGGCCTGCTCTTCCTGCTGCATCACGCCGCTGCCGGTGAATTCAAAGGTCAGCACATTGTTGCGCACCAGCACCGCATCGGGAATGGGAACAAGAACCGTGGCAAAACCGCCATGCAACTCGGTTGCCGGAGGCGGCGCAAGAGCGGTGATGCGGATTCCGTTCAGGATCACGCCCAGCGTCGTGCTGCGCGGATCCAGACTTGGGTCGATGCTGTAGTTCAGTTTGAGCGCCGCTCGCCTGGGCATGATCACGTACGACAGCGTGAAGTGCAGCGAGTAATAGGAGTGCGGGCCTCTCATCTCTATCGGGTTGGTCAGGCCCATGTCTTTCAGGTTCAGCACCTGGGGAGCGAGCTTTCCCCCCGCGGCGGCTTCCTGGGGCACAGCACCCTGCGCCGGGCTGAGGATGCCCGGAGGTACGCGGCCCGCCGCGGCATTGGTCTGGCGGCTCACGATGGCGCGCGGACGGGAAACACCGGCCACCTGCCCCGCCGCAAAACCCTGGCTGCAGACCCCGAGAACAAAAATCAGCAGCAGCGCGGCCACCGTCGGAGCGGGGCGCGGCTTCTCGGCGCGGCGCTTCGACGGGAACCAGCTCTTCATGATCTGATAGATCCCGTAGTTCGCCAGCACCATCACGCGTCCGAGGCTGACCAGCGGACGATCCGCCTCCTTGGTTTCCAGCGAAGAAATCCACGCATCCGCCCGCGAGTAAAGCGCCAGGGTCATGGTTTCCTGTTCGGCGATGGTGGGCAACGCGAACGACAGGCGCAGTTCGCCGCCGTGCATGCCAACCACCTTGGCGCCAATCACGGCATCGCCAGCCTGCTCGGGAAACGCCATCATGAACGTATCGCCCAAGGCGAATTGCACGTCCTGCGATAACTTGACGGCGGCTCCTCCGACCGACATATCGATCGACACGCCGCCGATCTGGCGCCCATCGGGCAGGTGTACGATAACCGGGATTCTGGCCTCGATGCGAACCGTCTCGCGTCTCTGCTTTTGCTCGTAGGCAACCGCGGCGGCCACTCCCAGAATCATCATGTTGAACAACACCCACAGCACGTTCATAATGACCGCTCCCGGGTGGTGCGGGTCGGTGACATAAAGCCGGTAAGGCGCCATCGCCAGGCCAATCACGTTCAGGAAGAGCAGCCGCCGCGTAGGCGTCGAAATGCTCCGGTCAAACCGCGTCTCGGCCAGGGTCACGCCCTTGTCCGTCACATTGAATTTGCCCAGTTTCGGATTGATCAGGGCCAGCAGAGTCGGAGCCAGAATGTAGGGCGCCAGCACCGACTCATAGATCTCATTCCAGAACGAATGGCGAAACCGGCTCTGCACGCGCGAATTTGTCAGGTTCGACAGAATCAGGTGCGGCATCGCGTAGGCAAGAATCGTCACCCAGTACCCGGGAATGATGGTTCTTCCGATCAGCAGGTAAACCAGGGGCGCGCAGAGAAACACCAGCCGCGGCGCAGCGTACAGAAAATGCGCCATCGCGTTCAGATAGCACAGGCGCTGGCTCCACTTCATCTTCCCGCCGAACAGAGGATTATCCGTGCGTAAGATCTGGATCATGCCGCGCGCCCAGCGGATGCGCTGGCCCACGTGCGCCGCCAGGGTCTCGGTCGAAAGGCCCGCTGCTTGGGGAATGTTGATATACGCGGTGTTGTATCCGAGCTTCTGCATGCGCAGCGAGGTGTGCGCGTCCTCGGTCACCGTCTCCACGGCAATGCCGCCCACCTCGTCCAGTGCCGAGCGGCGAATCAGCGCGCAGGAGCCGCAGAAAAACGTCGCATTCCACAGGTCGTTGCCGTCCTGCACAATCCCGTAAAACAACTCCGACTCGTTGGGAATCGTCTTGTATTGCTGCAGATTGCGCTCGAACGGATCGGGCGAATAAAAATGATGCGGCGTCTGCAGCATGGCCAGTTGAGGATCGGCCAGCATCCAGCCCAGCGTCATCTGCAAAAAGCTGCGCGTCGGTACGTGATCGCAATCGAAGATGGCCACGTACGCCGAGTGCATCGTGGTCAGCGCATGATTGATGTTGCCGGCCTTGGCATGCCCGTGCTCCACGCGGGTAATGTAGCCCACGCCGGCTTCATGTGCGAACTCCTCAAAATCCTTCCGCGAGCCGTCGTCCAGAATGTATACATGCAGCTTTTCCGGCGGATAGTCGATATTGAGAGCGGCCAGGGCGGTGTAGCGAACCAGCGCCAGCGACTCGTTGTAAGTGGGAATCAGCACATCCACATGCGGCCAGTTTGAAACATCGTGCGGCAGTGGCAGAGGCTTCCGCTGCAGCGGCCACACCGTCTGGATGTAGCCCATGAACATGATCAGAATGGTGTAAAGCTCGGCCGCGATCAGGATCAGCATGAAGACCGAATCGATCCGCCAGTGATCGTTCGCTTCATTCGAAAAGTAGTCGACCAGCGTGTGGACGCGCCACCAACCGTAGCGAAGCGTGGCCGTCGCTGACAGCAGCATCAGCGCAATGGTCACCACGCGCGAGGTGGAGCTCCTGTTCATCAGCACTGCGACCAGGACCGAAACGCCGCCCAAAATCAACTGCTGCTGCCAATCGAGATAGAGGCTGATCAACTGCAGCAGCAGAAACGCAGTACCGCACATGACCAGCGCTCGCAAGAGGCGATTCATTGCATCGGGCTTTTCCGGACAGGTATCCATACACCCCACTTCATGCACGCTGGTCTCGTGCCCAGCGATCCGTGTCCCGCTGCAGTCCTGCCTTGCAGCCCGCGGTTCGCCCCTATTCCGTTCAGAGTCTATACCTGGGCCTCTTCCGCCTGACCCGCATTTCTGCGTCTGGGGCCAAACGGAGGCTCCCGACTAATATGGCACAAGAAACACAGCCTTGGCCGAGGGCTCGCCCGCCGCTGCCTTCCGGCCCGCAAACCTGCCCCGCCGTCCCCGCCCCAACGATCTGCTGGCGTTTCCAGAACCCCGTATAATTCCCTTAGTACTAAAGTCTTAAATTGAGGATTCTGGAGGCAGCAGGAGCTTCGGCCCCCTGTATGTATGCGGATTTGCCGGGCCCTTATAGCGGTTCTCCAATTGGCGCACACCGGAAGCGCCGCTCTGAAGTGGCTTTCTTCCTTAAGAAAAAGCCCCCTGCACGGTTCTGGCGAGTGCACGTGTAGGGGAGAAAGGCTCTAGTCAGCCCCGGACCCTTCATGCGCTTCCGGATATTGAAGAAAATTACAACTGAAACCCTAGGAGAGAACAGTTCCCCGTGCCCAACGAAGAGGAGATGGACTTCCAGTTTCTGGCTGAGAACAGCGCCGACCTCATCTGCCGCGTTCGGTTGGACTTGGTCATCGAGTATCTTTCCCCCTCCCACTTTGACCTGCTGGGCTGGACCCCGGAAGAGAGAATCGGCGGAAAGATCAATGACCTGATCATTCCCGAAGACCTTCCTGTTTTTGAGCAGGCCCGCCAGGCCCTGCTGGCGCAGGGCTCCGACACCATCACCACTGCGGTCAGAATGCGCCGCAAAGACGGCTCCACCGTCTGGATGGAAGCCAACTCCCGCCTGGTCCGCGATCCGGCCACGAACGAGCCCCAAGGCGCCGTCATCGTCATGCGCGACATTACAGAGCGCAAACTGCTGGAAGAGAAGCTCTCCACTCTGGCCCGCACCGACGGCCTGACGGGCATCCATAACCGCCGCGGCTTTGACGAAGCCCTGCGGCGCGAGTGGAAGCGCACCCTGCGGCAGAGATCGCAGATTTCGCTGCTGCTGCTCGACATCGATTTCTTCAAGCGGTTCAACGACCGCTATGGGCACCAGGCCGGAGACGACTGCCTGCGCGCGGTCGCCGCCACCATCCGCGCCTCCGTCCGCGCCACCGACATCGTTGCCCGCTATGGCGGAGAGGAAGTCGCCATCATCCTTCCCTCCACCGGCGCCGTCGGCGGCATCGAGACGGCTGAGAAGATCCGCGCCGCCGTCCAGAACCTCCAGCTCGCCCCCGATGCCCGCCCGGAGAGTGAAAGTTGGATCACGGTGAGCATCGGCGTAGCCACCGCTCTGGCTCAGGTCAGCGGCGTCATCCACATGCCCGAAGCGCTCCTGCGCCTGGCCGACAAGGCCCTGTACAAGGCCAAGCGCGCCGGACGCAATCGCGTGGAATCCGCCGTGGTCACCGCTCCCGCAGCCAAGTAAGCCGAAGCACCGCTTCTCTCCTACAAGCGTCAGGGCATGACCGGGATACCCTCTAGGTCGCGTGCCGTAAGTCCCGCAAAATCGACGTGGGCTTTATCCCCTGAGAGACGTCTTCGAGAAGATTCGCATCGAATCAGCCCTTTTTCCGCAGCCTGTTTAGGTCCAGAGCAAGGGCTCCGGCACAATACGATCTCCCTTCTTCCCTCCCCGTCAGACGGCAAGCACGGAAAGACCGTGCCCGCGGTTTCCCTCTCCTCCATCGCGGGCGCTTCCTGATATGGTGAACAACGTCTGAGCTTTCCCAGGAGGGGCTTGCAAATGAAGATCGGTTTTGTGGGATTGGGCAAAATGGGCACGCCCATGGCGCGGCTGCTGCTGGCTGCCGGGCATGAAGTCACGGTATGGAACCGCACCCGCGCTCGCGCCGAGGCGCTGGCCGCCGAGGGTGCGCGGATCGCCTCCACCCCCGCCCAGGCCGCGCAGGCCGGCGAAGCCGTCATCACCATGCTCTTTGACGATGCGGCCCACCAGGAAGTGCTGTTCGGCGTCGACGGCCTGCTCAACGCTCTCCGCCCCGGCGTGCTGCACATCTCCATGAGCACCATCAGCGTCGCGCTCAGTGAGCGCCTCACCGCCGAACACGCCCGCCGTGGCCTGAGCTTTCTGGCTGCGCCGGTCTTTGGCCGGCCCAACGTCGCCGAGCAGGGAAAGCTGTGGATTGTGGTTGCCGGCCCCGACGATGCCGTCGCCAAGGCGCGCCCGCTGCTGGAACCACTCTCCCGCGGCCTCTCCGTCGTGGGCCATGAGCCTCGCCAGGCCCATGCCGTCAAGCTGGGCGGCAACTTCCTCATCAGCGCCATGATCCACTCGCTCAGCGAATCCTTTGTGTACGCCGCGGCCCAGGGCATCGAGCCGGAAATATTTCTCAACACCGTCAACAGCGCGCTCTTCCAGTCGCCGTTCTACGCTTCCTACGCCCAGGTCATGCTCCACCCGCCCAAGCAGCTCGGCGCCACCATGGCGCTCGGCGAAAAGGACGTTCAGTTGCTGCGCGAGGCCGCGGCTAGCCGCCATACCAGCCTGAGCCTGGCTGACAACCTCGCCGAAATCTTTGCCCAGGCCCGGCAAGACGGCCTCGATGGCGAAGATTGGGCCGTCGGCCAGTACCGCATGGCACAACGCCGCGGCGTGGCTGATTGATAATGCTTGATGAGGATCGGGACATGAATCTGAAGGGTAAGATCGTTTTCATTACCGGAGCAAGCTCCGGAATCGGCGCGGCCACCGCTTTGGCCTTTGCTGGCCAGGGAGTGCGGCTACTGTTGGCAGCCCGGCGCGCCGGTAAACTCGCCGAAGTGGCTTCCGCCGCCTTGGCTCACGGCGCTGCCGCCGTCCACTCCATCAGCCTGGACGTGCGCGACCGCCGCTCCGTCCAAAAAGCCATTGACGAGTTGCCGCCGGAGTGGGCGGAAATTGACGTGCTGGTCAACAACGCCGGCCTCAGCCGCGGACTCGACAAGCTCTACATGGGCAATCCCGACGACTGGGACGAAATGATCGACACCAACGTCAAGGGGCTGCTCCACGTTTCCCGTTCGGTGGTTCCGGGCATGGTGGTTCGCGGCCACGGTCATGTGGTCAATCTGGGCTCAACGGCTGGCGAACTCACCTATCCCAATGCCGCCGTCTACTGCGCCAGCAAAGCCGCGGAACGGGCCATCAACGACGGACTACGCCAGGACCTTCTGGGCACACCAGTGCGTGTGACCAGCGTCGATCCGGGCATGGTGGAAACCGACTTCAGCCTGGTGCGCTTCCACGGCGACGCGGAACGGGCAGCCAAGGTCTACAAAGGCGTGACGCCTCTCACCCCGGAGGATGTGGCGGATGCAATCTTGTGGGCCGTTGGGCGGCCTGCGCACGTCAATATCGCGCGGATCTCACTGACCCCAGTGCAACAGGCAAATTCCCTGCTCTTCCACCGGGAGCCATAACGGCGATGGCTTTTAGCCCATCGCTTCGAGCTGGGATTCGATCTGGGCCAGGGCGGCCTCCAGAGCGGTGCGGCGCGCGGGGTTCGACGTGCGCTGCGAGAGAATGTTTTCCCTCTGCAGGTTGAGCGCCTGTTTTTGCCTTGCACGGTCCGTACGGCGCTGCTCGGCGAGGCGTTTGAGTTCCTCTTTTGCGTGGCCGCCGACGGGCTCCACCTCCGGCTGTTGCAGACTACTTGCCATTAATACCTCCACAGATTTACTTTCTTGATCCACAGCCATATCTTCATTCTACGAGGCTTTCGCTCCGCTGTGTCCCGCGGATTGAAGATCGCCGCATCAAAAGAGTGGAGGTTCATCCCATGCGCGCTTGGCAAATTTCGTCGTTTGGCATTGATTCTTTGGAGTTTGTGGAGCGTCCCACTCCCGAGCCCGGTCCCGGCGAAGTGCTGGTCAAGGTACATGCGATTTCTTTCAACTACCGCGATCTGCTCATGGTCAAGGGCCTCTACAACCCCAAACTCAAGCTGCCGCGCATCCCCTGCTCCGACGGCGCGGGCAAGGTGGCAGCCGTGGGCGAGGGCGTAACCGCCTGGAAAACCGGCGACCGCGTGGCCGGCATCTTCATGCAGAACTGGCTCGACGGCGTGCTCACCGCAAACAAGGCCAAGGGCGCCTTGGGCGGCGATGTCGACGGCATGTTGGTCGAGTACGTCGTCCTCAAGGAAACCGGCCTGGTGGCCCTGCCCGAACACCTCAGCTTTGAGGAGGCCGCCACCCTGCCCTGCGCCGCCGTCACCGCCTGGAACGCCCTCGCGTCCGGCGATCTCAAGCCCGGTGGCACCGTGCTCATTCAGGGAACCGGCGGAGTCGCCATCTTCGCCCTCCAGTTTGCCCGCTTCCGCGGAGCCCGCGTGCTGGGCATCTCCGGCAGCAATGAAAAGCTGGATCGCGCCTACTCCCTGGGCCTCGACGGAGGCCTCAACTATCGTGAAACTCCCGACTGGGACCGCTGGGCCGTAGAAGAAACCAACGGAGAAGGCGTCGATCTGGTCGTGGAAGTGGGCGGAGAAGCCACCCTGCCCCGCTCCCTCCGCGCCATCCGCATCGGCGGCACCGTCGCCCAGGTGGGCGTGCTCACCGGCGCGGCCAACCCCGTCCCCATCCCCACCATCCTCCACAAAATGGCCCGCATCCACGGCATCTATGTCGGCTCGCGCAAGGACTTTGTCGAGATGAACAAAGCCATCTCGCTGGGCGGCCTGCGCCCCGTAGGCGAAAACTTCCTCTGGTCCCAGGCCCGCGAAGTGCTGGAACGCATGGAAGAAGCCAGCCACTTCGGCAAACTGGTCCTGACGGTCGCCTGAGCACTCAGCAATCCACGCGTGTCTCCCCAGGCTTCCCACGCACGGAACGAACCTCTTGAAGGCCCACAAACGCCACGGAGGGAGCAGGGGCCTTCAGGCCCCTGAATTCAGACTTGCAAGCGATACGGCTTTAGCCGCGGGCCTTTGGTCCATCCTGCAAGGTGAGATTCGCGCCCCCAGGAAACTCGAACATATTTCGTCCCCACAGCATTCGTCCTCTTGTCGGACCACTTCCATGGCGGGTGGCCCATGTCTCGCTATTGAATGTTCTGTTCCATGACATCCTTTACACTTCCGCGCAAGCGTAAGCGCGTACGGAGGTGTAAGGGCAATGGCATGGAAAACGACGGATGTACGAGACCGACGGGTTCGGCTTGTCGTTTCCGCGTTACCGCTGCTATCCCAGGTCCGGACTTTCCGACCTGGAACAGCACAAACCTCTCCCGACGAACCCCGCCTCATGCAGAAGATTACCCAGCCCTGGAGCACAATCAATAAGGGAGTTGGGAAGAGAGAGTTCCTTCCAAGGCTGTCGATTCGAGCTGCTTCAGAAAGAGGGCTTTTCTCATCCAGCAGGTCCATCGCAGACAGGATTTTCACCCCTCCGGAGTAGAAAAACCGGCATAGAGCCCCACTTTTGAGCGTCCAAAAACCGGATAACCGCTCTGGAATCTTCATTTACAGTTTTAGCATCCAGTGGCCTCAAAAAAACGCCGATTTTGGCTGTGAAACCGTGGTGTACCACCTAACCCAAACATTTTCAACCGTTTCCGCGAGGCCCGTTCACAGAAGCACAGCGCCAGTAATTCTGTCAAACTGCAAATGCCAACTTGACTCATTCATTTTAAATAAATTACATATGCACAACCAAAAACAGCGCACAAACTGTGAACCTGTGTAGTTCCCGCCTTGCCACCCAATCGTAAGTGTCTACCGAACCAAGTACCGAGCACGCCTTGTTGCGGTAATCTTGAACACGTACCCACTTCCCTTCCCGCACCGGGTGACCCTCTTGATCGTTGAAATTGAAGCCTTAACCAAGATCTACGAGTCGAAGCTCCGCGTGGTCGCGTTGGACGGTATCGACCTGGAGCTGCATCAGGGAGAAATCTTCGGGCTGCTCGGCCCCAACGGAGCAGGCAAAACCACCACCATCTCCATCGCCACCACCCGCGCCCTGCCCACCAGCGGCGCCGTCCGCATCGACGGCATCGACGTGGTCCGCCAACCCGCCCAGGCGCGCCGGCTCATCGGCGTGGTGCCCCAGTTCAATACGCTCGACCGCTCGCTGACCGTCTACGAGAACGTCTACTTCCACTGCCGCTACTTCGGTTTCAGCCATGCGCAGGCCAAGGCGCGGTCTCTTGAATTGCTGGAGCAGTTCATGCTCAGCGAGCGCAAAGCCACCTATCCCACCCAGCTTTCCGGCGGCCTCGCCCAGCGGGTGCAGATTGCCCGCGCCATCGCCCACCGGCCCAAGGTGCTGTTCCTCGACGAGCCCTCCGCCGGCCTCGATCCGCAGAGCCGGATGGCCATGTGGACGGCCGTCGAAGGCCTCCGCAAGGAAGGCATCACGGTCCTGCTGACTACCCACTACATGGAAGAAGCCGACACGCTGAGCGACCGCGTCGCCGTCATCGACTATGGGCGGGTTCTGGCCCTGGGATCGCCGGAAAAGCTCAAGCAGACCTTCGGCGCCGAGACCATCTTCGACCTCAAATTGAAGTCCCTTGACGCCCTGGAGCCGGTCATCGCCACCCTGCAGGCGCTCGCCGGAGTCACCAGCGCCGAGGCCACTGCCGAAGGGTTGCGCGTTATCGCGTCCACCTCCGACGGGCTGCTCCCAACTCTGGTGCAGGCAACCGCCAGCCACGGCCTGCGCGACCTCGCCATTACCGAGCCGAGTCTCGAGACCGTCTTTATCCGCCTCACCGGGAGGGACTTGCGTGAATAGTTCGACAGAGATCGGAAATCAGAGACCGGAAACCATGGCCGCGGCCTACGGCTCGGTCTTTTTCCTCAAGGCATTTTGGGGACTTTTTCTGCGCGACCTGCGCGTGCTGATGCGCGAACTCATGCCCTTTCTGCTCCGCGTCGGCATGCAGCCGCTGCTGTTTCTGTTCGTCTTCACTTTCATCCTGCCCCGCATCGGAGGCAGCGCCAACCCCATGACCGCCGCCGCGGGAGCCAGCTTCGGCACCATCCTGCTGCCCGGGCTGATGGCGGTAGCCATCATGTTCACCGGCATCGCCTCGGTGGCTCTGCCCCTCTCGACCGAGTTCGGCATCACCCGCGAAATCGACGACCGGGTCATGTGCCCCTTGCCGCTCTGGGCCGTGGCTCTCGAAAAGGTCAGCTTCAGCGCCATGCAGAGCATCATTGGAGCCCTGCTGGTCATTCCCATGGCCTACTACGTTCCCGCCGTCCCGGTCCGCGCCGACATCCACAATTGGCCCCTGCTGGCCCTGGTCATGGTGCTCTCCAGCCTGCTGGCCGGATCCATGGGCCTCGCCATCGGCTCCATGGTCCCTCCCAAGCAGATCGGCCTCATCTTCTCCATCATCCTGGTCCCGATTACCTTTTTGGGATGCGTCTACTATTCCTGGTCCGGGCTCGACAAAATCCCCTGGCTGCAGATCGCGGTCCTGTTCAACCCCATTGTCTACATGAGCGAGGGCTTGCGCGCCTCCGTCACGCCCAGCATCGCGCACATGCCCTGGTGGGCGATTCTCGTAGCGTTGGTGTTCTTTTCGGCAGCGCTCGGGAAGCTTGGCTTGCGGGGGTTTCTGAAAAGGGTCTTGTCGTAGATCCTGGATTGGGAAAGAGCATTCAGATTGGGTGCCGGTTGTAACATTTTGAGGCGGGCTCGGTCAGACTATTGACCCAACGTGAATGAATGAAGGAACACGGAGTGGAAGGGGTTCCAACCGCAGGCGCATTGATGCGCTTGCCATGCAGGCGGACGCCATGCCCCGTATCAGTATCGTTTTGCTCAGGATAACGGCTCTCGCGGTGTTTATATTTTCCCTACGGGAACCTTCCCTGTGACACACCACAGAGGGCAGGAAAGCAACAGGTTGCTGCACGTTATGCAAGTCACGGCTGAAGCATCGCTCTCCCACCCGAGTCCTGAAGATGCGGGCTTGAGGCTGCGTGTGTCCCGAATCCTGCTTGCTCTTCTGGTTCCAGCCCTGCTCCTGGCGGCTGGTTGCGGCGGACGTGTGACTGCCAGCCCCTCCAACGCCACCTTCTCCATCTCTCCCGGCACGGGCTCCCTCGACACCAACTGCACCGGTTGCAACGCAACCAGCGCCCAAGGTTCTGCGGTAGAGCAGATTGCGGCCACGCTGGCCGGCGGCGGCGCAGCGTCTGTAACTTGGTCGGTCTCCGGCGGCGACCTGAGCGCCGGCCCCGGCACCATCAGCCCCACCGGCCAGTACACCCCTCCCAGCTACCTCACGGCCGACCGCGCCGAAGTGCTCGTCACCGCGTCCCTGGCCTCGAACCCCGCCATCACCGCCACCGCCATTCTGACCGTGACCCCCGGCTTTCTGCAGCCTCTCACCCCGGAAAACGCGGCTCTCGGCTCCAACGGCACCCTCAACCTCACCGGCTATCTGGCCCAGGCAGGCGGCAGCACGGGCATCCATTTTGCGCTTTCCTCCACCGCCACCGGTACAATCGGCGGCCAGGGTTCGCTCGGCCCCACGACCTGCCAACGCAACAGCCAGGCCTTTACCTATTGCACGGTCACCTACACCGCACCGGCCTCGGTGACGGCTACCGGCGCAACCTACGTTGTGGCTACCGTAGGAACCTCATCGTCCAGAACCGCTACGACCGTTCTGCTCAACACCGCCGCCATTCACAGCAATCCCGCCACCCATCAGGCGCAAATGCTTTCGGCCATGCAACTGGGCGTCTCCGGCGGCAACAACCACAACTACGACGCCAGCGGCAACGCGATTGTGGACTGCTGCGGCGGAACCCTGGGCTCGCTCCTGCAAGGCTCCGACAACAAGCAGTACCTGCTCAGCAACAACCACGTGCTGGCCCGCAGCGACCACGCCAGCGTGGGCGACGCCATCGTCCAGCCGGGCTTGATCGACAACAACTGCACCCCCTACGGCGAAGGCTCCGGAACCCACCCGGTGGCCTCTCTCACCGGATGGCTGCCGCTCGCCTCCAGCCTCTCCAACGCCGACGCGGCCATTGCCCAGGTCGCCTCCCGCGCCGTGGACCCCACCGGCAGCATCCTCGAACTGGGCTCCCGCCAGTCCAACGGGACACTGGCCGCGGCGCCTCCGGGCATCTCTTCAACAGGAGGCAAGGGCGAAAGCGCCTGGCTGTCCATGACCGTCGCCAAGAGCGGCCGCACCACTGGCCTGACCTGCGCAGGCATTTCGGCCGTCAGCCTCGACGTCAAGGTCGAGTACTTCACCGATTGCGCCGAAACCAAGCCCTATCTAACCAAGACCTACTCGAACCAGATGGCCATCAGCGGCAATGGCTTCAGCGACGCGGGCGACTCCGGTTCGCTGGTCGTGGACGCCGTGAATGCGGAGCCCGTGGGCCTGTTTTTCGCGGGTGGAACCGATGTCTCCGGCGTGAACCAGGGCGTAGCCAACCCAGTTTCCGACGTGCTCAGCGAACTGAGCGCGCAGGTGGGCGGCGGAACGACTTACACCTTTGCGGGTGGCGCCGACCATGCAGTCAGTTGCCTCAGCTATGGCAACAACACGCTGTCCGCGGCGCAATCCCGCACCTTGAGCAGCACGGAAAACGCGCGCGCCAGCCAGGCTCTGGTTCAGGCCCGCATGTTGGTAAATCCCTCTTCCGGCATCCTGGGCGTGGCCACAGCCAAAAGCAGCGACCATCCCGGCGAAGCCGCAGTCCTTGTCTATGTGGATGAGAGCATGAGCGCGACCGTTCCTTCCATCGTCGACGGCGTGCGCACCCTGGTCATTCCCACTTCAACCCGCGCGGTGGCCTTCGGAACAGCTCCGCGGGCTCTGACGCAGGCCAGCTTCTCCGCGGGCATCCCGACCTCGGTTCTCAACGCGGCAGTGGCCATCAAGCAGCAGCTCGCCCGCAGCCTGATGCGGCGCAACGCAGCCTTCTTCGGCGTCGGCGTAGGCCAGAGCCTCGACAATCCCAAGGAAGCCGCGCTGGTCATCTACGTGGACCGCAAGCGGGTTCCGGCGCAGTTGCCCGCCACTATCGGCGGCCTGCGCACCCGCTACGTCATCATGGACCGGATGCACGTCACCCACTCATATGCGGCTCCCGTCCAGTCCAAACTGCACTGCATGCCCCACCCAGCCGCTGGACAACCCGCCAGCTTCGACCTGCACGACCTGTTCCAGCCCCGGAGTTTGAGGCTGAACTGAGCCGGGTCCGGCACCGTTCAGAGCCACCCACCGTAGCGGCGGCGCTCCTGGCGCTACACAGCCTCGGACTCATTCCCAGCCGCCTGCCCGGCATGAACTGCCGGTTGAGGACCGTCCGGAATAAAGAGTTGGAAGACAGTCCCCTGGCCTCTTCCCGTACCTGACTCAGCCTGTGCTGCCGTTCGACTGCGCAAATGCACCAGGCCGTGGTGCTTGTCGATAATCCCCTGGCTCACCCACAGTCCCAGGCCGGTTCCGGTCCGTTCCTTGGTGGTAAAGAACGCCTCAAAAACCCGCGCGCGCACCTCCGGCTCCATGCCGGTCCCCGTGTCGGCCACCACAAACCGAACCCCTGTATGCGCCGGATCGGTCCAGTTCCTTGAGCGCCGGGCGCGCACCACCAGGCGCCCTCCGGCGCCGGTCGCGTCAATGGCGTTGCCCACCAGATTGGCGATCACCTGGCGGATCTCTCCGGCAAAGCAGAACAGATCCGTCTTCGGGTCGTAGTCCCGCTCCACCCGAATGTTGAGTGTATTCAGCCGCCCTTGGTGAAGGCTGAGCACGGTATCCAGCAGCTCCGCCATGGTGGCGCCGGTGGGCAGGGTGGACTGGCGATAGAAGCGCAGCGTCTGCTGGGTGATCTCCGTAATGCGCTGGACCTCGTGATCGGCCATCTCCGCGTACTGGAGCGCCGTCCCTTCAAGATGACAGAAGTTGCGCAGCAGGTAGAGAAGATTGGTCACGGCTTCGAGCGGGTTGTTGATCTCATGGGCAATCGAAGCGGCCAGCCGCCCGGTGGCTGCCAGTTTTTCACTCTTGCGCAATGCCTCTTCGTTGCGCTTGCGGTCGCTGTCGTCCAAAATAAGGACTCCCACCCAGCGCACCCTGTACGAGGCGGTTCGCACCGGGTAGGCGTTGACCAGCCAGGTCCACTGCTGGCCGGGTGTGTCGCCCTGGCCGTTGATCTCCAGGTTGCGCACCGGGTCTTCCCCTGCAAAGACGCTCTGCACGGCTTTCTCCAGTTCGTGGGCCACGGACGGCGGCAGCAGTTCGGGCAGCGTCCGGCCCAGGTGGCGGCTCAGCGGAACTCCCGTCATCCCGGAAAAAACCTGATTCACGCGCACAATCCGGCCGTGGCGATCAAAGAAGGCCAGGCCGACAAGTGAGTTGGCCAGCATCGAATCCAGCAGCGAGAGCGTGTCGTTCAGCCCAGCGCGCTGCTCGGCCAGCGAGGCCACCATGCGGTTGAAAGCCTCGATCAGGTCGCCCATCTCGTTGTGCACAACCATCGGCAGCGGAAACGAACCGCTGCCCTCCGGCGACCTCATCAGGGCACGCGTGCCGCGAAGCAGGATGGCCAGCGGGCGAGAGATGGAGCGCGCCATGAGCCAGACCATCAACACCGACGCCCCAAGCCAGATGATGCCGAAAAAGATCGACCCACGGAGAATGGCGTCAACCCGCCCTTTGTCCCAGTTGCGATCCGTCTCCACCCAGGCATAGCCGCGCAGTACGCCACCCACGTAAATGGCCCTCACGCCCCCGCGCCGGTCCTTGCCCAGCGCAAACACCCTAGGCTCCTCATGGCGCACCCGTGCAATCTGAGCGCGCTCGGCCGGCTCCAATGGCTTCTGTTGGGGATCGCCCTGGCTCGCATACAGCACGTTGCCGGCCGGGTCCGTGACCTTGACGAAGTCCACATTTGGCGCTTCGCCCGTCACCTTCACCGATAGTGCCACCCAACCGGGCTGATGACGCCGCATCGCATCCTGGGCCTGCAGCGCCACCGACGCTGCCTGGTAAGTCAACTCGCGCTCGGCATGGAGCCGAACCTCGTGCGCCTCCTGGCGCATCAGCAGCGCCGTAAACAGCACCAGCGAGAGCGCCTCCAGCAACATCAGGCCGGCCAGCATCTGCCATCGAATTGACCGCGGCCACCAGCGCATGGGCAAACCAGATTCTCCTCGCGCCACATCTGTGGATCGAGGGTTGCGGAGCAAGCAAGGGCTTCAGCCCGCCGATTCAGTGCCGCTTTGCCGGGTCTTTAGACCCGTGCCCTTACTGCTTTTCCGAAAGTTGAAGAAAATACTCTGAAGTGCGGTGGGCCCCAGCCTACCGCTCCAAGCATTGCTTGCGCCAGCGCCACTTCAGGGCATTTCAAGAGTGTGCTCTATCCCCGCTTTGCGGCCAGCGCCTCGGCGATCTTGTGCCCGTGCAAGCGGCCGTTTTCAATGAAGATTTCACTGGTTCGCGAGCCGGCCACAATCACTCCTGCCAGGTAGATGCCCGGCACATTGCTCTCCAGCGTCTCCCAGTCGCAGACCGGCAGCCGGTCCGGCCCCTCGAAGCGCACCCCGAGTTTCCCCAGAAAGTCGAAGTCGGGATGGTAGCCGGTCATGGCAAAGACAAAATCGTTCTTCAGCGTCTGCCGGCCGTCCGGTGTCTCCACAATCACCGTGTCCGGGGTAATCTCCACCACGTGTGCGTTGAACAGCGCCTTGATCTCCTTGTTCAGGATGCGGTTTTCAAGGTCCGGCTTGATCCAGTACTTCACATGCCGGTGCAGTTCGCCGTCGCGGTGGATCAGCGTCACCCTTGCGCCGCTGCGCCATAGTTCCAGTGCGGCAATGGCCGCCGAGTTCTTGCCGCCAATCACGGCCACGTCCATCCCGTAATAGGGGTGAGGCGCGAAATAGTAGTGGTGAACCTTGCTCAGGCTTTCGCCGGGGATGTGCAGAAAGTTGGGCAGGTCGTAGTAGCCGGTAGAGATCACCAGCTTGCGCGTCTTCAGCGCTCCGGTCCTCCGGAAGCGGTCCACCGTGTGTACCGTGAAGTTCCCATCGGATCCGGTCACGTGCTCCACCCGGTGATACTGCCGTATGTCCAGCTTGTAGTGCGCCGCCACCAGCCGGTAGTACTGCAGCGCCTCGTTCCGCGTGGGCTTGGCATTGGGGCTCGGAAAGGGAAGATCGCCAATCTCCAGCAACTCCGGCGTAGTGAAAAACGTCATGTGCGCCGGGTAGTGGAACAACGAGTTGCACACGCAGCCCTTGTCCACCAGCACCACCCGCATGCCCTTTTTCTGCGCCTCAATGGCGCAAGCCAGACCGGTGGGCCCCGCGCCCACCACCAAAAGATCGAAGATCTCGTCTTGTATTACGGCAGTTTCAAGAGTTGGGTCGTTCATGGCTATAGCTTAGGTCATGGCGCAGGGCTTTTCGGGGGGAATTCGACGGATTTGTCCGGTCTCTGTTTGATCTCCGTCGCCAAGTCGACCGGTCGAATCATCGTGGGCGAAACACCGATCGGCGACTGCTTCAGCTACGCCCTGGCCCGCGACAAACGCGACCCCATCCTCTTCAAGGGCGACGACTTTGTCCATACGGACCTGCGGTCGGCAGTGGAAGAGCAGTAGGTTCTCGTTCCATTCAAAACCAGCCAGATTTGAAGCTAAAACAGCGTTTTTTGACCAAAAACAGGCTAGAAATGGGCAAAAAACTGCTGGCTTTGCGTACTGACCGACTCGCCGAACTTCCTTCTAAACTATTCATTTATTGCGTGTTATTAACGAATGTAGGCTTACGATAGGAGCTGCAAAATGTGGGAGGGGGTGGGGTCAGGCCTTTCTTCTCCCGATTCCGGGGTTCGTACACCTCTCTTCCTATCTGCCAGTGTGCGCCAAGGGAGGGTAACTTTCGGCAAATGGGGTTCGAGGCAGCGCTCAAAAGCCGCGCCCTCTCCAAGCAGCGACGAGATCCTGCCAGCCCTCCTCCGCATCCTTTAGGCTAGTAGCGTCAGAGATTCAAGGAGCTTCCCCATGACCGTCATCCGTCAGGAAGATTTCGTCGCCAGCGTCGCGGGCGCGTTGCAGTACATCAGCTACTACCACCCGGTGGCCTTCATCACCAACCTGACCAAAGCCTATGAACTGGAGCAGTCCCCCGCCGCCAAGGACGCCATCGCGCAGATCCTCATCAACAGCCGCATGTGCGCCGAGGGTCATCGCCCCATCTGCCAAGACACAGGCATTGTGACGGCTTTCCTCAAGGTTGGTCTGGACGTGCATTTCGAGCCCGCTCCCGGTGAAGAACGCAAAGACATTCAGCAGATGGTGGACGAGGGCGTGCGCCGAGCCTATCTCGACCCGGACAACAAGCTGCGCGCCTCCATCCTGGCCGACCCGGCCGGAAAACGCACCAACACCAAAGACAACACCCCGGCCTGTGTAAGCGTGGAACTGGTCAAAGGCGCGGCAGTCGATGTGACGGTGGCGGCCAAGGGCGGCGGCTCGGAAGCCAAGGCCAAGTTCATCATGCTCAACCCGTCGGACTCCATCGTCGAGTGGGTGCTCAAGACCGTCCCCACCATGGGCGCCGGCTGGTGCCCGCCTGGCATGTTGGGCATCGGCATTGGCGGCACGGCCGAGAAGGCCATGCTGCTGGCCAAGGAATCGCTGATGGACCCCATCGACATTCAGGACCTGAAGGCCCGCGGCCCGGCCAACCGCGCCGAGGAACTGCGCCTGGAACTTTACGACAAGGTGAACCGGCTGGGCATCGGCGCGCAGGGGCTGGGCGGGCTCACCACCGTTCTCGACGTCAAGGTGCGCGACTATCCCACCCACGCCGCCAACCTGCCCGTGGCCATGATTCCCAACTGCGCGGCCACCCGCCATGCTCACTTTGTGCTCGACGGCTCCGGGCCGGTCTTCCTCGATCCACCCAGCCTCGACATCTGGCCCAAACTGACGCATGACGTTTCCACCGCGCGCCGTGTGCATTTGGACACCGTGACCCGCGAAGAGGTTGCTACCTGGAAACCGGGCGAGGTGCTGCTACTGACTGGCAAGCTCCTCACCGGCCGCGACGCCGCCCACAAGCGCATGACCGACATGCTGAGCCGCGGCGAAAAGCTGCCGGTGGACTTCCACGGGCGCTTCATCTACTACGTCGGCCCGGTGGACCCGGTGCGCGAAGAAGTGGTGGGACCGGCCGGCCCGACCACCGCCACGCGCATGGACAAGTTCACCCGCCAGATGCTGGCTGAAACGGGCCTCTTGGGCATGGTGGGCAAGGCCGAGCGCGGCCCCGCGGCCATCGACGCCATCCGCGAGTTCGGCGCGGTCTACCTGATGGCGGTGGGCGGCGCGGCCTACCTGGTTTCCAAGGCCATTGTCGGCTCCCGTGTCGTAGGCTTCGCCGACCTCGGCATGGAAGCCATCTATGAATTCGACGTACGCGACATGCCCGTCACGGTGGCCGTCGATTCCAAGGGAACCAGCGTCCATCAGACCGGCCCGGCCGAGTGGCAGCAGCGCATCGCCGGCATTCCCATCCTGACGTAACAGAGATCAGGGGTCAGAGATCAGACGAGTGGTACATAAACCACCGGAAACAGGAATGCCGTAGACTCGGGCCAAGAGGAAACAACACATGGAAGCGAAGCGGCCGGCGAAGGTTGGCATCATTGGGGCAGGCGCCGTGGGAGCCACCATCGCCTATGCGGCGATGATTCGCGGCGTGGCGCCGCAGATCAGCCTGTTCGATATCTCGCGCACCAAGGTCATTGCCGAGGTGCTGGACCTGAACCACGGCATGTTGTTCGTGCCTCAGGCTACGGTCGAGGGCTCCGACGATATCGAGGTGCTGCGCGACTCCGACGTGGTGGTCATGACAGCTGGTGCCAAGCAGAAACCGGGGCAAACGCGCCTGGATCTGGCGGAGGCCAACACCTCCATCTGCGCCAAACTCTTACCGGATGTGATGCGGGTGGCGCCCAATGCCCTCCTGCTGCTGGTGACCAACCCCGTAGACGTGGTGACCGATGTGGCGCTCACGCTGACCGGCCTGCCGTGGTCTAGGGTCATCGGCTCAGGCACGGTGCTCGACAGCTCCCGCTTCCGATACCTGCTGGCCCGCCATTGCAGCGTGGCCGTGCAGAACGTCCATGCCTACATCGCCGGCGAACACGGCGACTCGGAGATTCCCCTCTGGTCCAGCGCCACCATCGGCTCCATTCCCTTGAGCCAGTGGGCGGTGGAGGGCCACGGGCGTCTGACCGCGGTCGACAAAGATCAGATCCTCCACGACGTAAAGGACGCCGCCTACCAGGTGATCCAAGGCAAGGGCGCCACCAATTACGCCGTCGGCCTGGCAGTGGCCAACATTCTGGAGGCACTGCTGAACGACGAACAGCGCGTGCTGCCCTTGAGCGGCTGCGTGAATGGCGTCAGAGGACTCGACAAGGTCTGCCTGAGCCTGCCCCGCATCGTGGGCCGCAACGGCATTGAAGCGCCGCTGCCCATCCCCATGACGGTGGACGAAGAGACCGGCCTGCAACAGAGCGCCGACCGCATTCGCGCCGTGGTGCGCGGACTGGGATATTAGAGCGGTTCTTCCCGGCCTACTTCTCCGTCTCCGCTGTGCTCACTGCAGCGGATTCTGTCTGCAGAGCGGGCCGTTCAGGCTTCTTCTACGCAACCTTCGCAGGCCTGCTGGGCGCGCCTTTCTTTTTTGCGGCAGCTTTCTTCCGCGCAGGCTTCTTCTTCGCCTTCTTGACCGGAGCCAACTCAGCGCCCAAAAAGGCCGACCAGCGCATTTCCGGTATATGCGGCGCGGCCAGTGCCTTGGCAATCACCAGATCTGCCATCTGCTCCACGATCCACTCGAAGCTCTCCTGCCCTACCGAGGTAATCTCCGCGTCCGGCGCTGGGTTCATGAAGTCGATGGCGTACGGAATGCCTTTTTCCACCGCAAACTCGACGGTGTTCAGGTCGTAGCCCAAGGCGCGGCAAAGCTTCAGCGCATCGTGCTCCATGCGCCGCAGCAGACGCTTGCTGCAGTCCGGCGGAGTCTGCACATAGCGGTCGGCGTGCGGCCGAAGCGGATCGTACGGCATGACCCGGACCTTCTTCTGGCCCACCACAAAGCAGCGGTAGTACTGGGTAAAATCCACGGCCTTCTGGTACATCATGCACAGGTCGCGCGACTGGTCGTAGGCGCGGAAAAACTCCTCGCGATTGTGGACGTGGAACACGTCCCTCCAGCCGCCGCCGTCCACAGGCTTCAGAAATCCGCTCTCGCCCACATAGGCAAAAACAGCGTCCCAGTCCAGGGGAAACTCCAGGTTACGCATCGCGCGGTCGGTGGTTCCCGCGGGAAGCTGCTTGTGAGGCAGGATCACAGTCGGCGGCACCGCCACACCCAGATGCGCTGCCAGTGTGTAATTGAAAAACTTGTCGTCGGCGGACCACCAGAAGGGATTGTTGATGACTACCGTTCCGTTGAAGGCGGCGTGTTTCAAAAAGGCGCGATAGAAAGGCACGTCGTGCGAGATCCGGTCCACAATCACCGCATACTGCGGAGCCTTGTCGAGTGCGACAGTGCCGATCCGGACAAACTCAGCCTGCAACCCGTCGATATGCCGCGCATTGACGCGCTCCACCAATGCGCCCGGAAAGCTGTTTTCCACCCCAAACAGAACGCCGATCTTCTTCATGCCGTTCCTCCGGTCAACACCCAGGCAGGCGCACAGAATGTACCGCCCGCTGTGCGGCTCTAGTGTACGGCAACGGTCGACCCAGGGATGATCATTTCGTTGAAGAAAAAAGTAGTTCAAGGCGTCGAAAGCGGGGATGGCGCCGGCCCGGCGGACTGCCACTACGGCCGCTCCCACCTTGCGGCGGAACAGCCCCCCCCCGTTGGCCCGGAAGACGTAGCAGGCGCGCTCCATCAGGGCAGCGATTTCGGGCGAAATGTTGCTGAAATAGGTGGGCGAGCCGAGCAGAATGGCGGTATTTCCGCCCTTGCGGACGTCGCCGTTGAACGCAATCACTTTCTTTCGAGTTTCCTGCATGAAGTACTCTCCCTTGCATTGGCTGGCCGCTCTGCTCAGGTGGCGGAGGATTTGCTGCCAGACGCGCCGACACCCCGGCGACTTGAAGCTGTCGCCGGGGTGTCGCGCAAGGGGAATGCCGCGGTTTCTGTTTGGGTTGTTTTACGCCAGAATGGCGGCCAGATCGGCCTCTGGTGTGGTGATGGCCATCAGGTTGTAGTTCTCGTTGAGCAATTTGAGGACCGCAGGGGAGAGAAAAGCGGGCAGCGTGGGACCGATGCGGATGTTGCGCACGCCCATCCAGAGCAAGGTCAGCAGAATGGCGACTGCCTTCTGCTCGTACCAGCTCAGCACCAGCGAGAGCGGCAGATCGTTGACGCCGCAATCGAAGGCGCCGGCCAGAGCCTGGGCAATCTTCAAGGCAGAGTAGGCGTCGTTGCACTGGCCCAGATCGAGCAGGCGGGGCAGTCCGCCCAGGGTGCCGAAGTTCTCCTTGTTGAAGCGGAACTTACCGCAGGCCAGGGTCAAAATGACGCAATCCTGGGGAACCTGCTCGGCAAACTCGGTGTAGTAGTTGCGGCCGGAGCGGGCTCCGTCGCAGCCACCGATGAGGAAGAAGTGGCGCAGCGCACCGGCCTTGACGGCATCGATGACCGTGCCGGCCACGCCCAGTACGGCGTTGTGGCCGAAACCGACGGTGATGGTGTCGCCGGGGCCGTCTTCGGCGAAGCCCGGCGCTTCGAGAGCCGCCGCAATCACCGGCGCAAAGTCAGTTCCCTCAATGTGTTGCACGCCCGGCCACGCCACTGCGCCGGCGGTGAACAGGCGATTCTCGTAGCTCGTCTTGGGCTTTTGGATGCAGTTCGAGGTCATCAAAATCGCGCCCGGGAAGGCATCGAATTCGTCGGCCTGGTCCACCCACGATCCGCCGTAGTTACCGGCCAAGTGCTTGAAAGCCTTGAGCTTGGGGTAGCCGTGCGCGGGCAGCATTTCTCCGTGGGTGTAGATGTTGATGCCCAAGCCCTCGGTCTGCCGCAGCAGGTGATCGAGGTCGTGCAGATCGTGGCCGGAGACCAGGATGGCTTTGCCCGCGAGCGGATGCACGCGTACCTGGGCCGGAACCGGGGCACCGAACTTTTCGGTGTGCGCGCTGTCGAGTTGCTCGATGACGCCGTAGTTCAGCTCGCCCACCTTGAGGGCGAGGCCCAGCAGTTCCTCGGCGGTGTGCTTCTCGGTGAGCGCGGAGAGCAGATCGTAGATTGCCGCAGCGGCCTGGGGAGACTTGGAGCCCAGAGCCTGCGCGTGGTATTCATAGGCGGCCACGCCCTTCAGACCGTAGACGACCAGTTCTTCCAAGTTCTTAATTTCCTTGCCTTCCGACAGAAAGGAGGCGGGGATCAGCTGTTCCTGTCCCTGGGCCAGCAGGCCCTCGCGGGTGGCGGCGGGCTGCCAGGCAGCCGGACCGGAAAGCGGCTGGGCCACAACGCCGGCCTTGGCTGCGGCGTTCGCATAGAGCGCCTTGGCACGGTCGCGCATGGCGGCGGCCTGGTAGACCAGTTCCGCCACGCGGTCGGCGTCGAAGTTCACGTTGGTCAGCGTGGCAAAGATCGCCTTGATCGTGAAAGCGTCGATCTCCGCGTCGGCGGCTCCCAGAAGCTGCGCGCGGTGCGCATATTGGCTGACGCCCTTGAGCGCGTGGATCAGCAGGTCCTGCAGCGTGGCGGTGTTTTCATCCTTGCCGCAGACGCCGATGACCTGGCATCCCTGGCCTTGCGAGGTCTGTTCACATTGGTAGCAAAACATGGCGGAATCCCCTCCGGGGTTTGAAGAACTGGAATGACCCCAGAGTAGGCCGCGGCGAAAAAGGGGGCAGCGACTAAAGTCACTACGACAGGGAATAGGGAATAGGGAGTAGAGAACAGGGGATCGCGGGTGTGGACCTGGAGGGCGAGAAAAAGGGCGCACCGGGAATGGAGAAAGACACGATCTGCGGGGCGTGAAAGAAGGGACGTTTGCAGGGGTATAGACGGACAAAAGAGTTGAAAACTTTGCGAAATAAGACCGATTTCAGCGTCAATTGGAGGGATCTTGTGTGGTGATCCGGGTGCCCGGCTGCTGTCGCTGATCTTTTTCGTTTCCAATCCGAGCGTTGTTTTGTAGAATCTTCGCCATGAAGGGCAATCCAAAGGTCATCGAACAACTGAATCGTGCGCTTCGCGAGGAGCTCACCGCCATCAACCAGTACTTTGTTCACGCGGAAATGTGCGAGAACTGGGGCTACGACAAACTTGCGAAGTACATCAAGAAGCAGTCCATCGACGAGATGAAACATGCCGAGAAGATCATGGAGCGCATTTTCTTCCTGGACGGAACGCCGAGCATGGAGCCGCTGGCTCTGACGATCGGCAGCAACGTGAAGGGCATGATCCAGTCGGACTTGAAACTCGAGATTGACGCCGTGGCGATGTACAACGAGGCGGTGCGGGTCGCCTTTGAGAACCACGATAACGGCTCCCGCGATCTGTTCGTCACGCTTCTCAAGGACGAGGAAGAGCATGTGGACTGGCTGGAAGCGCAGCTTCACCAGATCGGCGAGCTTGGTTACGAGCGCTATCTGACCACGCAGACCGAAGAGAAGTAACTCGGGCCAAGGTGGTCCGTGTCGGGCTCACGGTTTTGGCCAGCGAGGGAATGCGCATTGTTAAGGATGCATTCCCTCAAGGGCACAAGGCCTCGCATGTGCTCAAGCGAGTTAGCCCCCGCCGAAGCAGGGATAGCGAGTTGGCAAGTTAGAGCGGTTCTCCAAACCATGTGCACTGACCAGAACCGTGCAGGGTGGCTTTTCTTGGGAAAAAGCCACTTTAGAGTGGTGCCTCCGGTGTACACCAATTGGAGAACCGCTATAGCGGCTGCATGGCCGACCTGCCAACTTAGTTGATTTATAACTCGGATCGTTTTTGTTTCTTTCCCGGGAACCATTTCGTCTTTGCCGGGGTCCAAGGGAGTAGCATTCGTGTAGTTTGTCCCCGGAGGCCCCATGCGTCGCTCTCTAGTTTCTTTCAGTCTTCTTGCCTTTACGATTGCTCTTTCCGCGCAGACTCCGGCACCCTCTGCCGCCAAGGCACCGCACGCGGCGAAGGCGCAGTCGGCCGCATCGCAGGCGCCGCCGGGGGGCAAAGACCTACCCGTGCGCAAAGTCGTGCTTTACAAGAACGGCGTGGGCTACTTTGAACATGCCGGCACGGTGAATGGAAACCAGAAGGTGACGATCGACTTCACCTCGTCGCAGTTGAACGACGTGCTGCAGTCGCTCACCGTGCTGGACGAGGGCGGGGGACGCATTGCCGGGGTCAATTACAACTCGACCACGCCTCTGGCCGAGCAGCTCAAGTCGCTCTCGCTGGGCATGACGGACGATCCCAGCGCGGCCGAACTCTTCCAGGCGCTGCGCGGCCAGAGGGTGGAGGTGACTGGGGGGGCGGGCGGTGCCATCCTTGGGCGATTGATGTCCATCGAGTCGCGGACCGAGAAGGTTGGCACGGGCGATGCCACGGTCGACAAGTATTACCTCACCGTAGTTGCCGCTTCGGGCGGGGTGCGGGTGATCGAACTGACTCCGGCGCTGAGCGTTCGCCCGCTGGACGCCGGACTGCAAGGCCAGCTTGACCGCTACCTGGAACTGCTGAGTTCGACCCACGCCAACGGGCTGCGCCATTTGACGCTGGACGCACTGGGCCAGGGCCAGCGCGCACTGCGGGTGAGTTACATCAGCGAGGTACCGGTGTGGAAGGCGACTTACCGCATGGTCTTCCCGCGCGTGGCCAACGGCAACGCCATCGTTCAGGGCTGGGCGGTGGTGGATAACACCGTGGGTGCGGACTGGGACAATGTGCAGCTTTCGCTGGTAGCGGGCGCGCCTCAAAGCTTCATCCAGCCGCTCTCTCAGCCGCTCTACTCACGGCGGCCGGAGATTCCTATCGCCACGGCCGAGCAGACCACGCCGCAGACGCATGAGGCGGCGGAGGGCGAAGAGGCGCAGGACTCAATCAGCCGAGGAGTTCCAGGGCGGCAGTATATTCCGCATGACATCAAGATGGTTGCAACGAAGGAAGCGCCCCCACCAAGGAACTTTGGCGTGGCCGGGATGGCAGGCCTGGGCGGCGGCTCCGGCGAGGGTGGCGGCGTCTATCGCGCTTCCGACGCCATTCGGGAAGGCGACGTCACCACCAACGCCTTCGACGACTTTTTCGAATACGCGCTGACGCAGCCGGTGACCATCCACAAGAACGAGTCGGCCATGGTGCCCATCCTGCAGCAGGAACTGCCCGCCGAGCACGTGACCCTGTGGAGCGAAAAGGAGCCCACGCCCCTGCGCGCCGTATGGCTGGAAAACAAGTCCAACCTGACGCTCGACTCGGGCAGCTTCTCCATCTTTGAGAGCGGCGAGTTTGCGGGCGAGGGCCTGCTCGATCCCATCCACCCCGGAGAAAAGCGGCTGCTCTCCTACGCCGCCGATCAGGCCGTCAAAGTGCATCGCAGCGGCCAGAAGAATGCGCGCACGCTGCACCACATCGCCCTGCACGAGGGCGTGCTGGTGGAGCAGACCAGCGAGGTCACCGAGAGCACCTACACGGTGAGCAGCGCCGCCTCTGAGGCGCGCACGGTGATTGTGGAGCAAGCCCGCCGTCCCGGCGCGGAGTTGGATTCCGAGCCCAAGCCGACCGAGACCACGCCCACCGCCTACCGCTTCAAGCTGGCCGTCGAGCCGCACCAGTCTGCCGATCTGCACGTCAGGGAGAAAGCCACGCTGTCAGAGAAAGTCGTGATCAATCCGGACGAGGACCGCAGCGGGTTGCTGGTTTCTGTCACCAAGATGGCCCCAGGGCTGGAGGAGAAGCTGCGGCCGCTCATCGATGCGGAGACGGCGCTCAACAACCTGAACCGCAAGATTCAGGAGAGCGAGCAGAAGGAAAAGACTCTGGCCGACGACGAGGCCCGCGCCCGCGAAAACCTGACGGCGTTGAAGGGGAACGACGCGGGGAAGCGCTTTGTGGCGGAACTCAATCAGGCAGAGGATGAAATTGGCGCGGCGCGCAAGGAGCGGGCGGAACTGGAGAAAGAGCGGGAGGCCGCACGGTCGCGGGTTGACGGCATCATTGCCCAGCTATCGTTCGATGCCGATCTCGATGTGGTGACCGAGAGCACGCAGCCGGGCAGCAAGGCTGTGAAGCGCTAGGTTTCTGACCGGATGATTTCGCACCTTGAGTTCCTGCTTTCCCAGGTCCCAGAAACGGGACCTGGGGCACCCAAGTTGGTACAACTTCATGCGGTCAGAGACCTGCGCGGCGATCATCCCGCAGACAGAGCGCCCCAGCTACATCGCAAAATCCGCGGTGAAGCTGGGGCGGCCGTTTTTCTGACAACTGATCGCTGACAACTGACTACTGTCTATGCTTTTCCCGTCATGGCGTAGAGAATCACCTTGGCGGTGGTGTCTTCGTCCTCGTGCGACGAGAGCATCAGGTCATAGAGGTGGGGATTGGTCCAGCACTTGCCGTAGTACTGCTGCAGGTACTTGGCGCGCTCTTCATCGACGGTGCGCAGGCGGTTTTCCGGATTGGCGCCCTTTTCCAGACGTTCGTGCAGGCGCTGGATGCGCTCCTTGTAGGGGGCGTAGACAAAGGCGTGAAAGACGTCGGGCTTGTGCTGCAAAACGCATTGCGAGCCGCGGCCCACAATCACGCATTTTCCGTCGGTATAGGCCTTTTCAATGATCTTCTGCGAAATCTTGACCATCTCTTCGGCATCGAAGACGGAGTCTTCGCCCAGCTCGAGGCCGGCGGCCAGAGCGGCCGAGCGCATGGCCTGCTGATTGATGCGGCGCAGCCATGAGTCCACGTGCTCATCGTAGTGGCGAACCAGTTTCTTATCCACATGGGCCGCATAGGCGATGGCATCGATGATGTCTCGGTCGAGCAGTTTCCAGCCAAGCCACTTGGCAATGGTTTCTGCGATTCTTCCTCCGCCGCTTCCGAACTCTCTGTTGACTGTCAGTACCCGGTATTCCACGACTGCCCCCCGCATCCCTGTTCTAGCTACTTTCCGACGGTCCGTTGCAACGCAGCGCGTGCCGTGCTGCGTTCGGCCTCTGCCTGAAAGAGTATAGCCTCCGCCTCGGCAAGCTGCCCTTCGGCTTCTTTGAGCGCCGAGGGATTGGCAGTGTTGGCTTCCAACTGATTGGCGGTGATGCGCCGCATCTCCGCCCGGGCCGCCACACTTTGCCGCGCCGCTTCCAACCCCGTTTCAGCCCGCCGCACCTTGCGCACTTCCTTTTCGATGTCCACGCGCACGCGATTCTCCACGTGGCGGAGATTCTCTTCGGCCTCAGCCACCTGGGCCTGGCGTTCATGCACCTGGCCGCTGCGCTTGCCGAATTCGGCGAGCGTCCAATTCATCTTTAGACCGATGAGACCGTTGTTTTCAGTGAGCAGCGGCACACCGTCCTGATGAACAAACTGGGCAAAAGCTCCAATCTCTGGAATATACTCCGCGTGCGCCGCGCTAAGCCCGGCACGCGCTTTTTTGAGGGTCTGTCCGGCTGCCGCCACCTCGGGATTGTGCGCCAGCGCCTCGGTGACAAGGTCGCCTGCCGTCACGTCGGAGGTTTCCGGTTCAGGCGCGACCAGTTCCACATCGGTATCGAGCGGGAGGCCGGTCAGGTCGTTGAATTCGACTTTCATGTCGCTGATGGTGTCTTCCAGCGATCCCAGGGCGTGGCGGGCTTCGGCAATTTGCGCCTGACCTTCCAGCACCTTCAGCTCCAGAATTGCTCCGGCCTCGACGCCATTGCGCGCCTCGCCGAGGCGCTCTTCTCCGGCCGCGATGCGCAGTTCCGCCGCTTTCTGCCGCCGCTGCGCCGACAAGAGGCCAAAGTAGAGCTGCTTCATTTTCAGGGTGATCTCGTTTTCCGCGCGGCGTTCATCGCTGTGCGCGATGCCGGCATCGGCCCGCGCCACGCCGACCCCAGCGTGAATCTTGAAGTACTGGGTCAGGGGTTGAGCCGCCGTGGTGGTGCTGAGAAGGAAGGAGTGGTGCCCAAGCGGGAGCGACACATTGGCTCCAGGAATTGGGCCGGGGACCGGGTAGACCCCCAATGCGCCCACCGGAACTTGCATATGTTCGATGTTGCGCAGATGGGCGGCGTCGCTTTCATTGCTCAGCACCGGAAAGTAATTGGCCCGCGCCTCGGTGACCCGCGCATCCATCTCCTTGGCCTTCAAGTGCGCCAGTTTGGCCGTCGAACTCTGCTTGGTGGCCAGGGCAACGGCCTGGTCCAGGGTGATGCGTTGGGTTTCAGCATGGGCGAGGATTCCGCAGGTGAGCGACGCCAGGACAAGCAATGCTGCCGGGCGGCCCAGAGCCTGACCTGAGCCTGCCGAAGGGTCCCGCTTCTGAAACCTGGAAAACCACGACCCCAATCCTGCATGGGGCTCCCGTTTGCGGTGCGCCACCACGAACAGAACCGGAATTGCCACCAGAGTGAAGACCATCGATCCCAGCAATCCGAAGGCAAGCACGCTGGCCAGCGGCGACCACATGCTGGACCCGGAGAGAATCATGGGAACCACGCCCACCGCGGCAGCCGCCGAAGTGAGGAAGATGGGCCTCAGCCTGCGCTCTCCGGCTTCGAGAGCCGCCTGCTCCAACGCCACTCCGTCTTTCATCCGTTCGTGGATGTAATCGATGAGGATGATGGAGTTCCTCACCACCAATCCACCCACGCTGATGATGCCGATAAAGGCGGTAAAGCCGAAGGTGTTGTGCGTAACCAGCAGACCGAGAGCAGCCCCGGGCAGCGCCAGGGGAAACGCCACCATCACGATCAGCGGATCAATCAAGGTACGGAATTGGAAGAGCAGAATGAGGAAGATCAGCACCAAGCCGATGAGCAGCGCATTCCGCAATTCTCCAGAGACTTCCTGCTGGTTCTCGAACTCGCCGCCGTATTCGATGCGGTAGCCCTGCGGCAGGGACAGGTTGTCGAGTTGCTTGCGGGCGTGGCCCAGGATCTCGCTGGCCAGAAAGTGGTCGCTGGGGAATGCGCGCACGGTCAAGGTGCGGACGCCGTTACGGCGCACGATCCGGCCCGGCTGCCATTCGGACGTGAGCGACGCCACGGCCTGCAGCGGAACCTTGGCCCCGGTAACAGGGGACATCACGTAGGTATCGGTCACGTTTTGGAAGCTTTGCCGCTGGTCGGGGTCGAGGCGCAAAACCACGTCGACGCCGCGGTCGCCTTCCCAGAAGGTAGTCATCGGCGCGCCTTCAAAGCCCGCGGCCAGTTGCTGGGCGATGGCGCCATTGGTCAGCCCCATGCGGTTGGCCACCTCCTCGCGCACGTTTACGCCGACTTGCCAGGCATCCTCGTGCCAGTCGCTATGAATGTAGGTTGCGCCGGGCGTATGCCGCAAAATTTCTTCGGCCTGGTTGCCGAGGGTTTGGAGCGTGGCGATGTCGTTGCCCACAATTCGCACTTCAACCGGGGCCTCCATAATCTGGCCCTGTTGCATCTCCTTCACAAAAACCTTGGCCTCGGGAACAACATCGGGCAACTGTTCGCGGAGGCGGTCGACCAGCTTGGGCGTTTCCTTTACGGTCTTCGTATTCACCAGGATCTGCGCATAGTTCGAAGCCGGGGCCTGGGGATTCACGTTGTAGTAGAAGCGCGGCGCGCTCTCGCCCAGGAAGCTGGTATAGGTTTTGACCTGGGCTTCTTTGCTCAAGGCTGTTTCAATCCGGCGCACGGCGGCATCCGTGGCCTCGATCTTCGCGCCTTCGGGCAGCCACACGTCCATCACGAACTGATCGCGTTCGGCCAAGGGGAAGAACAGTTGCGGCACCATGCGGAGAATCCCAATGCCAACCACAAACGCCAGCCCGCTGGAAACCAGGACCAACCGCTTGTTGAGCATGGCCCAGGTAATGACGCGGTTGTAGCCCTTCTGCATGTGGTCGAGCGGCGTGAATTTGCGCGGCTCGCCGGTGTTCTCAAGGCTGTGGTCTACCAGGCCCTGACGGATAAAGAAGCGCGCCATCAGCGGGGTCAGCAGCATGGCCACAATGAAGGAAGTGCCAAGAGAGATGGCTACGGCGATGGGCAGTGCGCGGATAAACTCGCCCACGGCGCCGGTGAGCAGCGCCAGCGGGGCAAAGGCCGCAATGATGGCCAGCGTGGCGGTGAGCACCGGCACCGCCATTTCCGTGGCGCAGCGCTCCGCAGCCTCGTCGATGGGCACCTTGCGGTCGAGCAGTCCCACATAGTTATCGACAATCACGATGGCGTTATCCACCACCATGCCCAGCACCACAATCAGCGCGGAAATCGATACTTGCTGTAACTCGATTCCGCACGCGTTCAACATGCCGAAGGTCATGGACACCGACACCGGAATGGCGATAGCCGAGACCAGCGCCACGCGCAACGGCAGCAGCAGCATGGTGACCAGAATGACGGCAACGATGGCAATGCCAAACTCGCGGAAGAAGTCGCTGATGCGTTCGGAAACCACCCGGGGCTGATCCGCCACCAGATCGAGCTTTACGTCCGGCGGAAGGGTTGTCTGGATGTCTTTGAGGTTCTTCCGCAGCGTGTTGCCGAAGTCCACGATGTTGTTGCCTTCGTGCATTTCGACGGCCAGCAGAATGGTCTGCTCGCCGCCGATGCGGGCGTACTCCGACGGGTCTTTGTAGACCCGCTCCACGGTTGCCAGATCGCCGATATTCACCGGCATTCCGGTTGGGGAAACGTCGACCATCACTTGGCGAATCTGGTCTTCGGTTTGCAGCCGGCCGCCGGAGTTGATCGGCACCTTGCTCTGCCCTGCCGGCACACGCCCCGCATATTGCGGCGTGTTGCGCCCTTGCAGTGCTCCCATCACCTTCAGCGGGTTCACGGAATACTGCGAGAGCCGCTCCGACGACGTGCTGATGTCGATCTCTTCCTTCTGATCGCCGATGCGCTTGATCTTCGAAACCGCGGGAATGGTGCGCAGCCCCGCTTCCACGGTCTGCGCGTACTCCTTCAGATCGCGATAGCCGTAGTGGCCGCCGTGCACGGCAATCAACGCGGCAACGGTGTCGCCGAAGTCGGAATCGACCATGGGCCCGAGCACGCCCGCCGGCAGTTCCGTGGCCTTCAGAAGCGCCATATCCAGGCGCAGCTTGGACCAGAACTCGTCGGCGTCTTTGACCTGCTTATCCAACTCGACATTGACGATGACCATGCCGTTGCGGGTGGTGGAGAAGGTCTTGTCGCGGCGGATCTCCTCGAAGTGAAAGAGGCGCTCCTCGATCTTGCGGGTGACCTGGTCTTCCACCTCGGTGGTGGTTGCGCCGGGATACACAGCGGCGACAATGCCGGTGCGGATGGTGATCTTGGGGTCTTCGCGCCGCGGCATGGTCAGCAGCGCAGAGAGGCCCGTAACAAACAGGATGCCCGAGAGGACCAGGGTGACCTGCGGATAGCGCAGAGCCGCACGAACAGGATTCACAGGCTGCCTCCGACAATGTGGACCGGCGAGCCTTCGCGCACATTCTGTTGGCCGGCGATGACTACCTGCTCGTCGTTGTTCAGGCCGCTGCGAATCTCCACCTCATTGCCCAGCGGCCCACCCACCTCAACCCGCCTGGCATAGACCCGCTGCTGTGCGGGCGAGTACACGTAGACATGCGCCACTCCCTGCGGATCGTGGACAATGGCGTCGCCGGGCACGGTGATCGTGTTGACCATCGACGAGCCGAGCACCTTGGCCTGGCTGACCATTCCCGCGCGCAATTGATGGGCTGGATTCGGAACCGCAATCTTCACCGCATAGCTCCGCGAGGCCGGGTCTGCCGCCATGCCCACCGTTTCCACCTTGCCGTCGAACTGTTTTCCATCGAGAGACGGAATACTCACTGTGGCGCGTGCGCCCTCGCGCACTTTGCCGATCTCGGCCTCGGGAATTGCCACCCGCACCTTGGCCGGATTCAGGTCCAGGACGGAGATGACGGGCATTCCGGCTGCCACGGTGTCGCCCACGTCGATGCGGCGCATGCCCACGAAGCCTGTGATCGGGGCGCGCAGTTTTGTATCGCCGAGGTGCTTCTGCGCCTCGTGCATCTGCGCCGCGGCGGCACGGGACTGGCCGCTGGCGGCTTGCTTGTCCTCGACCCGCGTGCCTTGTTGGGCCATGTCGTAGCGCTGTTGCGCGGCCTGGTAGCCGGCTTCGATCTTCTTGAAGTCGTTGGCCGGGAGGCTCTTGTGGTCGTAGAGGAACTTCATGCGCTTGTATTCATCCTGCCAGCGGTCGAAGTCGATGCGCGCCTGCTCCAGTTCCTGAGCCCGGAGGCCTTCCTGCGCCTTGCGATTCACCGCCTGGGCGGCATCCGCCTGGCCCTGCGCCGCGTCGTAGGCATTGCGATAGTCGGTCGCGTCCAGCTCCGCCAGCACTTGTCCCTTGCTTACCGCCTGGCCTTCCTCAACAAACACCCTGGCCACTCTGCCCGCAATCTGAAAGGCGCTCTGCGCGGTGACATTGGCTTCGACCGCTCCGCTGGCCGCCACGGAATCGGGCTGCTGGATGCGATTGGGCACGCGTACGCGCACCGGGACCGGCTGATCGGCCGCGACCGGTTTTTTGGGGCCGCAACCGGCCAAAGGCAGCAAGCTGAGCAGGCACATGGCGAAAAAGACCGCTAGAAAGGCCGGTTTGGGCAGGATGAAAAGGGCTTGAATCCCTGAGGAGTGTTTTTCACGCGGCTGGCTCGAAGAGGAGCCAACTTCCGCAGCTTTTGGCGCAGCGCTGGAAATTTCTGATCTCATAGATATCCTTGATTCTTGACAAGAAAAGAATGACACGTCATTCTTAGTTTGACAAGAGGACTTCCCTGAAAATGGTCTATCGAAAAACTCCCGCAACAGCTGCCCGCCGGGATGCGCGACGCAAGATTCTGTTGGACGCCTCAACCCGCCTCTTTGGCAGGCTCGGTTATCACGCCGCCACGGTGCCCATGATCGTGGCCGAGGCGGGCAGTTCCGTGGGCAGCTTCTATGCCCATTTCCGCAACAAGGAGGATGTTTTTGCCTCGGTTCTTGAGGCGCTGGGCTGGAAGGTGACGGACCTGATGGAGGAAGCCAGGGTTTCCCAGTCCGATCCCTTGCTGGGACTTTCTTGCGCGGTGGAGTCACTGTTTCTGTTTTTGGCGGAAAACCCGCAGGAAGCGCGCATTCTGATCGTCGAGTCTTCGGGCCTGAGCCCGCGTCTGGAGCAGGTGCGCCGCGATCTGCTCAAGCGGCATGCCGGCCTGGTTCGTCAGGCGCTGGAGTCGGCGCCGGAATCTACGGCCGTGGCGGATCCGGCCATAGCCTCCCGTTGCCTGGTGGGCGCAGTCTTTGAATCCCTCTACAGTTGGCAGGAAGAGAGCCCAACGGATCGCCAGCCAGCCGCAGAAGTGGCGCGCGCGGTGGCCGACTACAACCTCAGGGCTTTACGCCGCGACTGAGGCCAGGGTTGTTCACGATGGTGCAGCGGCGATTGTGCCTGCCCAACCGCCATACTGACGAGACAATCCGCTTGGAATATGGGCATCAGTCTGGAACCGGGCGACGTGGAGAAGGACGCGGAAGACATTCAGATCGTGAAAACGCTGGGGCAAAACATGGCCTGGCTGCTTAATAAGACTGCCGACTCGGGCAGATGAGCAATACAAGGCATATTGTCCGTCCGCATTCAATGAGACTATCCTTGATAGCAGGAACCGCCGCGCAGCGGTTGTTCTGACCAGGGGTGGCCGAGGCGGATGGATACGGCCAGCCCTGTTTGCCTCAGAGCGCATTTTTTGCGCCGCTGAGGATTTTCCGCCAAGCCCGAAGGGACTCGTCTGTGACCTTGTGCGGCAGCTTGCAGATTGAGCGCCCTGCCTTGAAAGAGGAGAATCCTATGGATACAGCCGGATCGAACAATTCAGTTGCAACGGATGTGCTGCATCTCGGCAGCCAAAGCAAGCTTTCCGCGGAAGAAATCGCCAAGGCCGTGGCGCACCACAAGCGGCACCACAGCGGAGACCAACCGCAGCAGGCAGCAGCCAAGGCGGGCGGCGGCAAGAAGGGCAAGTCCGGCAAATAATGTGTTTGGAATCCAGGGTCCTCGCCTCTTCCCGGCGATGCCCCTGGATTCATACAGCGCGGCCCCGGCTGCGAAACCATGCCGCCGGGGCCGGAGCGGTCAAAGCACCGCAAGAAGATTGAAAGCCTGAATCCTCAAGGGAAATTTTGTGCTCATGCAGACGGAGTCTTCTGCGCCAGTTTCTGCAACTGACCCAGGTGATTCAGGTCGTGCCCGGCCATGATTTCAACCAGTGTTTGAAAGGTCATCGCGCCCCGCTCGGGGTGAGTGACCGGCCTGTCTGCTGCGGCCGGCAGAGCAGCGCGAATCAGCAACAGATTCCATCCCCGCAAGGCAGTCAACACATCCAAAGCCTGACCGGCAGCAATGCCGGGATACGTCGCGGCCCACTTGTCCTGGTCGAAGGGCTGGATGGTCGGCGCATCCTCGGCCAATGTCTGTCGCAAGCGGAAGCCGAAAACCATTTCGCAGTCGGCCAGATGGCACAGAATCTCCGCCGCGCTCCACTTGCTCGGCGCTGGCGGAATCGCCGCTTTCTCCGTGCCGATCGCCTCCAGCAAACGGGCAATCTGCGCAGGCGTTGAGTCCAGGATGGCGGTCAGCGGCCGTCCGTCCAAATAGCGGCCATACGGGTTGAGTTCGCTCATTCGATTCACCTCCGTGATTGTTGAACTTCCTGCTTGAATTCTGCCCGGCCAGGTTGTGCCCTTCACAGATACTGCTGCACCATGCGCTGCCACGTCGGCCAGTCGTGAGCGTTTGCCTCGTCCCAAATAAACAGCTTGTGAGGAATGCCCGCCTCGGTCATGATCCGGTCCAAATTCTGGTTCTGGCCCAGGCAGTGGTCGTCCCAGCCGGTGGCCAGCACATAGCTGCGACGGCGGTAGCGATCGAGGAACCAAGGGTCGGTCAGGCTGGGCAGGTAGTGCGTGGGCAGGTTGTAGTAGCAATCTTGATCGTAGTAGCCGTGCAGAAAGCTGGACAGGTCAAACGCGCCCGACATCGACAGCAGCCCGCTAAAAACCTCCGGATGCCGCAGGGCGATGTTGACCGCGTGGTAGCCGCCAAAACTGCAGCCCAGCGCGGTCAGGCGCGGGTCCGGGTTCTTTTCGCGAATGAGTGGCGCCACCTCGTTGAGCACGTACTCCTCGTACTGCATGTGGCGCACAATCCGGCGGCGCGGAGAAACGCTCCGGTTGTACCAGCTTTCCTTGTCCACCGAGTCCAGACAGTAGAGTTGCAATTGGCCGGCCTCGATCCGGGGGGCCAGGGCGGCGACCATGCCGTGGTCCTCAAACTCGAAAAAGCGCCCGCCGGAGGTGGGAAAGACCACCACGGGCAGGCCGGCATGTCCAAAGACGAGCAATTCCATCTCTTTGCCGAGCCGGCTGGAATCGCTCTTTCTGTACTCACGCACCATGCTCTGAACACTCCCCGGCGAACCCATCCGCCCGACACCGAGGCGGCCCTGAGCCTGCCGTTACAAAGGCCGCGTGGTCTGCGGTTCGCAACAGGCGATTGAGGAGTCGCCAAGTTGTTGATACTGTAGCAGCCTGGGTCGCCGTTGTTTCTGGACGCGCCTGCGCCGATAATCCCCTGAATTCGAAATTCCCCGACCATACTGCCCCAGGAACATGAAAACACGATTCGAGCCTGCTACTCTTGATCAAAACTTCGCCCGGAGCATGCAGCATGACAACCAAGATCAATCTGGCCGAAAAATTTAGTTTATTTAGCGCACATTGGCGGCCCAAGATTATCGCGAGGCTGAATGGCCAGGAAATCAAGATCATCAAGGTATTGGGCGAGTTTCCCTGGCACCACCATCAGGACGAGGACGAGTTCTTCCTGGTTTGCAAGGGGAGATTTCGCGTCGAATTCAGAGACCATATTGTGACCTTGGAGTCTGGCGAATGCCTCGTGGTACCCCGCGGGACCGAACATCGGACCTGTGCCGACCTGGAAGCCGAAGTCCTTTGCTTCGAGCCGGGAGGCGTGTTGAATACGGGCAATATTGACGACGAGGTTTTCACAGCGCCCAGCGGCGTGGAAATCTGACCCATCAAAAGCAGGACTCTGCCTCATTCCAGCCTGCGCAAAATCGAGCCGGATTTTGGCCAATTCCCCGTTCTTCCCTGGCACGCACGGTCGCCCCAACTTGCTCCGAGGCGCAGTTTCAGCGATACTTAGGTGTTGTGTCTTGCGAGGCTGGGCGTTCTTGCTTGGCCATTTGTCCGGAATTGTCCGGCAGGGCGCGCTTACATCAAGCTGCCGCCGGCTGGGAAGACCCCCAATAGACCGCAACAGAGCACTGGATTTTGAAAGGAACCGTATAGCCGTGGTGATGATTCGTTTGGCGCGTTTTGGCGCCCGCAAGCAGCCCTACTACCGCATCGTGGTCATCGAAAAGGACCGCGCCCGCAACGGCCGAGAGATCGAAATCGTCGGCACCTACAACCCCCGCACCACTCCGACCAGCGTCGGCCTGAAGTACGAGCGCATTGCCTACTGGCTTGGCGTGGGTGCGCAGCTCTCGCCCATCGTCGAGAAGCTGCTCAAGAACAACCCCGCTCCGGCGCCGGTAACGGATACCGCCGCAGCCTAAGGTTTCTGTTTCTTCCCCCTGGGTGTGCGCGCGGGCCTCTGTGCCGGCGCCCACACAATTGCTGACGGCGACGGGTGTGTGCTGATAGTATTCGGCGCACCGAAACAAGTCGCTAATTCTTGGACCCATACGGTCAGGGGCAAGTGCATGACCCAACTCGACATGGTCGCAGTAGACGAACTGGTCCGCGAAATTGCGCGGGCTTTGGTGGATGAACCCGCATCGGTGGATGTGGAGACAGTGTACCGTGATGAAAACACGGTTCTCCGGCTCCGGGTTGCACCGCAGGACGTGGGCAAGGTCATCGGCAAACAGGGGCGCACCGCACGTTCGGTGCGTACCATCCTGGGCGCCGTGAGCATGAAGCTGCACCATCGCTACACGCTCGACATCCTCGAAGAAGACGAAGAAGCCTAGAACGGCGTGGCTGCTCATGCATCCGCCGCTCCCCGGAGGCGGGAATGACGACAGCTGAACAATGGGTATGGCTGGCGCGGATCCGCCGCCCGCAAGGACGCAAGGGCGAAGTTCTCGCCGAAATCCTCACCGATTTTCCTGAAAAATTTGCCGAACGGCGACAGCTCTGGCTGCTCACCGAGAACGCGGTCGCCACGGCCGCGCGCCCCGTTGCGCCTCCGCGCGAAGTTACGCTCGTGAACCACTGGCTCCACAAGGGCAGCGTGGTTCTGCACTTTTCCGGGGTGGATTCGATCACCGCGGCGGAAACGCTGGCCGGCCTGGTCGTGGCCGTTCCCCTGGCCGAGCGCACCCCGCTCAGCGACGGCGAGGTCTATATCGCCGACCTGATCGGCTGCTCGCTGGTCGATGTGGCTGGAGCTGCTCCTGTGGTGATTGGCGAAATCGAAGACGTGGACCGGACGGCCGGGCCTGTGGCCCTTCTCGTGGTGCGCGGCGCGGCAGGCGAGGTCTTGGTTCCCTTCGCCAAAAGCTTCCTGCGTACCCTGGATATTGCGGGCAAGCGGCTGGAAATGGCCCTGCCAGAGGGGCTAGTCGACCTGAATCCTCCGGAAAAAGTCTCGAAAATATTAATTACTGAAACGCCACCGGCTTCCACGCGCCGTCCTGCTTGAGCGCCAGTTGAATGGGCCGAGGCGGCCCATTGGGCGGAACCGTGATCTCAATCCATAGCTCCTGGCCGGGCTTCAGCGGCGTGGGCTGCGCCGCATGCTCCGCAATGTAAAAGTCGACCGGTGCGTGGATCCGAAACGCGTCGCAGGACGAGCCCGGCCAGGCATCGACCAGGGTTCCCGCCGGGTTGTACACGGGATCCTCAATCCGGATCGCCATCAGCTTGTTGCCTTCCACCTTGAGCTGCGCGGGAAACTGGAAGGGCTGAGGCGCTGCAATGAAGAATCTTCCCTTTGCCGTGCCGTCGAAGTTCCGGGGCACCACGGCCTGCTTGACCGAGGGCAGCGTGCTCCGGCAGCCATCCACCACCAGTTGCAGACTCAGATAGCGGCCCCGCATGGGCAGTGCGGGTTCGTAGGCCACCGCCCGGGTCCAGACCCGCGGGCAGGTCCAACGCTGAACCAGATATTTTGCTGCAACGGACGAGACCAGCGCCAATTGAACCACGAGCAGCGCAACGGATGTCTTGGAGAGCTTCATAGCGCCTCCTCTGCGTCGGTGTACCCCATGCGGCCGACCAGCCCCCGGCGTGCCTTCTCCAGAGCCCAGCCGCCGGCCAGGAAGAGAATGCCCAGGCCAATCAGGCCCAGCGACCGGCTCACTTTGTCAAAGATATTGCTGAAGTAGAACCACCCCACGGCGAGGCCAAAGTACACAATGCCCAGGTTGACCAACGATTTTGAGGTCTGCCGCACACCCCACCAGATGACGAAGACGGCCAAGGCAGCGGCCAGCGCATGGGCCAGCAAGTTGGGCTCGGTGAGGTTAAAGGAACCGTAGGTTGTGGTTTCTGTCCAGGTTCGATTGCACCAGGGCAGCGCGATTGAAAAGACCAAGGCAACCATCACGGGAACCGTGCTCTTGAACAAGCGGAAGACGGAGAAACAGAGCGGTAGCACAGCAATCGCCGCCCAGCCCCAAACGCGGAGATGGAAAAACAGATAGGTCTGACTCGCCGACCAGGAATGCCAACCATTCAACAGCAGGTTGATTCCAGCCAACGTAGCGATGGCCGCGGCCGCAAACAGGATGCCTTGAACAATCTTGTGGTTGGAGCCAAGAAAGACCGTTAAATAGAGGACGGCCCAAACCACCAGAAAACGTCCAAGATAGACGTTTTCGCCAATGTGGCCGTCGGTGTAAAACGCCATCTCTGCATAAATCCACGCCGGGAACAGGAGCAGCGTGAGCGTCTTCTGTGCTTCGTCGTGAAGCAGAATCCATCCCGCCAGCGCAGCGATGGCCCACAGCAGGACAGCCGCAGGCCAGTGCTCCTGGATGTTGAAGATCTGCCCTACCAGCGCAATGGCCGCTCCCGTGGAGACGGTACCCACGGCGTGCAGCGCGGTAGAGAGGGCGCGAAAGCTCTTTCTGGTGTACGCCCCGCCCAAGTGGAACAGCGCCACCATGGCCATGACCAGCGCATAGCGCCACCCGGGGCCGACCTGGTCCCAGTGAGCCGAGACAAACAACACTACGCCGCAGGCCAGCAGCAATGCCCCAAGGATGAGCGCAACCAGTCCCTGCCAGCGCAAGCCGGAGGGATGCCTTTGCTCGGTCTCGTACGCGCGGATGCGGCCGGCAGCCTCCGCATCGAGGACGCCAGCCGTGAGCCAGCGATTGAGCAACGCTTCGAAGTCAGACATAGCGGTTGGCCAACAGTATAGTGGTTCTCCAAGTGGTGTACACCGAAAGCACGGCTCCAACATGGCGTTTTCTTCAAGAAAAAGCGCCTCTGCAGAGTTTTGGTGAGATCACGTATCTTGGTGAACCGCTCAAGGACTCTTGATCGGCGCAAGAAACAGATCCATCGATTCAAGAGGCCATCGATGGATCAGCCCCACCGCAGGTAGCTATTTGTACCGCCGCGTCGCCTTGATGACCATCGAGAACACCCCCGACTCATCCCGCGCCACCAGCAGCGAAACGTGCCGGTTGATGGCCACTTCCGCCTGGATCAACTGCTGCCCGGTGGTATTCACATTGGTCGCATACGTCAGCGTCAGGTTACGCCCCAGCTGCTCCTCCACGATGATTCGCGAAGTCGAGTTGCCCAGCGCGCCCAGGTAGTTGGGATCCACCTTCACCGACCCCGCCCCGAACAGCTTTTGCACGCGGCTGCTCACCGTGGCGTTCAGCGCCCCGCCCAGCAGCGCGTCCGTCGTGGGATTGGCGCCGGCTGCCAGTTGTTGCTGCGTATACAACCGCTGCTGGCTCTCGGTCCGTCCCAGCGCCAGCAAAGCCACCACGTCGGCCTCCGGCAGCGGCGGATCGCTGCGATAAGTAATGGTCGGCTTGTCCAGCGTTCCATGCAGCCCCAACGTAATGTCGTAGTCCTCTACGTGCGCCGACGCGTTCAGGTCCAACGAGGGCTGAATCCGGATGGGGTTGGTAAAGAAGACGTCCCCATGCTCCAGTTCGTAGCGGGTTCCGGCAATCAGCGCCGAGCCCTCGGTAATCGAAACCCGGCCCAGCAGCGACGGCGAAGCCAGCGTGCCGCGCAAGCGCAAGTCCATGTTGCCGGCCAGCTTGGCGTAGGCATTCTGAAAGTTCAACTGCGGCGACGACTGCAGGTGCACGTCCAGCCGGAAGTGGTTCGACGGTGCGTCCGGCGGAGCAAACGACTGCACGCTGTTGGCTTGCGTTGCCAGTGCCGCAATATCCAGGTCCGGGCTCACGGTGAAGCGCGTCACCAGCACGTTGCCGCTCAGCAGCAGGTTGTTCTGCGAGCCTTGCAGCCGCAGCGTGGCGTCGGCCTGGGAGCTGACTCCCTGCGGATAGCGAATCCGAATTCCCTTGCCATTCACGGACAGATCGACATACAACCCGTGCTGGAACGTCAGATAGCCGCCCACATTCATCAGCCCGCCACCGCTCATGGCGGTCAGCGACTTCACTTCCAGCCGGTTCTGGTTGAACTCCAGCGTTCCGTGGATCTGGCTCAGCCCGTTCGGCACGCCTTCCATTGCCAGCGAGCCGCCCTGCAGGTCAATCTGCCCCTGCCAGCCGGGATTGTTCAGGGGCCCGTGCGCCTCCACTTGGAACGTCGAGGTTCCACCCGCCGTCAGGTCCGGATCCAGCGTCTGCACCAGCTTCAGATTCACCGATCCGCTAGCCGCAAAGTCCAGTTGCTGTTTGCCCTTCAGGGATAGGCTCCCTTGCGTATGGAGGTCGGTCTGCTCGCCGGTCACGTGCAGCGGGTCCAGTGTCACCCGGCCGTTGGCCATGGTGGCGTGCAACCCGCCCTGGCTGTGCAGGTGCACGCCTGAAACCGTGACTTCCAGGTCCTGCAAACGGGCTTCGCCCCGCATTTGCTCCGGCTTCGCCAGCGGACCCGCCACATTCACCGAACCGGCCAGCGACGACTCGCCGCTCAGGCCCTTCACGTTGGCCAGTTTCAGCAGAGCGCCAATGTCGAACCGCGAAAACTGCACGCCGGCCTGGGTCGCGTACTCGCCGCTCAACGCCGTCTGCCCATGCAGCACCAGTTCGGCCGTCTCCAGCCGCGAGGTCGCATCGTAGGTGGCCAGTTTGTTGGCGGTGTGCGCGGTCAAGACCACGGCCCCCATCGGCTCCCCATTCACCGCCAGCCCGCTCGTCGAGGCGTGCCCTTCCAGCCGCGGATCGTCCAGCGTGCCCGATCCGGCCACGGTGAACCCCAGCTTGCCGGTCAGCGCCAACCCCGGCTTGCGCAGCCCCTCGATACTGGCCACGTCGATCCCCGCGCCCTTGGCGTCCACCTGGAAGCGCCGCGACTTCATGTCGTAGCTCCCGGTGGCTGAAATCTTCCCCGCGGCCTCGGCCACGGTCAATGAAGCCAGCTTGAGCTGTTGATTGGCGAAGGATCCCTGGGCCCGAATGCGCGACACCGGCTGTCCCCACACGGTGCCACCGTCCAGTTCCACCCAGCCCGAGCCGCCCACCGCATGCAATGGCCCTGCAAGATCCAGTTGCGCATCCAGACTCCCGGTCACCGGCAGGTTCTCCCCGGTCAGCGGCAGCAGGTCGTCCATGCCTACCTTGGTGGCCCGCAGGCGCAGGCGCAGCTGGGAGTTGGCGTCGAATGCGGGTAGCTTGGCGGGCGTCGCAGCCAGCGCCCCGTCCAGCGTAATTTCGGTCTTGCCCCGGCGCAGCAGGCCGTGTTCGATCGCAATCCGCTCTTCCGAGTAACTCCCGATGAGCTCGGCCGTATCCCAACGAAGGAACTTTGGCTGTCCGGACTTGTCATTGGGCAGTGCTGGCATCTCCATGGCGATTTGGGTTGCCTTCAGGTCGCCGGCAATGCGTGGACTGCTCAGCGAACCTGCCCAGGAGCCGTGAAAATCCGCCTGCCCGGCCAGAGTCACCGGCAGCGCCGCCACTCCGGTCTTTCCTTTGCGGCTCAACCCCAGCTTGCGCAGGATGGTGTCGAACTCCCCCAGATTGTGGGAGTGGAAATCCACAAACATGGCCGAGGGACTGGCCAGCGGATATGCGCCCAGCTTGCCGTGCGCCTCTACCTCGCTGGCCGGCGTATGCACCACCAGCTTGCGCAAATCCACCGCGCCATCCCGCTGGGTATAGGTTCCGTCGATGATCCCGCTGGTGGCCACTTCTCCCGCCTGCGGCCTCCCGGAAGGACTCACGTTCAGAATGGAAACAACCGACAAGGTCTTCACGTCGCCTTTGACCCAGGTTGCGTCGGCCGGACCATTGATCAGCGCATCCAGGCCTAGGCGCTGAAACGGCTGCTCGCCCACCATATCCAAAAGCGTGTCCAGCGTAACGTTTCTCAGTTGCACCGACACCTTGCCGTTTATCGGGATGGTGATGGTGTCGTCCACCGGCTGAATCGGAGTTCTTGAAATCTTGGCTCCCGGCGGATGCAGGATGTGGATGCCCGAGGGCTGCATCTCCGCCGCTCCCGGAACCGGAGGCAGCCAGTGCTCCAGCGCCACCGAACCCTCCAATTGCCCACCCTGGCGCAAACGCGCCACTATCGATGTGACCAGCAACTGCTGCGGATCGGCATGCACCCGCGCATCCAGCCCCAGGCCGGTCGCAACCACGCCGGTTCCGATATACGACCCGCCCTCCACATGAACACTGCCGTCCGCGCGAAACATTCCTGCCTGGCCGACGCCGTTCAAATCCAGGCGCGCAATGCCTTCCGGCGCGAGGTTGTACCCGATGGTGGGTTCAAGCAGCTTCATGTCCAGTTCGCCCACGGCCTTTGCCTGCCAGTGGGGATGGGCAAAGTTCTCCAGCGCGCCAGAGACCTCCAGCGTATGGTCCTTGGCCCCACGGATCTTGGAGAGCAAGGATGCCTTGGACGTGATGCGCAGAAAACGCAGATAGGCCGCCGTGCGTGTCAGGTCCAGCGTGGCCTGGAAGTATCCGCGCACAGGCTGCGCCTTGGCCCGGGCAATGCTCAGATCGACCGCGCCTGCCTCAATCCGGTAGCTCTCCGGATTTCGCCCCGCTGCCGGGACGTAACTCATCAGCAGCGAAACGTCGTGGGCGTCAAAGTCGAGTGGAGCCAGGCGATCCTGAAAATCAAACGATGCCGCCCGATTCTCATAGACCAGGGTGCCATCGTGCACCGCGACGTGCCCGGCCTTCAAATTAAAAAACGTATCGATCGCTGGCTCGCCCGCCTTCTTCGGCTTGCGCGGCTGCGGCTGATTCGTCGATCCATCCTTGTACACGATCAGGTGCAGCGCCGGCCGGTCCACATCCAGGTCGCGCAGCAGCACCTTCGGGCTCAGGAAGCCCAGCACGCTGATCCGCACCCGCAGATTGTTCGCCCGCGCGTAGGGAACCTCGCCCGCCTCCTCGCGCCCGTGAATCACCAGCCCGCCCGCATCCGCTTCCAGATACAGCAGGTTCCAGTGGAACGAGGCAATCTCCACCCGCCCTCCGGTGGCCGTCTCCAACCGGCTCACCAGCCGCCGGCGGACCATGTTTTCAAATCCCGCCGAGCTGGCCCAGAAGAAGAGCCCGGTCAACGTCACCGCCGCCAGAATCGTCACCCCCGCCACCGACAAGGGCAGGTGGCGCAGCAGGAACCGCCGCAGCCGGCTGGGTCTGGCAGGCGGCGCCATTTCAGGCCGAATCGCCCCAGGCAGCTCCGGCTGAACCTGCTCAGATGGATTCGATTCGGCGGACATCTGCTCCGGGGACTCGGGAAGCTTGGATTCGGACTCGCTCACAGGCCTGCCTCCCCGGCTCCGCCCTCGGCGTCAACCGTTTCCAGCGCCGGGTCCAGCACTTCCACGTCGCCCTGTTTCCTGAGATTCTTCAGCCAATCGTCGAACAGAGCGTTCACCTGCTTCTGCAGCAGAATCTCCTCGATGCGCGGAGCCACCTTGTCCAGCGTCGGCGTCGCCTCTCCCGCCGCGTATTGCGGCAGCAGCGTCTCGCGGTAGTACGTCTCAATCTCCTGCGGCGTAATGCGAATCCCCTGCCGGAAGCGCCGCTCGATGAAGCCCAAAATCTCCAACCGGTGGCGCAGATAGACCTCGACCCTGCGCGTTGTTAACCCGTGGGAGGTCAAAAATGCCTGCCAACCGGCGTCGGTCGCGCAATTCTGGCGGATGCAGGTGGGCAGTTCCCTGCGAATTTCCCCCATCCGCGCCTGCACTTCACCCTCCGACGGCGTGGCGGCCTGCTCGTCTTCCTGCCGGATCTGCTGCCGGATCAGCGAGCGCGCAATCAACTGATCCAGCGCCTGCTGCAGCGTCAGCGCGCTCTTCCCGCCCCCCGCCGGATCCAGTACCGACAGCCGCATCTCCTCGTCCAGGTCGCTGGCCAGAATCGCCTGGTTGTTCACCACCGCCACCACCCGGTCCAGAACCACCGGTGCCGCGGCGGGCGTCTGTGCACCGGCCACCATCGAGCACGCCGCCAGAACCCAAAGGCCAGCCAGGCCACCTGCGATTCTCGTCCGAAATGGGCTGCGGTTGCGCATCAGAAAGTCTGTCCCAGACTGAAGAAGAAGTTGAAGTGGTTGGCCTGCCCTACGTGCGCGTCAGACGTATAAGGCGAGACCGAATAGTTATAGATCACCGGGTAGATGGGTGGATTCAGGTTATAGCTGAAATCAAACCGGATCGGCCCGATCGGCGTATGGTAGCGGAGACCCACTCCCGGCGCGTGCGTGAAGTAGTTGAAGCTGCACTCCCCCTGCGGCCCGGTCGAGTTGATGGGGCCAGCTGGTATGGGTATGGTCGCAGGGTCGGTACTGGAGGGTGGGGTCAGATTCTTGCATGCGTCCCGGTTCGGCTGCCGAACCCGCAGTGCGCTCTCCCACGCATCCGAGGCATTGGCAAATACGTTCCCCATGTCGTGGAACAGCACAAAACTCACCGAATCCCCCAGCCAGGGCAACATGGGCGGCGGCAACCGCAGTTCCGTGCTGTTGATCAGCGCGCCGGTTCCGCCGATCGGGTAGCCGGTCTCCGCGTCTCGCGGACCCGCGGCGTTGATCGAGTAGCCGCGCAGCGACGTGGTGCCGCCGGCATACAGCCGCTCCGGCAGCGGAATCAGCTCCTGCGATGGCCTTCCAAAAGCGCGTTCCTGCCCGTAGCGCGTGTTCCGCGCCAGCACGAACCGGCCCTTGTCAAAACTGTAGAAGCTCGAATTCGACACGTCCAGCCGGTTGAACTGGGCCTCGGCGCCCAGCCCCTTGATGGAGAGAAACTCCTGAAAGCTGGTATAGGTTCCTCTATGCGCGTCCAGCGGCGAGTCGCGGGTATCGCGAATCCACGTCACCCCCGGTCCCCCCACACGCACCGCTGTCGACAGTTGGTTCAACGCAAACAGCCCCACCTGCAGGCTGTCCTCGGCCACCTTGACCCGGCGAAAGCTGTATTCGTACACCAGTGTGTTGGCCTTTGAAATCCGCGACCCCGGCGTCAGAAAGTGCTCGGTCCAGCGCAAATCCGCCTCCAGCCTTGAGGCCACGTAGGTCGTCACGTCCCGGCTGTTGGCGTAGCCACCGGAAAACGTCAGCCCGAAGTTCCGGTTGCCCTCGAAGTGTGGATTCTGGAACAGCAGGTCGATCTTCTGTTCCAGCAGGCCGTAAGTCCCGCGCAAACTGGCCGACTGCTCGCGTCCAAACAGGTTGTTGCGCGTAACGTCGGCAATCACGCGTGGGCTCACGCCCGTCTTGCCATTCGGATTGCAGGGAACGCCAATCGCATTCACACCCCGGCAGTTGTTCTGTGGCGTACCCGTCTGCGCCTCAAAACCGAAGCCATACGTCAGGGTCCAGCGCCGTGCCTCCGCCGCCTGCAGCAGCACCGTCTTGTAGGCCTCCGCACCGGTGGGGTTCTCCACCGCGGTATCCACCTTGTTGAACAGCGCAAACTCGTACAGATTGCGCTGCGTCTCGGCCAGCGCGGTCTCGTCCAGCGGGTCGCCCGGATGCAGCGTGATGGCTCGCGCCACCGTCGATGGGCGCGTGTAGTGCAGCCCGGTCAGCAGCACCTTGCGTACAAAAACCTGCCGCCCTTCGGTGATGTGGAATGCCACGTCTACCTTGCTCGCATCGCCCGGTTCGTCTTTCTGCGCAACTTCCACCCGCACCTGGTCGAATCCGCGGCTCATGTAGGCGGTCAACAGCGCATCCCGGTCGCCCGCCAGGTTCTGCGGAGAAAGCAGCTGGCCGGCCGCCGTGTTCAGCAGCGGCACCAGCTTGCCCGCCTCCACATGCGCGTTGCCTTCCAGTTCCACCGCGCCCACCCGCAGTTGCGGGCCTTCTTCAATGCGGTACACCACAATCAGCGGAGCGATTTTCTTCCCCTTTGGGGGGATGGCCGTCTGGCTGCCTGGGGCCGCGGTCCCGGGAGCGCCGGTCTCCGCAGTGATCCTCGTGGTCGAGAATCCGTTGTTCTGGTAAACAGCCTGCATCGCATTGATGTCCGCCGAAACCAGCGCCTGGCTGTAGGCGCCGTGATGGTCAATCGTATCCGCCGCGCGTACGCTCAGCAGCGCTTGCAGCGTCGCCGCCGGAAAATAGCGATTTCCCGCCACCGTCACCCGCTCCACCCGCCGCCGCTGTCCCAGTTGTACCTTGTAGAGAATCGTCACCTGCTCGGCGCTCGGCGCCTGCGGCTCATGGTCCACCTTCACGTCAAAGTAGCCAAGCCGCTGATAGTAGTCGCGCAGCCGCCGGTCGCCTTCATTCAGCAGGTCGTCGTCAACGGTCCCTTCTTCAAAGATGGGAATCACCCGCTTTACCCGCCCCGGGCTCATGCTGGTGCCTTCCACCCGCACCGTCACCGCCGGGCCCCGCGTGGCCGAAAAATGGAAATTCGCCTTCTTCGAATCCGCCGCATACTGCTCGGACTCCAGCTTGATTTCCGCCTCCAGCCGCTCCTGTCTCTGGTAATGCTTCAGCACGCCAGCCAGCGCCCGGTTCGCCGTGTCGTGGTCCACGCGCGCATTCGCCTTCAAATGCCCGTGGCGGCGAAACTCTTCGGTACTCATGCCCGGCTCGCCCGTCACCTCCACCGTACCCACCCGCGCCTGTGGGCCCGAAGTCACGTGGAATGCAATGTCCACCAGTTGCTCCGCCGGGTTGGGCGTCAGCGTAGGCGTAATCACCGGCTCGTGGAAGCCGTTTTGCGCCAGGGCGGTCCGCATCTGTTCCATCGCCTGCTTCAGCCGCGCCTGCGTGAAGCGGGTCCCGGCCGGCAGTTGGCTCGCCCGCTCCAGTTGCGTATTCATCGTGGCGCCCTTGGCCCCGTCCACACTCACGGTCCCAATAAACACGCGCGCCGTCCCGCGAAACCTCAACGCCACCCCGTCCCCGTCCCGCTCGCCTTCCACCGCGATGTTCTCAAACAATCCGGTGGCGTAGAGCTGGCGCAGGCTTCTCTGCAGATCTTCCCGGTTCAGCGGTTTTCCTTCGGCCTGGGCCAGATGTCCCGGCAGCGGTGCCAGCCGCTCGGCCGCCACGCCCTCAAACTGGATGAGCCGCACCGGCTTGCCTTCCCACTGCGCCAGCGAACTCGCATCCACAGCGGGAGCCGCGGCCTGCGACTCTGCGGCCATCGGGGGCATGGAGGCCGCCATCGACTGGCTCCAGCCCGCGCATGCGGCCAAGCCACACAACACCAGCAGACAGGCAGGCAGAACCCCGTGCAGAATCACCCCCTGGAAAAGAACCCTTCCCCAAGGTGAATCGCCGCGCCCCCCAGCCACCCTCGTCCGCAAACCCATCTTTCTCCTGAGAAAGCGCGGTTAATCGCCCCGCTCCCTGACGCACAGCCTCAACGCGAAAGTCTACAAGGTGCCAGCCGTTCCGGGCCAAAGCTCTGCCTGCGCAACTGCTTCCCCTATACTAACGAGGAACGTAGCCCAACGCTGCGGTGGGGGTCCCAGGAAAGCGTATGAC
>Ga0224529_1000188_pt1 | contig 48693 bp, 42 predicted proteins | sample CBST50metaG_FD_179893 | JGI IMG/M metagenome (GOLD analysis project Ga0224529, IMG submission 179893) | Peat soil microbial communities from Stordalen Mire, Sweden - C.B.S.T50 | ecosystem: Environmental > Terrestrial > Soil > Wetlands > Peat | place: Sweden: Norrbotten County, Stordalen Mire...
GCTTCGCTATCACTTCTCCCCATCCGGATGTGAAGAGGACTTTCACCTCCAAGCTGTCATTCATGCACGGCGTACAACTGCTACTGCCACCCCGCCAGAGGCGGGGGATCTCCTCACCCTTTAGGCCTTTTTGTTATGAGGTCGAAGGGCTTTCTGTATGTAGGATAAAGACTTACGGCGTCGACTGAGCAGTTCGAAAGTACTATTTTCGCCAAATCGGCCTGTTCGAACGGATTCGCCATAAGAAACTTAGAATGAGCGATTTGAGCGAGTTCTAAAGTTGACTGAAGATTTTGCGCACGCTGGTTGGTTTTCACGTCGTCAAGACTACTGAGCTGAATCTTTTTAACTAATATCTCGTCCGCCCAGCTGGCTTCCTTAGACCGCCAGAAGTCGGCGCTGATTTCACCCTTAAGCTTGTCGTTGTACGCTGCGTTCCTGTCGCGATTCAGGGTACTTAGCGCATCGTTCAGTTGCTCCCGTTCATTATGGATTCGCTCTCGAGTCTCATTCTCTTCGGCTTGGAGAGCAGTCTGTGTCATTCGCGCAACGTGCTCGGGCAGATGAATTGATCGCACCACCTCGTTCAGCCTTTCGCTTATCTCCTGCTCGCGGAATCGCGGCAACTCGCAGGGCCCACGGCCACAGGTGCAACGGTAGTACACATACTTTCCCTTCTTCCGCTCACCCGTTATCATGCAGCCGCAGTACCGACACCGGAAGACCCCTCGAAACGCAATCGCCTGATGGCCTGTTCTCGGTTTGCTGTCTCCATTAAGGACAGCTTGAACCTGTGCGAATAGAGCTGCGTCGAGAAACAAAGGGTGTTTGCCCTCAAACCGCTCACCCCTCCATATGAACTCCCCTAGCCGCCTGCGAACCCATGGCGGTCGACCAGATCCTGCCAGATTCCCATCGCGTTCCGGTCACGCTCCAACTCCAGCGCGATCAGTTCACGGTAAGGCTCGCAGCTGCTCGCCGGTCCGCAACCTGGTTTACCGACCAAACAAGCCAAAAGACTTAAATTAGTCTAGCTCCTCTTGATATTTGGCAATCATCCCCCGTTTTGTGCCGTCCCATGCAATGCACCGACTGCGTTGACGTTCTCTCCTGTCGCCAGGACTTGCGCCCGAGCGCATGAAGGAAACTTGCGCGCCAGAAGCAGAGACGAGGGAGGATATGATGGAGAAACCGGAGGGCGATTGAAACATGAGCACATCGATTTATGACATTCCAGTCCGCACTATTGCCGGCGCGGACTCTTCGCTTGCAGGCTTCAAAGGCAAGGTCTTGCTGGTGGTGAACGTGGCCTCGAAATGCGGGCTCACCAAGCAGTACGAGGGCCTGGAAAAACTCTACAAGCACTATCAGGATCGCGGATTGGTCGTTGCCGGCTTCCCGGCGAATGACTTTGCCGGCCAGGAGCCGGGAACCAACGAAGAGATTCAATCCTTCTGCACCGCCAACTTCGGCGTCGACTTCCCTATGTTCGACAAGATCACCGTCGTCGGCGCTGAAAAGCATCCTCTGTACAAAGCTCTGGTGGAGGCCCAGCCCAAGGCGATCAGCGTCTCCGATGTACCCTGGAGCGAAAAGCTCAAGGGTTACGGCATCGCTCCCAACCCGGAGCCCGAAGTGCTGTGGAACTTCGAGAAGTTTCTCGTCAGCCGCTCGGGCGAGGTGGTCCGCCGGTTCGCGCCGGACACAGAGCCTGACGCGCTGCCCTTGACCAAGGCCATTGAGGCGGAGCTCGAAAAGAACTAGGCCGCGCTCCGCAGCATTTTTGCCCATTCTTGAAACAGGTGCGGGTGTGAACGCCCGCACCACAGCCGGTGTGGACGCCGGCGCTACTTTCTGAGAAACATCTTGATGCTGGCAGGGCCACGCGGATTGCATTCCGTTCGCATTCAACAATAGGTCGAGGAGCGGCGCTGGCAACCCGCCCGGCAACCCATGTATCCTCAGCCCATGAACGAGGAGCTTTCCCCCACCTCCGCCGCCAACCTGCTGGAACAATCAGCATCCTCTTATCTGCGTTCGGCGCGTCATCAGCCTGTCCAGTGGCATCCCTGGGGAGAGGCAGCCTTTCGCCTTGCCCAGGCCGAAGACAAGCCCATCCTGCTCGATATCGGCGCTGTTTGGTGCCACTGGTGCCACGTCATGGACCGGGAGTCCTATGAAGATGCGGAGATGGCCCAGGTCATCAACCAGCACTTCGTAGCCGTCAAGGTCGATCGCGACGAGCGGCCCGATGTGGATGCGCGCTATCAGGCCGCGGTCTCGGCCATCAGCGGCCAGGGCGGCTGGCCACTCACCGCCTTTCTCACTCCCGACGGCCGGCCCTACTTTGGCGGAACGTACTTTCCCCGCGACGACCGCTTTGGCCGTCCAGGCCTGGGACGCGTGCTGCTCACCATGGCGCAAGTGTGGCGCGAGCGGCGCGAGGAAGCGCTGGAGTCGGCCGGCAGCGTCATGGCCGCCATCGAGCACAATGAGTCCTTTTCCGGCCGCGGGGGCGATCTGAACCTAGCCCTGGTGGACAAGATCGCCGCCTCCATCCTCGTGCAGTTCGACTCCCGCAACGGCGGCTTCGGTTCGCAGCCCAAGTTCCCTCACCCCGGCGCCCTCGATCTGTTGCTGGAAACCGCCATGAACCGCGGCAACCAGCAGGCTGGCGAGGCCTTTTGCACCACTCTTGAAAAAATGGCCCGAGGCGGCGTCTATGACCACCTGGCCGGCGGGTTCCATCGCTACAGTGTGGACGAGCGCTGGGTCGTTCCCCACTTCGAAAAAATGCTCTACGACAACACGGAGCTGCTGCGCAATTACCTGCACGGCTTCCAGAGCTACGCCCGCAAGGATTTTGCCGCAACCGCGCGGGAGATCGTCAACTGGCTCGACACCACCATGAGCGATCGCGAGCGCGGCGGCTTCTATGCCTCGCAGGACGCCGACATCGATTTGGACGACGATGGCGACTACTTTACCTGGTCGTTGGCTGAAGCGCGCGAGGCGCTGACCCCGGCCGGCTTCACGCCCTCTGAGCTGGATCTGGTTCTCCAATATTGGGACATTGGCGAACTGGGCGACATGCACCACAACCCGGCGAAGAATGTTCTCCACATCAAGCAGACGGTTGAGCAGTTGTCAGCCCAGACTGGCCTGGACGCGGACCAGCTTCGGACGCTGCTCGACTCCGCCCGCCAAAAGCTGCTTGCCGCACGCAGTGAGCGCCCCACTCCGTTCATCGACCGCACCCTCTACACCGGCTGGAACGCCATGGCGGTCACAGCCTATCTGGAGACGGCGCGGATCCTGAGGCTGGATGCGGCACGGGACTTTGCCCTGCTCACCCTCAACCGCCTGCTCTGCGAAGCATGGGATGGAGAGGGAGCGCTCAGCCACGTTATTGCCTATGGCGTTCACACGGCCACGGGAGCCGAAACACCGGAAAAGGTCCCCGGCACGCTCGACGATTACGCGTTCACCGTCCACGCCTGCATCGACGCATGGATTGCGAGCGGCGAGATGCGTTTTTACCAGTCCGCGCTCAAGCTGGCCGATGCCATGGTCGACCTTTTCTACGACCGCACCGCGAGCGCGTTTTTTGACGCCGCAGCCGCCGCCTCGCCGCTGGGCGCCTTGACTGCCCGCCGCAAACCCTTGCAGGACTCGCCCACCCCGGCCGGCAATCCCACCGCAGCCGCCGCCCTGCTGCGTCTTGAAACGCTCAGCGGCCGCCAGGAGTATCGCGACATTGCCGAGGATACTCTCGCCTCGTTTTCGGGAATCGTGGAGCACTTCGGCCTCTACGCCGGCAGCTACGGGCTGGCCCTCGAACGTCTCCTCCTCGACCCGGTCCAGGTGGTGGTTGTCGGTTCCGGTCCCGATGCCCTGCGTCTCGAAAGTCTGGCCACAGCCCGCTTCGGCGTCAATAAAACCGTGATCCGCATCGATCCCAGCTGGCTGGTCCCGGGCGGCCTCCCGGAAGCCCTGGCAGAGGTCCTGCTCCAGGTTCCCAGGCCCCAAGGCGATGACGCACGGGCGATTGTGTGCCGCGGCCGTACTTGCCTGCCTCCTTTTAGAGGATCGGAGGCACTGCTCGAAGCCCTGGGCCAACCGTCCTTTTGAGCCGGTTTGTCGTGCACGATCGCCTCTTCCTTGCCCCGCGGGTTCCGTAGCGCAAGCCCTTCTGTCCGCCCCCGGCCGCAGCATCCAGGACGTGCATTTCCTTCATTTGACTCAGATTGACTCACTTGAAAGGCACATCTGCCGATAAGGCTGGTACGCAGTCTTCTGCCCTTGTCGTGCGGAGCCATGAACGTGACGCATTCCAAAACAGTCCGGGTTTTGCTTGTCTCCCTGGTATTGTCGGCCGGCTTGCAGGCACAGCAGTACGTCTTTCACGCCTACAGGCAGGCGGAAGGGCTGCAGAACCTCGCTGTGAGCGCCATGGCAACCGACCGCTCCGGATTCCTCTGGGTCGCTACGGAGAATGGCGTCTACCGCTTTCTCGGTTCCAGCTTCCAGCGGTTCGGCCCGGAGCAGGGCATTGCCGAAGTCGACATCCGCGACCTGGTTGTGGACCCTTCCGGCGCCGTCTGGGTGGGCACTGAAGAGAATGTTTACCGCTGGGACGGCCAGCGGTTTTCCGCCATCGGGAAAATTCCCATTCACGTCGTAGGCCCGCAAAGGATGACGGTCGAGGACGCCAGCCACCTGCTGATTGTCGACGACAACCGACTCTACCGGCTGGAGCACGATGCCACTGGCCGCCTGCTGTCTTACATACCTGTGATCCCTGATCATCTTGCGGCCTCCACTCCGGCCCTTGTCCAGATATCCAGCGTTACCGTTGTCTCCGAGCCGTCGAACGGCCTGCGCATCTGGGTCGGCGCCGGTAAGAAGCTCTATTCGTTCATCGATCACCCGGCCGGCGGCGCAATCCGGCCGGGTAAAGACGCCGTGATCGAATGGGGTCAGGACAAGGGCCTGCCCGCGGACCGCTGGGAAACCGTCCTCCTGGACCGCACAGGCACGCTCTGGGCTGCGGGCGAACGCCGCGTGGCCGTATTGCAGCGCGGAACCGACCACTTTGTGGATCGCAGCATCCCCGGCTCCGACCCCGAAAACGTTGCCGGCCACGCTCCTTTGATTGAAGACCGGGAAGGCCGGATCCTGGCGCCCTCGCAAGACGGAGTCGCCCGCTGGGAAGGCGCGGCCTGGAGGATTATCGGGCGGGCTAACGGACTCGAGCGCACCAGCCATATCGCAGGCATGGCCATCGATACCACTGGCGACCTCTGGATTGCCAGCCACGGACAAGGCGTCTACGGCTGGGCGGGTTATGAAAACTGGGAAGGCTGGACCGATCGGCAGGGGCTTCCCTCGGCGACCGTCTGGTCCATCGTTCCTTCGCGAGAGGGCCGCGTATTGATCGGAACCGAGGGCGGCCCGGCATGGATCGATCCCGCCAAAGGTTCCTCCGGTCCTCTGTCGGCGGGCGCCCGGTGGACTTATGGGGAGTTGGCCACCATGTTCTTCGACCGCCGCGGCTTGCTCTATGGGGGAACCTTTTCGGGCGCCATCGTGCGTATCGACCCCAGGACCGGCAGGACCCAGCAGGTGGGAAAGGCGCCGGCATTCATCATGAAATCTCTGGTCGACTCGACCGGACGGGTGTTTTTCGCCACCAAGCAAGGCATGTATGTGCTGGATGCCGGGATCCACGGCAACAGGTCTTCGTCGCAGGGATGGAAATCCGGAATCACCAGTGGCAACCCCGCCTCGACGGAGAGGTCCTACTCCGGGAGCAGTTTCCAGCCACATCGGGTCCCTGCGGTCGATGCCCTGCTGGGTCAGCCGAACCGGGTCGAGGCGGGTTGCGAAGCTCCAGACGGCGTGCTTTGGTTCCTGGCCAACAATCGGCTGTTACGCCTCAAAGACGGTCAGTGGTCCCTGCCCCCCATTGACGGAATGCCCCGCACGCGCGGCTCGCTGCTTGATCTTTCCTGTGCCCAGAACGGAGCCATCTGGGTTACCGGGGAGCAAGCCGGCACCTGGAAATTGACGCCGGGGAACGACAGGTTAGAGGCTTGGGAACTGAACCTGCCCACGGAACTGCGCTCCCTCACTCCTCTTGCCATCCTGATCGATCGCCGCGGATGGGTCTGGCTGGGAACCGACCTTGGCCTGGTGGTGTGGAATGGCCGCAACTATCGCCATCTCACGCAGGAAAGCGGCCTCATCTGGAACGACATCGATCAGGGAGCGTTGCAGACCGGCGCCGACGGGTCCCTGTGGATTGGAGCCAGCGGCGGGCTGGCGCACCTCCGCCATCCGGAGCGGGTCTTTGAACCGGCGCCTCTAGGCGTCTCGGTCACCGCCATCCGGCGGGGCGAGAATGTCTACCCGGCCGATCAGCCCGTCACCATGCCTTGGACTTCCCTGCCCTTGCGCCTCCAAATATCCTCTCCAGCCATGCGCAACCGCAGCGACCTGCTGTTCAAGTATCGAATTGAGGAACTGCAGTCGGACTGGATCGAAAGCCAGGACGGCGTGGCTGTTTTCCCGGCCCTCGCTCCGGGTGAGTATACCTTTGACGCGATGGCCTACAATCCGGCCCTGAGCGCCTACTCGGGAGTCGTTCGGGTGCATGTCCGGATTTTGCCGCCGTGGTGGCGAAGCGCCTGGTTCCAGGCTCTGTCCAGCCTGGCCATTCTGCTGCTGCTGGCCGCCGTGAGCTGGCTTTACGCCCGCCACCTGAGAAAGAAAAGCCGGCAACTGGAACGCATGGTCCGGGAGCGCACCAGGGAACTGGAGGCCAGCCGCGAACAGCTACGCATTCAGGCCACCCACGACGGGCTCACCGGAATGCTGAATCGCACCGCCATACTCCGCGCCCTGGCCTCCGAGATGGACCGCGCCCGCCGGGAAAAGCGCACTCTCGTCGTCGCTCTTGTCGACCTGGACCACTTCAAGCGCGTCAACGACGCCTACGGCCACATGGCTGGCGATGAAGCCCTGCGCTGGTTCTCCGCCGCCGTCGGGACCGCTATCCGCCCGTACGACCATGCCGGCCGCTATGGCGGCGAGGAGTTTCTGCTGATTCTCACCGAAGTTCCGCCCGCATCTGTCAGCGAGAGGCTGGACGTGCTGCATGGCGCCATCTCCAACCTGCAGATCCAGACCCGCGACTTTCAGTTCACCTGCGCCTGCAGCATGGGCGCTACGGTCTTCGACCCCTCCGCCGGACCGGGAAGCGTCGAATCGTTGCTTGCCATCGCCGATGCCGCCATGTACGCCGCCAAGGCCCAGGGCCGCAACCGGGTGGTCCTCCAACTGGCGGGCGCCAGTATCCAACCCGAAGCGGACTCCCTGCTCCACTCCAATTGAGGAGGAAGCCTGAAGAGGGAGCGTCACCCTCGAGCAAAATCAGAGTAACTGTGCCCAGGAGAGAATGTTCGAGGTCGCCGCTCCCTGTTGATCGCGTCAACTTGGCTGCATTGCCCTCGGGTACATCAACTCTGATTTTGCTATAGTGATCCGGCCGTTAAGAGTGTTGCGCCTTCCCATCCATCTCGCGATAAAGCCTGCGAAATGGATGGGGCACAGGCTTCTAAATGAGGGCCGAATCAAGAATGCCTGTTCCCTGACCCCTGATCCCTAACCCCTGTTTTTTTCACTCCCCGCTGAACGGATTGCTTTCCTGCGGCTTAAGTGTGGTGGGGTCGTGCTCCGGCGCGGCCTCCGCGGACGGTCGTCTTCCGTCGCCCGTCTCTGTGCCGACGAACGTGTGGAACACCCGGTTCGGGTCGCCCGGCAGCATCCCGTGCTCCTCCAGCGCAAGCCGCACCCGGCGACGAAACTCCCGCACCGGAGCGTATTGCTGCGTGGCCAGCGTCTTGAACACCACCGGGAAGATCAGCTCCGAGCCTTTGATCGCATCCACGCCCAGAATCTGCGGGTCGGCCACGAACAACGCGCGAAATTCGTCGCTGGTGCGAATCTCCATGGCAATCCCCTTCAAAAGCTCCAGCACCTCGTCGGGATTGGCGGAAAAGTCCACGCTCACGTTCACCGTGGCCACCGAATAGCCAACGCTGAGATTGGCCACTGTGGTGATCTGCGAGTTGGGAATCACGTACAGCGTGCCGTCGGCGTCGCGCACCGTGGTCTTGCGCAGGGTCATCTGCTCCACAGTCCCGGCCAACCCGGCAAGCCGCACGGTGTCGCCGACGTTGAACTGGTCCTCAATCAGGATCAGGACGCCGTTCAGCATGTCGCGCACGATGTTCTGCGCGGCCAGTCCGACCGCCACTCCGGCTACTCCGGCCGAGGCCAGCAGTGGCGCGAGATTTACCCCTACCGCGTCCAGAATCTGTAGCCCGGCGATCACGCCAATAATGGCCAGCCCGGTGGCGCGGATCACCCCGGCCAGCGTCCTGACCTGACCAACGCGGGCGGGCCCGGCGGCATGCTGCTCGGCAACGTGGATCATCCGGGCCGTGATCAAGCGCAGCAAGCGGCCCAGGATGAAGGCGATCAAGGCCACCATCAACAGGTGCGGCAGCTTGCTGCGGATGAACTCCTGGGCATCGTCGGCCCACTCATCCAGCACGCGACCCAGAAAACGCCCCTCGGCAAACCAGCCCATTCTTGCGGCAATTAAAAAAGGATGCATCCCGAACTCCTCTTCCTAGACTAGACTGTGCGCAGGAAAGCCTCTGACTGTTGATCGAGCCGCCCTTTCCGGCGCACGCGCAGGCACGAGAAAAGAGGGCCGTCCGTTGATATTCCGGCAAACCCGCGCAACCACGTTCCCGCACACGCGCATGAGGGCGTTCTGGGTTTGCCTCCTGTCCGTCGGGGCCGCGGTCGCCCTCGCACCCGTTGCCGGCGAGGGTCTGTTCCAGAACGCATCTCCCCAAGTTCAGCCTGCGATGACAGGAATTCCCGGCAACAATCAGGGAAACAACATCCATAGCGAACAAGCCCAAACCGAGGCGGCCAACGCCGCTCGGAAAAAGCAGATTGCCGACGACAGCGCAAAACTGCTCAAGCTGGCCACCGACCTGAAGACCGAAGTGGATAAGACCAATAAGGATACGCTCTCACTCAACGTCATACGCAAGGCCGACGAAATTGAGAAACTGGCCCGCAGCGTGAAGGAAAAAATGAAGATTACGGTGGGAGCAAGCTGAGGAGACAGGGATTGCTGCGGGCTATTTTCCAATATCGCAAGTGTTTCGGCCTGCGTGCGGTGCGGGTCTGCAATCGCACCCGCGCCAGGAGTCCGCGGATGGGCCGACCCGCCCGTCAGGCGCTGGCCCTGGTTCTGATGCTGGCCTTGCCCGGAGGCGCGCAGAAGCTGTCGTCAGGGTCCGAGCCGTCCTTCATGCAACCCGTTGGCCAGCGCGCCGGAGGGCCCATCGCAGAAACCGGGAACGGCGATCCCGTGGAACAGGAGAAACGCCTGCGTGCGCTCAACGCCGAGCGGCAAAAGTCCCTGGTCGCCGACACCAACAAACTGCTCAAGCTGGCCCGCGAACTCGCGGACGAGGTCGATCACACCAATCCCGACACATTTACGCCCGCCCAACTGCGCAAGGTTGCCGACATCGAGAAACTGGCGCACAGCATCAAAGACAAAATGAGCACGTCGGTGCGGGGAACGCCGGATTTTCGGCCCGCTTTCCCTGCTCCGAGCCGGTAGGCGCTCTAACTCTTTTGCCTTCTGGACGCGAATTGCACGATCCCGCATGATGGGCAGCCGCTCCGGCGGAAAAGCACGAAGTTGCTACAATCAGGGTTGGTTTTGTCCAAAAAATCATCGTATGGAGAGTGACGGGAATGGAACTGGCTACGCCCAGCGCTCACGAACCGGGAACGGCCGCTTCTGGCAGCTTGAGCTCGGAACAGATGGTCGAATTCTATCGGCTGATGTATCTTTCCCGTCGCATTGACGACCGTGAAATCCTGCTCAAGCGGCAACAGAAGGTCTTCTTCCAGATCTCCGGCGCCGGCCACGAGGCGCTGCAGGTGGGCGCGGCACTGGCCATGCGTCCCGGCTACGACTGGTTCTTCCCGTACTATCGCGATCGCGCCCTGTGCCTGGCCCTGGGCGTCACCGCTGAAGACATGTTCCTGCAGTCCGTCGGCGCAGCTACCGATCCGGCCAGCGGCGGCCGCCAGATGCCCACCCATTGGGGCAGCCGAGCGCTCAATATCGTCAACACCTCCTCGTCTACCGCGACCCAGTTGCTCCACGCCGTCGGTTGCGCCGAGGCCGGACGCTACTTCAGCCGCCATCCCGAAGCCGCCGCGAAAGCCGAGGGCGACTACCGCGCCTTCCGCGACGTCACCTTCCACGGCGATGAAGTGGTCTTCACAGCGCTCGGCGAAGGTTCCACCTCGCAAGGCGAGTTCTGGGAAGCGCTGAACACCGCCTCCAATCAGAAGCTCCCGGTCGTCTTCTGCGTCGAAGACAACGGCTACGCCATCAGCGTCCCGGTCGAGGTCAATACGCCCGGAGGCAACATCTCCCGGCTGGTGGCCAACTTCCCCAACTTCTACTTTGCCGAAATCGACGGCACCGACCCGGAAGCCAGCCTGCGCGCGTTTGAGGGGGCAGTCGCCCACTGCCGCGCCGGCCTGGGACCGGCTTTCGTCCACGGCCACTGCGTGCGCATGTACTCGCACTCGGAATCCGACGACGACAAAAACTACCGTCTGAAAGCCGAGCGCGACGCCGACCTTCTGCGCGATCCCCTGGCCAAGCTGCAGATGCGCCTTCTTCGCGAAGGCATCTTGACTGAGGCCCAGATCAACGCCCTCGAGCAGCAGCAGGACCAGGTTGCCGCCGACGCCGCCGAGCGCGCGCTCCAGGCGCCGCTTCCCCTGGTGTCCAGCATCCAGCAGCACGTCTACTCCGAAGACCTGGACCCCACCAGCTCGACTTTTGCCACCGAGCAGGTCGAACCGCCCGACGCCAACCCCAACAAATCCGCCAGCGCCAAGGGCAGTGCTCCGCACACCATGGCCGACCTGATCAACGCCTGCCTTCACGACGAAATGCGCCGTAATCCACGCATCCTCATCTACGGCGAAGACGTGGCCGACGCCAGCCGCGAAAAAGCGCTTGCCGAAGTCAAAGGCAAGGGCGGCGTCTTCAAGCTCACCGCCGGTCTGCAAGCCGAGTTCGGCTCCGACCGCGTCTTCAATTCCCCGCTTTCTGAAGCCAGCATCGTCGGGCGCGCCGTCGGGTACGCTGCCCGTGGCATCAAGCCGGTGGTCGAAATCCAGTTTTTCGACTACATCTGGCCCGCCATGCACCAGATCCGCAATGAGTTGGCCCTCCTCCGCTGGCGCTCCAATGGCTCCTGGGCTTGCCCGGCCGTCATCCGGGTTCCCATCGGCGGCTATCTCAAGGGCGGGTCAATTTATCACTCGCAATCCGGCGAAAGCATCTTCACCCACATCCCCGGCCTGCGCGTCGTCTTTCCCTCGAACGCGCTTGACGCCAACGGCCTGCTGCGCACCGCTCTTCGCTGCGACGACCCGGTGCTGTTTCTGGAGCACAAGCGCCTCTACCGCGAAACCTATGGCCGCGCCCCTTATCCCGGCCCGGACTTCGCCATTCCCTTCGGCAAAGCCAAGATCGTTCGACCCGGCGCAGACGTCACGCTCATCACCTACGGCGCGCTTGTGCCCCGCGGCCTCCAGGCCGCCGAACAGGCCCAGCGCAAGCACGGCATCGACGTCGAAGTCCTCGACCTGCGCACGCTCAGTCCCTACGACTGGGAAGCCATCGCCACTTCAGTGCGCAAGACCAGCCGCGTCATCATGGCTCACGAGGACATGCTCAGTTGGGGCTACGGCGCCGAAATCGCGGCCCGCATCGGCGATGAGCTTTTCGAATACCTCGACGCCCCGGTTCGCCGCATCGGCTCCATGGATACCTTCGTCGCCTACCAGCCCATTCTGGAAGACGCGATCCTTCCCCAGCCCGACACCATCCTCAAAGCCATCGTCGCCCTCCGCAGCTACTAACTCCGCACCGCCGACACACTTCCCCGGCCATGTTTGAGTGGCAGAGGAGGTGTGTCGAAACAGCCAAGGCATGACTTGGCTTCGGGCTCGCTTTTGAATTGCAGAAGATCCCTATAGACGGACGACTGATGGCGTGACTCTGTGCTAGTATTTGGCCGCAAGTCCAGCCATGGATTCGCGGCGCGCATTCCTGTTCGAGCTGCTGGAGACGCCTCTGGTTTCCCGAGGCATTTCTTTTGAACATGAGATCCGCGTGTCCGTGTTAAATCTCGTTCCGTTGACGCAGAACACGCGTGCCAAGGAGAGAATCCGACATGAACCCCATCCCTTCGACTTTCTGCTCGACGATTCGAGCGGCTACCATTTCCCGTGCCTTCAGTTCTCTGTGCATTCGTACCTGCTCACCCGCGTTGTGCGCGGCTCTGGCTCTAATGCTGGGCGGAGCATGCGTCAGCGTTCACGCGCAGATCGCACACTTCACTCGCGCACAAACCGCTGGCGCAAACGCTGCCAACGACAGCGCGGCGAGTCCCGGAGCGGTGGCGGCGGACGGACGAGTTTTGGATGTGATATCGACGAATGGGAACTTCGGGACCGTGAACGTGGGGAGCACGAGCCCCACTCCGATCTCCATGCTCTTTACCTTCGATACCGCGGCGACGCTGGGCTCAACAACGGTGGTGACCCAGGGGGTCACGGGCCTGGACTTTACCGATGCCGGCACAGGAACCTGCAAAGCGGGAACCGCGTACGGAGCCGGGGCCACCTGCACGGTCAATGTGAATTTCGCGCCCAAGTTCCCCGGAACGCGCTACGGCGCTGCGGACCTGCTCGATAGCTCAGGGAGCGCGTTGGCAACCGGCTACCTTCAGGGCGCAGGCTTGGGACCGCAGGTGAACTTCCTGCCCGGAACCCAGAGGATTCTGGCAACCGACGCCCCTCCCTATGAATTTTTTGCAGGCGTCGCGGTGGACGGCGGCGGCAACGTCTACATCGGCGATTTCGGCGACGGCTGGGTGCTGAAGGAGACGCTTTCGGGGGGCGTCTATACCCGGAGCACTGCTGTCAGCGGCCTGGATGGTCCCGTAGCGATCGCGGTGGACGGCAGCGGCAACCTCTACGCCTGGGATGTCGACAGTAACCAGGTAGTGAAGGAGACGTTGACGGCGGGCGGCGGTTACACCCTGAGCGTCGTCGCCAAGATTACCAGCCAGGATGAAAGCCAAGGGGTAGCGGTGGACGGCAGCGGCAACCTCTATATTACCGATACATTTGGTAACCAGGTGCTGAAGGAGACGCCGTCGGCGGGCGGCTATACCCAGAGCGTCGTCGCAAACGCTACCAATAACGGCCTGGATGCTCCCGCGGCGGTCGCGACGGACGGCAGCGGCAACGTCTATATCGCCGATGAAGGCAATTGGCGGGTCTTGAAGGAAACGCCTTCGGCGGGAAGCTACACCCAAAGCGTTGTCACAGACAACGCAGCCGGCGGCCTGAATTATCCCATAGGGCTGGCGGTGGACGGCAGCGGCAACGTCTATATTGGGGACGACAACGACACTATCGGCATGACCCGGGTGTTGAAGGAGACGCCGTCGGCCGGCGGTTATACCCAGAGCGTTCTTCCGATCAACGGCATTGTTGGCTTTGCTGGGATCGCGGTGGACGGCGGCGGCAACGTCTATATCGCCGATAGTGGTCAATATCGGATATTGAAGGAAGACTACGCCGACCCGCCGACCCTGGCCTTCGCCGTAGCGACCGTAGGCACGACCAGCAACGATAGCCCCAAGACAGAGACGGTGGCCAACGAAGGCAATGCCGCTCTCACATTCCCGTTGCCGGGGACGGGCGACAACCCGAGCGTGCCCGCCAATTTCGTCTGGGACCCCTCCTCCACTTGCATGCAGACTACGGCAAGCTCACCGGCAGCCTTTCAACTGGCCGTAGGGGCATCCTGCACCATGGTTTTCGACTTCAAACCGGCCACGACCGGCAGCTTCAGCGAATTCACCGAGTTGACGGACAATAACCTGAATGTGACCGGCGCCATGCAGGGGATCAAACTCACCGGGACGGGTGTGCTGACCTCTCAGGCGATCACCTTCCCGCAGCCCCCATCCCCGGTGTACTACGGAGCGGTTCCAATCACGCTGAGCGCAACCGGCGGAGCTTCGGGCAACCCGGTCATTTTCAGCATTCTTTCCGGACCGGGATCTCTCAGCGGAACAAACAACAGCGTCCTCAGCGTCGCCGGTTGGGGCACCATTGTGATTGCCGCCAACCAGGCCGGCAACAAAGTTTACCCAGCCGCCCCCCAGGTGACGCGGAGTATTACAGCTCTGTATTCACAACCCGCGGCGCTTACCTCTCCCACCCCGGGTAGTTCACTGACAGGGACCAGCGCGACCTTCACATGGTCGCCGGGGATCGGAGCGACAGAATACATGCTCTACCTGGGCAGCACCTCGGTTCGGTCCAACAACCTTTATAACTCGGGCCCGACAAAAGTCACTTCAGTGACCGTGACCGGCCTTCCAACCAACGGAGAGACGATCTATGCGCGGCTCTACTCGTTGATCGGCGGAGCCTGGCACACTCTCGACTACACGTATAGCGAAGCAGCTCTGCAGTCCGCGATGGTCTATCCCCTTGCGGGTTCAACGTTGACGGGCAGCAGCGAAACCTTCTCCTGGTCGGCGGTAGCCGGCGCCGTGAAGTATGAACTCTACCTGGGCAGCGAGGGCGCAGGGTCCGACGACCTGTATCACTCGGGATTCTCAACGCACAGATCCGCGACCGCAACCGGGCTTCCGGTCAACGGAGAGAAGATCTACGCGCGAATCTATTGGTACGCCAACGGAACATTGCAATACACCGACTGCACCTACACAGCCGTTACGGCACAGTAGGGAGCACATGGGCCTTTGTCTGCCGCTCGTGGTGAACAAAGGCCCATCTCCTGGGGGCAAGCCGGGCGAAATTGTTTCAGGCAACCTTCCCGACATGCTCATCCCTTTGGCCAAAACTCTGCATTCCGGGCGAGTCACCGGCCATTCGAAAGCTACCGGTTGAGCGCCGGCGCACCTTGTTTCAGGCGAAGTTGTCACCCCGACAACTTTTGGAATTCGCCCACTGCAATCGTTTGGCCATTGAGCGGATAGGGCGACAATGGGAGTTCGCAATCTGATTGCGTTGATCAGGATTACTGTCATAACGATCTCTTATCAGTTAGCAAAATGGAATAACTTTGCCTTATAGAACCCCTGCCCCGCACACTGGACCTGGAGGTTCTTCATGACCCAGACCTGGGACCCGCAAACTTACAGTCAGAATGGCGCGTTCGTGCCCGCCATGGCCGGTGAAGTCTTCGAATGGCTGGCCGCCATGCCCGGCGAACGCATCCTCGACCTGGGTTGCGGCAACGGCCAGTTGACCCAACGCATCGCGTCCACCGGCGCCATTGTCGTGGGCATCGATGCCTCGGCGGAGATGGTCGCGGCCACCCGTGCGCGCGGCATCCGAGCCGAGCAGTCCCCTGCCGAAGCCCTTCCCGGTCCCGACGCAGCCTTTGACGCCGTCTTTTCGAACGCCGCTCTTCACTGGGTGCAGGATCAGGACGCCATGATGGCGCAGGTTCGCCGCGTGCTTGTCCCCGGCGGCCGCTTTGTCGCTGAAATGGGCGGCCAGGGCAACATCGCCGCCATCCGCACCGCACTCATCGCCGTCCTTGCCCGCCACGGCTACGGCGACCGCGAAGATGGAGTCAACTACTATCCCACCGCCGACGTCTACACCCGCCGCCTCACCCGCCACGGTTTTCATGTGCAGCGAATTGAACTCGTTCCCCGCCCGACGCCGCTCCCCGAGAGCGGAATGGATGCCTGGCTGCGTACCTTTCGCCGCGGCGTCCTCGAAGCTCTCCCCGAGGAACTCCGCGACACCGTCGTCGAAGAAACGACCGCCCTGCTCGCTCCCGCCCTCCGCGACGAAGACGGCAACTGGATCGCCGATTACGTCCGTCTGCGCTTCATCGCCACGGCTTAGCCATCCCTTGCATTGGCTTTCATGTATGGGAATAAGCAAAGGCCCGGGCCTGAACAGGCTGCCGAAAAGGTCTGCTGGAGAGCGAAGCTCGACGGCAGGTTTTTGCAGGGGCTAAAGCCCGACATTGACTGGATTGGCCTTACCGGCACGACTGAAGTCGTGCCCTGACACTTCTTGCCACTTCTGTTGAGTTTTTCCCCAGCCTGTGGAGGCCTCGCAAGATCGCGTTCCTTCCGGGGACTCAAGTCCCCGGCTTCCTCCGGATTCTGTAATCTAAAGCGGCAAGACCAGGCGGGCGTCGCCTTGTTCACCGGCTGAAGAACATCCGTCCGCCCACGGCGATCAGCGTCAGCGCAAAGACGCGCCGCAGCCAGACTTCCGGAATGTGCTGCGCGCCCACGGCTCCGAAATAGCCGCCCACCAGAAACCCGGCGGCCAAGAGCGCCGCTACGCGCAAATCGGCGTTGCCCTTGCGGTAGTACTCCATGAACGCCAGAATCCCCACCGGCGCCAGCAGCGCCCCCAGCGACGTGCCCTGCGCCCGGTGCTGATCCATCCCCGCCAGCCATATCAGCGCGGGAACAAACAGGATGCCGCCGCCAATCCCCACTACGCCGGAAACCATCCCCACCACCAGCCCTACAAGCAGCATTGTCCAGGTCACGCAATCCTCCGAAGGCGGCGACGATTTTTGCAAAGGCCGCGCCGTTCAACCAGCCTAAACCATGCCCTGCCGCGCATAGCGGCGCGGTTGCTCAATCTGCAATTGGTGCAACCGGCCGCCACGGAACGCGTCTAATCAGTGAACGCCCGACTTCCCCGTTTCTGCGCATGGGTACCCATTTGCATGAAGCTTCCCCACCTCGAACGGCGTCCTGAACTCGATGCCCTGCGCGGGCTCTTCCTCGTCTGGATGACGCTGACGCACCTGCCCACGCGCTTCAGCGACTTCGTCAACCAGCCCATCGGCTACGTGTCTTCGGCTGAGGGCTTTGTCTTTATTTCCGCGCTGCTGGTAGGCCGGCTCTATATTCGCGAGTTGCTTCAGAACGCGCCCGGAGTGCGCGCGAAGCTGTGGAAGCGCTCGCTGAAGATCTACGGCTATCACCTTCTGATGCTGGCGCTCGCCTTCACCGTTGCCGCAGCATTTGCCGTGCACACCCATCGCGCGGCCATCGGCAATCTTCTCAACTTCTATCTGGCGCATCCCGGGGTGGCCATCATCGGCTCGGTGCTGCTGCTCTACTGCCCGCCGCTGCTCGACATCCTGCCCATGTACATCACGTTTCTGTTCTTCACGCCCATGCTTTTGTCGGCGGCGGTGCGTTTTGGCTGGAGAAAGATCCTGCTCGCCAGCGGGCTGCTGTGGCTGATGGCGCAGTTCGGGCTGCGCGATGTAGTCCACAACTGGATCGTGCACATCACGCATTTGCAAATCCCTCTGCAGGAAACGGGAGCCTTCAATCTTTTCGCCTGGCAGGCAGTCTGGACCGCGGGCCTCTGGCTGGGCGCCAAGTCCGCCGTCGACGCCTTTCCTCTCAAGGAGGTTTCTGGCAGGCTGGTCGCAGTCTCGGCCGCGATTTGCGTCTTCTTCATCGGAGTCCGTCACAACTGGTTCGGAGAGCACCTCACGCAACAGGCGCTGGGAATGCAACTGGACAAGTGGCAGATCGGCCCTCTGCGCCTCCTCAACCTCATCGCCTTCACCATCGTCGTCTATTGGCTGCGGAAATACCTGCTGCGCGTGGTTTCGATTGAACCGTTTCTGACCCTGGGACGAGCTTCGTTGCGCGTTTTCTGCGCCCACGTCTTTTTTGTCTTTATCGGGCTCAGCTTGCTCTACGGCGACGTGGATGGCGGTGCCCCGGGCGAAATCGAGCAACTTCACGGCAAGACCGCGGCCGCTCTCCTTGTCGTCACATTCACGGCTCTGATTCTCGTGGCCATGGACGAAGTGCGCAAGAAGCGCGCCGATCACAACAGGCGTCGTGAGGCGGCTTCACGAATTGAGACGGATTCACAAATTGAGGCGAGTTCCCAAGCCGAGCCCCCGGCGGAACTGGCAAACATTGCGCCCTGAAGCAGTTGCCGCCCGTCGGCGATTCCCTTCCCCGCTCAGGCGTCGACTCGTCCTGCGACCGCATGGATCTGTACTTCCCCGCTCTCAGAATCGAGACCGGGGGCACCCGCTCTTTACCGGGGAAATCCATTCTGCTTGGACAAGGATCTCCGAATCATGGGGTCAAAGGTACCGGCACGCCATTCTCCACGCACCCCGCAGGCCCGCCGCCGCAGGCCAAATTCACACAACGTTTGCAATCTATTTGCCTCCGTGCATTACTCTGTTAATGGTTCCGTGCGGCCTCCGCATCTGCAAAATCAACGGCCGCCGGGCGAGGGCCGACCGTTTGAGCCAAACCGTATTTGTTCTTGAAGATGACACCGATATCGCGCGTCTGGTGCAGCACCACCTGGAAGCTGCCGGATTTGCGGCGCGCCTGTTTCACACCCCCACCAACCTGATTCCCGATGCAGAGCGCCAAGCGCCTGCTCTGTTCCTGCTGGACATCATGGTGCCCGGCGGCGATGGCCTGGACGTATGCCGCCGCCTGCGCGCGCATCCAGCGCTTTCGACCATTCCCATCATCTTTCTCACCGCCAAAGCGGGCGAAAATGACCGCGTTCTGGGCCTCGAAATGGGCGCGGACGACTACATCACCAAACCCTTTGCCACACGGGAACTGGTGGCCCGCGTCAAGGCCGTGCTGCGCCGCTTCGAGCGGCCCACAACGCCTTCCGTGATCAGTTTTGAAGAGGTCATCATCGACGCCAACGCCATGCAGTTGAAGGTGCGCGGCGAGCTGACCACCACCACGGCCACGGAATTCCGGCTGCTCGACTATCTGGCCCGTCATCCGGGCCGCGTCTTCAGCCGCGACCGCCTGCTGGACGCCGTCTGGGGCGATGCCCGCTTCGTCACGCCCCGTTCGGTCGACGTGTACGTGCGCCGCATCCGCGAGAAGATCGAAATCGATCCGGAAAACCCACGCTACCTCAAGACCGTTCGCGGAGCCGGTTACCGCTTCGAGCTTCCCAAGAGCGAGTAGATCCATTTGACTGGCAAACTGTTCACCAAGCTGCTCGCCCTCTTTGTCCTGCTCCTGGTCTTCTACACCATTGTCATGGACCTGGTGTTCAGCCGCCTTGTCTCCGCCAACCTGCTGCGGGAAGCGGCTGGCGCAGCTCTGCATCCGCTGAGCCGCGAAGCGCTGTTGTCGGGCCTCATTGCGCTGGCCGTAGCACTGCCCCTGGCGGCCTGGGCTGCCGGTGTGCTTTCCGCCCGGCTCGATCGGGTGGTTGCCTTCGCCCGGCGCATCGCCGACGGCGAGTTGAGCGCTCGCCTGCCTCATCAGGGCAATGACGAGGTTTCCAATATGGAGGACGCTCTCAACCTGACCGCTGAGCGGCTGGGACAGAGCTTCGCCGAGATCGAGAGCCGCCGCCAGGAACTGGCCGCCATGCTCGATTCCATGCAGGAGGCCGTCGTCGCCATCACCCCCGAGGGTCTGGTTCGCTGGTCAAACGCCGTCATGGAGCGCATCGCCGGCACGCAGATTCGCACCGGCAGGCCGCTTGTCCACTCCGTACGCGATCCGGAACTGCTGGCCTGCGTGCGCACCGCGCTCGAGCAGCGCGAGGTGCGCACCGGCCGCGCCAGTTCCCTTGCCCCCGGCCTCATCTTCGACATCAGCGCCGCTCCCCTGCCCTCGGGCGGCGCCATCGCCGTGCTCCACGACGTCACGCGCATCGAGGCCGCGGAGCGGTCCCGCCGCGACTTCATTGCCAACGTCAGCCACGAGTTGCGCACACCGCTCACTTCCATTCAGGGTTACGTCGAAACCCTCATTGAAGAACCCCATCCCCGCAAGGAGACCACCCGCGAGTTTCTCGGCATCATCCTCAAGAACGCCACCCGCATGAACCGCATTACCGAGGATTTGCTCGCCCTGGCCGGCGTCGAAAGCCCGGACTACAAGCTCGCTCTCCAGCCCATGCGCGCCAGTGCGCTGCTGCAGGACGCCGTCGAGTCGCTCGGGGGCCTGGTGGTCGACTCCGGTGTCGAGTTGGAGTCCTCCGGCGCTCCCGATTCCCTCGTCCTCGCCGACCCCGACGCCATGAACCAGGTCTTCGGCAATCTCATTGAGAACGCGCTCAAGTACGGCAAATCCGGTCTGCGCATCCGCCTCGGTGCTCGCCTCATCGAAACCGAAATCACGCGCGAAGTGGAGTTCACCGTCCAGGATTTCGGCGCCGGCATTCCCTCCGAGCACCTCAGCCGCATCTTCGAGCGTTTTTATCGCGTCGACAAGGCCCGCTCCCGCGATTCCGGTGGCACCGGCCTGGGTCTGGCCATCGTCAAGCACATTGTTCTAGCCCACCGCGGGCGCATCTGGGCCGAAAGCGAACTGGGCGCCGGCGCGGCCTTCCATTTCACGCTTCCCCTCGCGCCCGCGCCGCAGCCGCCTCCGCGCGCCTGCGAAGACTGACAGTTTGCACGCGGTTGATCCGGCATTGAAGAGGGATGCGCCCTCCCACGCATTTCGCGATGAAACCTGCGAAATGGATGGGGCACGGAACTCCTATCTGGAGCCGGATTGACAAACCCTGGTCCCCAGTCCTTAAACCCTCGTCCCTATTCCCTTCCGGGGGCCGAATCGCATAGAAATGATCAATATCACTGCAATTCAAATGCCCGTAACATTGGACGTAGACAATCGAAAGCGGCAGGAATCCTGCAAGGAGATCTTCCGTGAAGAGAACGTTGATTGCTGTTGGTTTGTTTGTTTTTGCCTTAAGCACCGTGCATGCCCAGAAGTTGACCGGAGCGGGCGCTACATTCCCTTATCCAATTTATTCCAAATGGTTTAGCGAGTACGCCGCGGCTCATCCCGGCGTCCAGATCAACTATCAATCCATCGGCTCCGGCGGCGGAGTGAAGCAGATGACCGCTGGCCTGGTGGATTTCGGCGCATCCGACATGCCGCCCACCGATGAGCAGTTGGCCCAGTCCAAGACCAAGCTCACCCTGCTGCCTACTGTCCTCGGCGCGGTTGTGCCCATCTTCAACGTTCCCGGCGTCGGCGACATCAAGTTCAGCTCCGACGTGCTGGCGGACATCTATCTCGGCAAAATTTCCACCTGGAATGACGCGCGCATCGCCAAGATCAATCCCGGCGTTAGCCTGCCCGGCGAGAAGATCATCGTCGTCCATCGTTCCGATGGTTCCGGCACCACCTACATCTTTACCGACTACCTCTCCAAGGTGAGCTCCGACTGGGCCAACGGCCCTGGCAAGGGCGCTTCGCCCAGCTGGCCGGTAGGCGTCGGCGGCAAAGGCAACGAGGGCGTGGCCGGCCTGGTCCGCCAGCTCCCCGGAGCCATCGGCTACGTCGAGCTGATTTATGCACTGCAGAACAAGATCAGCTACGGATCGGTCAAGAACGCCTCGGGCAACTTCGTCAAGGCGTCCATCGGCGGTGTTACCGAGGCCGGTGCGTCCATCAAGCAGATGCCCGCAGACTACCGCGTCTCCATCACCAACGCACCCGGCAAGGGCGCTTATCCCATCTCCAGCTTCACATGGTTGCTGGTGCCGCTGAAGTCGCCGGATGCGGCCAAGGGCAAGGTCATCAAGGACCTGCTGAGCTGGATCGTGACCTCCGGCGAGAGCGAAGTCGAAGCCCTCTCCTACGCCCCGCTGCCCAAAAACGTGGTGGACAAGGAACTCAAGACCATCTATTCGCTGCAGTAACGCTTCGGGACCGGACTTAAAGCGGGAATCCCACCTTCAACGCGGTTGCATTGCGCTGAAGGTGGGATTTCTTTTTCGGCTCATTTATCTGTCAAGCCCGATTCAGCCTGCCAAGTGTTCCCCAATCAGCCGGTCGACCAGCACCATGAGATGCTCCCCGGTGCGCGGCAGCACAAACGCCGATGCCGTCTCATCCCAGTCCAGCTTGAAGCTGGTGGAAAGGGCCGAAATCCAGATCTGGCGCATGGGAGCATTGGGTGTAATCACGAACTTCCCTGCCGGCTCCTCAAACAGCACATGGACCGCGCCGCCCTGTTCTTCAACCTCAAAGCCAGCCTCCGCCTCTTCCTCGCGCAGAATCAAATGCTGCATCAGCGAGTCGAGCGAGGTCCCTGCCACACGGCGAAAATCCTGTTCGTCCAACATAGCGCCAGTGTAACAAGTCCAGATGGGCAAGATACCAAGCAGCGCCCCACGGCTGCTTTCTTTCGGGGAACAGTCGGCGCGCCCTTCCGGGGCGCAACTCTTCACTGGATCTCATTCCCAGAATTCCACTGCGCTCCATGCTGGGCTATGCTCGATCGCTCCCTCCGGGAGCGCGTGGCTCACTGTCCCGAAATCGAACAAAATCCCCCTGGAACATTAAAGTCCGGCACCCATTGCCGATAAATGAATGCAGAGGACAGCTCGATCGCAGTAGCCCTTGAAAGACAGGGAGCCTCGCACAGAGAGCAGACGAAGATGGAGATCAGCCCCATTCCCGGCATTCGCAACCAGCCCACGATCAGGCCGAAAGAGACCTTCCTCGGGCTTCCGGAGGTCTTTGAGGTTGAGTACTCGTCCAGGACCGGCGATGAGACCTATTCGCCCGCAGGCACCGGACCGGGCAGCGGCTACGAGGAAGACGAGTTCACTGAGGAAGAGGACGAACTCGAGGATCGGGAAGATGAGCCGGAAGCCGAACCCGAAACCAGACCAAAGACAGCAGCAACCGGGAACGGCCCGGTCAACTACTTCGCCTGAGCGGCTGGCCCAAGCTCCAATGACAGCCGAATATTCGTCCCGGTGAAATTAGTCGCAGACCAGCATGTCTTCGGGAAAGTCTGCGGATGGGCTGTCTTCAGGATCCGCGCCAGTCTCCGCCCCGGGCACGAGCTGCGACGTGAAGAACGCGTCCACCTGCGCGAGCACTTCACCGCCGGTCCGCACCTGGTAGATGGCTCGCCGCAGATGGGCTCCTCCCGGCACGCCGTGGGTGAACCAGGTAGCAAACTGCTTCATTTTGCCGGCTGTCTCGCCCATACGCGCATCACGCGGCAGGTCCTTGGTGGCCTCGGCCTCGTCCAGCAGCATTTGAAAATACGCCCGGATCATTCGATAACGATCGTACACTGTCGGCAGATCGTAGCGGCCAGTCGCCGTGTACTGCGCAATCTGGCGGAAAATCCATGGGTTCGCAGGCGCGGCGCGGCCGATCATCACCCCATCGCAGCCGGTCTGCGCCACCATGGCCGCCGCATCTTCCGGGGTGCGGATGTCGCCGTTGCCGATGACGGGAATTTTCACCGCCTGCTTGACCTGGGCGATCCACTCCCAGCGTGCCTGACCGCTATAGCCCTGTTCCCGCGTGCGGGCGTGCAGCGCCAGGGCATTCAACCCTTCGGCCTCGGCCATGCGCGCCAACTCCAGGCAAACAATATCTTTGTCGTTCCAGCCCATGCGGAACTTGACGGTGAACGGAATCGTCACCGCCTTGCGCACGGCGCGAAAGATCTCGCCCACCCTCGGCAGGTCGCGCAACAGGCCCGATCCGCCGTTCGAACCCACCACCCGCTTGGCCGGGCAGCCCAGATTCAAGTCGACCAGGTCGAAGCCCGTCTCCTCGACAATCCGCGCCGCTTCGGCCAGCGTCTCCGGATTGGAGCCAAACAGTTGCGCTCCGATGGGGTGCTCGTCGTCATAAAAAGTCAGATAGCGCCGCCGCTTGGTCTCCCGCATCCGGGCCAGCCCGTCGGCGGAGGTGAACTCGGTCATCAGCAGGCCGCAGCCGGATTGCGAGTTGGTGACAACAGCGTCGATTGCTGAGTCGCCCTCCATTGCGGGTGCCCCAGGTTTCGATTCTGAGACCTGGGAAGCAGCATCTGGTTGGGGTTCGCCCGGCGATGAAGCCGAGAACAAACTGGCGTGGCGAATGAAGCGCCGGAAGACGGTGTCCGTGACCCCGGCCATGGGAGCCAGGATCGTGGCCGGAGCCACCACCACGGGGCCCACATGCACCTCAGCCGGCACCCGCGCCTCGGCAGGCATCTCATGCTCTGTGGGGTTGTCCCAGTCCTTCTTCACGGTAAAACCCTTGCCCGCCATATGAGTCCTTATCCACGCCAAACGCAGGTCACTGATGCACGATGTTGCGTGCTACAAATCACTCCGCCGTTTCGCCCACTTGATAGAAATACGGCTGGCCGCGGGAAGCGGGGTCCCAGCCTGCCGCCATCGCTTCGCGGATGCCGGCCTCAACCACCGCCGCCGAAACGGGATGGCGTGGAGGCGCATCGCGCATGGCGTCGGTATGCTTCGTGATTACCGGCGGAAACTCCAGAAAAAGCTCCCGGCGCACTCCCTCCGCAACCCGGACGTGGAAGGCGACTCCCTTCCACCCGTCCGAGGTGAACCACTGCTGTTCGCGGTGCAAATTCCAGATCAGGGAGAAACCGTCGATCGTGACTGCGGATTGAATGGAGCGTTTGGGGCGTGGCATGGTTGATCTCGTTTCGCATGAAGAACGTGGGCTTAACTGACGGCTGAAAAAGGACATTTCGCGGGAAAAACTCCCGAAAAACATACCTCAGGGGCTAAAGCCCGCCTTGATCTCTTACACCTTTACGCCGGGACTAAAGTCCCGGCCTACCATCCGAATCCAGCAGCCCGTCGCATCCGAATGTTTTCGTTTACTCTGCAACACAGCAAGGCCCCCGCCTAGGCGGAGGCCCAATCCTGCTGGCCGCTTGGCCGGTTACTTGGCCGCTGCTGCCTGTGCGCTGTCGGACTTGGCGTACTTGCGGCGGAAGCGCTCAACGCGACCCGCCGTGTCTACCAGGCGCTGTTTGCCGGTAAAGAACGGGTGGCATGCCGAGCAGATTTCCACGTGAATGTCGCCCTTGTGGGTCGAACGGGTCTCGAAATTGTTTCCGCAGGCGCACAAAACCCGCACTGCGTCGTAAGTGGGATGAATCTTTTCCTTGGGCATGGCTCTAGACAGACCTTTCCTGCAATTCTCCAATTATAAAGGCATTCCGGGCAGATGGCAATTCCCGCGCGGCAACCGACTGTGAGCGTTCGCGGGAACGCTGGGTAAGGCTACCTTTCCAGAAGGCTTTCCTCGTCGCACAGGATTCCAGCCGAGTCGGAGTCTCGGCCGGGCCACAACTGACATCTGATCACTGAAAACTGACAACTGACCTACTGCGCCAGCGCCTTCTCGATCCCAGCTTCCACCAGCGGCGTCATCGCCGCGTAGCCGGCCGGCAGCGGGTGCACTCCATCGTGGCTCAGGTTCGCCGGCAGGCCGTCGCGCTGGTCCTTCATCGCCGCGTGATAGTCCACATAGACGTAGCCCTTTGCCGCCGCGAAGGCCTTCATCCAGGCATTGATGGCCAGGATTTTGGGCGCAGGCGTCAGGCCCGGCTTCCACGGGTAGTCAAATGCCGGCAAAATCGAGCAAAGCACAACGCGAATGTGATTCGCCGCGGCCAGCTCAGCCATCGAGGCCAGGTTGTCCTCAGTCTGCTCCAGCGTCATCGGTCCCGTGTTGCCGGCGATATCGTTGGTTCCAGCCAGAATCACCACCACTTTCGGCTGGAGCGCGATCACGTCCTGGCGGAAGCGCAGCACCATCTGCGGCGTCGTCTGGCCGCTGATGCCGCGGTTGATGTAGGGCTTGCCGGGAAAATATCCATCCGGCCCTTCGATCTTCCAGAAATCGGTGATCGAGTCTCCCATGAAGACCACGCGACTTTCACCCGCAGAGGGCGCACCCAGAGCCACGTTGGCCTCCTTGAAATGGCCAAGCCAGGGCCAGTCGAGCTTTGGGTTGTATTCCTTGGGGTTCGACGCGGCGATCACCTGCGCACCGGGGGACGCAGCGGCCGGCGCAACCAGCACTGGAGCGGGCGCCTTGGACTCCGGCAGGGTTCCAGGCTCCTGCGATTGGAGAAACGTTGGCACGAGCAGCCCGGCCAAGATCGCAACGGCAAAAAAGGTAGGACGCAGAATGATTCGATTCACGATCAAGTCTCCATGAGGTGGGGGCGGCAAATTGCGAACGAAAACTTCCCGCACCGCTTCCGGCTCTGATTGTAGGCAACCGCGCCGGACTCTGGCCAAGGCGTTTTCCACAACTGCGTCCCCGCGCTGCACCGGCATGCCAAGCCAGACGATTGCGGTACGCTTGGATACAGATGAACAAATGCACGATCTGCGATGGTATTGGTCTGGTACCGGTGGTCAACGCCCAGGGAAAATGGGTTTCGCGCCCTTGCGAATGCCAGGCGATGGAGCGCGAGGAGCGCCGCCTGAGCGCCACCCATGTTCCCGAGCGCTACCGGGACTGCTCCCTGGACGCGTATGAGATTTATCACGGGGCCGATCGTTCGCTGGCCGAGGCCCTGCTCACATCACGCAAGTTTGTCGAAGCCTATCCCGTGGACACGGCCGGAAAAGGGCTGCTTTTCACCGGATCCATCGGCGTGGGCAAAACCCACCTAGCGGTGGGCGTGTTGCAGCGACTGGTGCGCGAGCGCGGCGTCAAAGGCCTTTTCTGCGACTATCGCGAACTGCTCAAGAACATCCAGAACAGCTACAACTCGCAGGTAAACACCACCGAACTGGAATTGCTCAAGCCTGTGTTTGCCGCCGAGGTGCTGGTGCTGGACGATCTGGGCGCGCAGAAGCCCAATGAGTGGGTGTGGGACACGGTGGCCCTTATCCTCAACACCCGCTACAACGACAAGCAGACAACCATCATCACCACCAACTACGCCGACCAGCCAGTCGGCAGCGGCGCGAAGAACGACGCCGAGCGCGCGGCCCGTGAGCCCACACTCGGCGACCGCATCGGCGACCGCATGAGGTCTCGTTTGGCAGAAATGTGCATTCGCGTCGAAATGACAGGCAAAGACTTCCGGCTGACAGGCGTCAGGCGCGCCCGCTTCGGGTGATGACTGAGGAAAGCTCTGAAGGAATGGTACGGAATGTCCTGCATTCCCGCAGGATTAGAAAGACTGCGGGAATAGCTCTATGCCGGGATTGAAGCCCCGGTCTACCGGCCTTCCTAGAAGAGCCAGAGGCTTCCCAGCACCATCAAAATGGAGACCACTGTCACGACCTGGTAGACCCGGTCTTCTGTCGAGCGGGGCGTGGCGAGTCCGCCGGTGTGCGGCGCGAATGGACTGGATGCGGATTGCGGGGAGGATTGCATCGCGAGTCTCTCTTTCTATGCCATTCGGCAAAGGTTACGAAGTTTTGGGGCCGCTGGTTCCCTGGCGCGCCCAACCTCCGGTGTGTGATGTGCTTGCCTCTTTAGACACCAGTCTTCCGAGCGAAGATTTCAAAGATTTCGCGGAGAACCAAACATGCAAACAGGTGGAAGAGAACAGATTCGGAAGAATGGTGCAGGAGAGTGCGCGAGCGTTACACTTTCTTCCTTATCGACAGCCGAGCAAATATATTCACCCATTCACAAGAACGAGAATGCTCCCCGCATTCCTTTGGTAATGGGTGTAAAATTTCGCTCGTGAGCACTGGCCCTGAACTGATTCCTTCCGTCGAGAAGCGCGAACGCAACTGGTTGCCTTTGGCTGTGGCAGCCGCGGTTGTTCTGGTGGTTGCCGCCGTGGCCGTCTTCACCCTGGAACACGGCAAAAGCGCGACCAAAGTGACTCCTATTTCAGCGCCTCTTGATCCTTATGCAAGCAGTTTGCCCTTGACGGGCCTGGCCATGAGCGAGTCCGGCAACCTGGCCGGAAGCAAGGTCACCTACCTGGACGGGCACATCGCCAACCAGGGCGGACGGACCGTCACCGCGGTCACCGTGCAGGTGCTGTTTCGCACCTATGCCCACGAGGTCGCGCAGAACGAGACCCAGGCGCTCAAGCTGATTCGCACGCGCGAACCCTACGTTGACCTCGAACCGGTTTCCTCGGCCCCACTGAAGCCAGGAGCAACGCAGGATTTCCGGCTGATCTTCGATGCCGTCTCCCCGGATTGGGACGGAGCCTACCCGGAGATCCGTATCGTGCACGTCGAGACAAAATAGCGCTACATAGCGTTCCCCGCCGGATCTACCAAGTAGAAAATGCCCCTCGCGGAAGGAATTACACGCCCTCGCGACTGAACGCGTGCGCCGCCGCTCTCAGCCTTCCGCCATGATGCGCCCGCAAACGGCACAATCCACTTAAGATGCGAGTTTTCCCCATGAATCGCAGGCTTTGGCACGGGCATTGCTATCTCTACAAGCGAGCAGACAGGATCGCTCACCCCGTGCATTCCTGGCGGAGAAAAAACCTTGAGGGTATCCACTCCATGCACAAAATTCTACCTTCCCGGACCTTGTTCCCTAGCCAGCTCGCACTCCTTGCGCTGGCATCTGCAATTGCCATCCCCGCCCTCGCGCAGCAAGGGCAGACGCAAGCCGCACCAGCGACTTCGTCCTCGAACACGGCCCAGCAGCAGGCTCCTTCGTCGGCGGCTCCGCTCAACACGGACGCCAAGGAAGGGTTCTGGGGACGTGTGAATCCCTTTGCTCGCAAGAAGTGGGTCAACAAGCGGGTGGAGCCCATCAAGGACCAGCTCAACGAGTTGGATGAAGTGAACGCCAAGAACGCCAAGGACATTCAGGACGTCGACGCAAGAGCGCAGGCAGGCATTCGCCAGGCTCAGTCCGCGGCCGATGCAGCGAACCAGACGGCTACCGCAGCTGGAACCCAGGCCCAGCAGGCCAATGGCACGGCACAAGCCGCCAGCGGCCATGTGGACCAGTTGCATACCACCGTCAACGGCCTCGACCAGTACCGCCAGGTGAATGAAGTTGAAGTGCCCTTCCGTCACGGCCAGCCGGTGTTGTCAGAAGCGGCCCGCAAGCAATTGGACGATCTGGCAGCCAACCTGAACGGCCGCAAAGGCTACATATTGGAAGTGGAAGCGCATGCCCCGGCAGCCGGCAGCGCCGGCATTCAAACTTCAGCGCGACTGGCCGATGCGGTCAAGCGCTACCTGGTTGTTGACCACGACATCCCCGTCTACCGTTTGCACGCAGTCGCCCTCGGCAACGCCCACGGCCAAGCCGATGGGGACGACAAGCCGGTTAAAACCAGCAGCGTACACATCCGGTTGATGGAAAACAGTTTGGCGGCCCAGGAAGAAGCGTCCCCCCATGGCGCGGCTTCCTTGACCGGCGCGGAGCGGCCTTAATCAGCCGCAAGCCCTCCCCCGAGGCATCCTCCGCCCGGCGGCCTCCCCGCCGTCGGCCGCCAATCAAGCTCTCGAACACGAGAGAACCAAGGCAACCTGGCCCCCGCGCAGCGCGGGGGCCGTTTTTTGTTTGCCGCCAGACAGGAAGCCGGCATAGTCACACCAGCGGCGCAATCCCTTGCGCACCGGCTCGAGTCCCCACAGGCACACTTCCAACACTCCGCGCACGTGAATCGCACAATGCCCGCTAAAATTGAAGCAACATGAACCCGACCAACGAAAATTCTGCCGCCGCGCCCCTCCCCGAGACCATTCTTGATGGCAGTCGCTTCATTCGCGCCTGTTTGCGCCGCCCCGTAGACCGCACGCCAGTCTGGTTTCTTCGCCAGGCCGGCCGCTATATGCAGGAATATCGCGACGTGCGCAAGCACCACACCCTGGTCGAGATCTGCAAACAGCCCGAGATCGCCGCGGAAGTCACCATTACCGCCGCGGAGAAGCTGGGCGTGGATGCGGCCATCATCTTCGCCGACCTGCTGTTGCCGCTTGAGCCCATGGGCCTCGATTTCGAGTTTCAGGCGGGCGAGGGCCCGGTGGTCCACCACCCCGTCCGCACCGCCGACGATGTACGCGCCCTGCGCATCGACCGCGCCGGCGATCTGGCCTATGTGGCCCGCGCCATTGAAAAGGTGGCTGCGCACTTTCGCGACCGGCTGGGCATCATCGGCTTCTGCGGCGCGCCCTACACCCTGGCCAGCTACATGATCGAGGGCGGCGGTTCCAAAAACTACATCCATACCAAGCAGATGATGTATCGCGACACCGCCTCCTGGCGCCTGCTGCTGGACAAGATCGTCAAGGTGCTCGAAGACTACTGCCGCCTGCAGGTGCAGGCGGGCGCTGACGTGATCCAGATCTTCGACAGCTGGGTGGGCTCGCTGGGGCTGGCCGATTATCGAGACTACGCCTTTGAAGCCTCCCAGCGGCTGGTTCGCTCCGTGCAGCAAATGGGCGTGCCCGTGATTTATTTTGGCGTCGAGACGGCTGGCCTGCTGAGCCAGATGGCGTCCACCGGCGCCGATGTGATTGGCCTCGACTGGCGGCAGCCTCTCGACGAGGGCTGGCGGTCGGTCGGCCACGCGCACGCCGTGCAGGGTAATCTCGACCCCATCACCCTTTTTGCGCCGATCGAAGTGCTTGAGCTACGTGTGAAGGAGATTCTGCGCGCCGCCAACGGCCGCCCCGGCCACATCTTCAACCTCGGACACGGCATTGTCCCCAGCACCCCGGTCGAAAATGTGCAGGCCGTGGTCCGCATGGTCAAGGAGTTCCGGCTGGAGGCCACGCATGGCTAAACGCGCCGTTCTCCTGCTGGCCCACGGCACGCCCGAAACAGTCGAGCAGATTCCCGACTACCTGCGCAACGTGGTCAGCGGCCGTCCGCTTCCGCAGGCGGTCATTGATGAGATCCAGCACCGTTACTCGGTGATCGGCCACAGCCCGCTCACCGAAATCACCTTCGCGCAGGCCCGCCTGGTCGAAGCCGAGTTGGCTTCAAGTGACGAGCCGGTGCCCGTCTACGTGGGCATGCGCAACTGGCGTCCGTATATTCCCGACGTGGTTCGTCAAATGCGCGCCGATGGGGTGGAAGAAGCAGCAGTCATCTGCCTGGCGCCGCAAAACTCGCGCACCAGCGTTGGCCTCTATCGCCGCGCCGTCGAGGCCGAAGCTGCAGGTTTGCGCATCGATTTCACCGAAGGCTGGGCGCAGCATCCGCTCCTGATTGAGGCCTTCGCCGAGCGCCTTCGGCCCGCGTGGACCCACCTCAGCGAAGAGGTGGGCGCACCGGTGCCGGTGCTGTTCACCGCGCACAGCGTCCCATGCCGAACCATTCAGTCCCCTGCGGCCGGCAGCGCATCCCAGCCCCGCCTGTGGCCCGGCGATGGTGCCGACCCCTACGCCGAGGAAGCCAAGCGCACTGCAGCGCTGGTAGCGGCGTGCGTGCCTCAAATTCCTCAATGGTGGTTTGCGTTCCAGAGCCAGGGCGCGAGCGGAGGACCGTGGCTTGGCCCAACCGTCGAGCAGACGCTGGAGTCCGTTGCGGCCTCGGGCGTGAAGACGCTTCTGCTACAGCCTGTTGGCTTTCTTTGTGATCATGTAGAAATTTTGTACGACGTGGATCATCTCTTTCGCGATTTTGCCGTCCAACTGCATGTACGACTGGAGCGACCTCAATCGTTGAACTCCTCAGCGACCCTCGCCCGGGCCATTGCGGATTTGGCGCGGCAAGGGTTGGCTCGGCTCGAGGGCGGAGGCTCATGAAAGGACGATCGGCAAGCTCTCGCGGAATATATCGTCTAGTAGCGCAGCCAGTGGCACGTGCTCGTTACCAAAGATATATATTTAAGAGTAATTACTGATCAAAGCGCGTTTTCGAACCGATATTCCAGGCAGAGTGCTGAGCATGTGCCCCGTTTCTCCGACGGTATATGAGCAGTGTGGCTTTTGGGCAAGACGATGACCGTCTCTTGAAAGCAATGACTGAGTACAACCGGAAGGGAAAGAGTAATGGCAAGTGGGATTTTAGTAGACTCAGGTCGCGCAATACCCAAATTACATTGTTCGATCTGCGGAGGCAGCCATCTTTACAGAGTGCGAAGAAGAGGATTTCTGGAAAAGAGAATCTACCCTCTGTTCGGCTATTTCCCGTGGCACTGTCTCGCATGCAAAGAAGACCGTTACATTAGGCAGCGAAACATCGAAAAACGAAAAGGGCCAACGGAATACCGCTGAGCCGGGAGTTCTGCCACACAATCGCTTGCACAAGCGTCGTCAGAAGCTCCTTCCTAACGCGAATCGCACCAGAAACGGTTCGGCGGGGTGGAAAACGCGCGTGAATGCCGGCGTGGCGGATGGCACTGTTTGGGACGTATAGGCGTAGTCAATGTCGCTATCGCTGCGATCAAGCATATTCAGAAATTCGGCCGAAACCCGCCATTTCTTGCGAATGTGATAACCGAGTTCCCCATTCAGCAACACCGTTTGCTTGGAGCGATAGAGTCCGTCAGACGTCAGTTCGCGCGGACCAAAGAAGCGCAAACGCAAGCTCGACGAAAAGCCCCGGTAATCGTGCAACGTAACGCCCGATGAAATCACCACCTTGACCGCTTCGGACACCAGCTTGCCGCCTGCGCCGCCGTGTTGCCAATTTACTGCGCCATCGTCGAACGTGGTGGTGACGGGCGTCGGGGTCGCGGTCGTAGTAGTCACTGTCAAAGGCACATTTACCACGGACTGCGCCGCATCCTCCGGGTCTATTTCGGTAAATTGGGCGCGGGAGTCCGCAATGTCAAAATCAACCGTCAAATGTTCCGCCGGCGCGTAGTAGTTCGCCCATTCAAGGCCATAGCGGTTGCTCGGCTGTACTGAAGCCGTCGTGCCTCCAGTATCGCCCGACTGCATCAGTTCGGAATGACTGTGGAGATACCAGAGCGAAACGGTGCTTTGCAGATGCGGGACGGCCACCGAGCGCACGCCGACCTCCCCGCCTTTGGTCGCGATCAGGGGGGGGATTTTCGCGGCGGGCGTATTGGGATAAGGATTATCCGGCGAAACGGGTTCCACCGTTTGCGTTGCGCCACGCCCGTCGTTCGAGTGAAAACTGAATCCGCCCTGCAAATAGAACTCGGTATTGGCCCACGGGCCCCAAATCAAGCTTGCCTTGGGGCTGGGCAGAAACTTCGTGGCCGAGCCGGAATTGGCCGCGTTCACCGTGGTGGTGACGCCGTTGGGCAGACGAATCATATCGGCCGGATAAGCCAGGCTGGTGACGACAAATTTTTCGTCGTCGCCGCGCAGGGCCAGAACCGAGCGGAATTTGACGGCCCACTGAATTTTATTTTCCACATAAGCACTGCTGATCGTGTCCGTAAAGCGATCCTGCTCCGTAGTCGCGGGCAAAGTGGGGCAGGTGGTGTTGGGGACGGTAGTCGATGCGGTGGCGCCGTCAGGCAAGGTAACAGTAAGAGTGATATTTGAGTTGGGGATCGTGATGCAACGGGGACCACTGGCACTGGTGGCAGGGAAGAAACTGGCGCCGGTAGCGGAATTATCGGTTTTGGTCGTACGCACGCGATTTTCCGACCGGTAAAGGCCGTTATTGATCCAGTCGTTGCGGAGCTGCAGGCCGAATGTATTCGACATCTTGCGGCCAGACCATGTGCTGAACATCGTGTGGTGCGCGTCGAACCCTCCCACCCAACGCCTGTCCTGCTGTTCGAACTGGTCGCCCTTGTTGTAGTCCACCAGGTAGTAAGTAAAATCGGAAAATAGATTGAGGTCGTAATAAAACACGTAGGCCGAGATTCTCGACTCGGAATCTGCGCCTTGGCGATGCCACTCGCCCTGCAGGCTGTAACGCTGGCTGTGGCCACCGTCCGTCGGGTTCAGTGTGCCGTAGAGGCCCACGAGAGGTGCGGCGGTGACTGGGATTTGATCGCTGGAATTCCATTTTCCGTGGTAGCCGCGAGTCGTGATGCTGACCCCATTGGCGTCATCGCCCTGGCTGTAGGTTACGATGCCGTTGATTTTGTTGTAAGCATCCGGATGCTTCCACGGGCCGTCATAGTAATACTCTTCTCCGCCGTACAACAAATTGCCCGAATCGAGCTTTTGCGATGCGCCGAAAACGGCTCTCCCATAGGAATACGTGCCGCCTTCCACCTGGAAAAAGTTACTGGGCAGCGTCTTGTCGAATTCCACACGCGCCGCTCCGGCCGAGCCAAAGTTGCCGACATTCGCATAATACGGACCCTTTTCGAAATTCACCCGCCTTACAAATTCCGGGATGACGGTGTTCATGTCCGAGTAGCCCTCGCCATGCGCGTGCGATGGCAAGTTCAGCGGCATATCGTCGAGGAAAATGGCGAAATCCGTGCCGTGGTCGAGATTGAAGCCGCGAAGAAAATACTGGTTCGCTTTGCCGCCGCCGGCGTGCTGCGTAATGATGAGGCCGGGAACCGTCTCCAAAACTTCACCCGAACGAAGAATCGGACGATCCTGGATTTCCATTGCGCCCACCGTCCCCTGGGTGCTGGATTCGGCAATTCCAATGAGTTCGTCCTCCCGGCCCCGCACGTTGATGGTGGTGCTCACGGCGCCCACCACCAGAGAGACGCGAAGCTGAGCAGGCGCGCCGGCGGTTCCGATGGTGACAAGAATTTCTTTGGCTTCAAAACCGGGATTCGATACCACAAGCCGATAATTGCCCGGCGCGAGCCCAGAAAGAATGAAGGAGCCGTTGGTCTCCGACTGCGCAGTTTTTTGCACAGAGCCGTCGGCGCTGAGAACCTGCACGGTAGCCCCGGCAATCACCGCGCCGGACGTGTCAACGACAGTTCCCGACAACTGTGACGGGTCAATCTTGCCATTCGCGGCGGCGGGTTGCCCCTGGGAATCAAGGACCGCTTCGTTGACGCGCAGCGCGCCGCTTTGCGCTGCGGCCACGAGAGTTCCTGCCAGGACAACAATCATCAGTATTACGTTTTTTGGATTCGTGCTACGCAATTGCCAAACCTTTCCGCTGTCACTCAGTCTTCGCTGCCTTAGTGTTTGTGGCTATGCTTGCCTTTGGGCTTGTGCCCGTCTTCGCGTGGATGCTCGATCGCGTGCGCGGGCACGGTCATCACCAGCCTGCCGTGCTGCACGCCCTTCAGGCCGATCAGCCTGTCGGCGAACTGCGCCACCTGCGCCGACTTGCCGTGCACAATCAGCACTTCGAGGCACGATTCGTAGTCCAAGTGCGCGTGGCTGGTCGAAACCACCAACTCGTGGTTCGCGTGTTGCACCTCGGTCAGTTTTTCCGTGATCCCGCTGGAATGGTGGTCGTAGATCAGCGTCACAGTGCCCACCACCGTCGCGTCCGGGGCCGCGGTCTGCTCCGTCACCAGGCGATCGCGAATCAAGTCGCGAAACGCCTCCGACCGGTTGGTATAACCCCGCCGCCCGATCGAGCGATCAAACCGCTTGAGAAGTTCCGAATCAAGAGCAATGCCGATTCTGCTTAAGACGCCCACACGCACTCCCGCAACAACCGCTTAACTCTCCAGGGGAAGCTTCAGCGTAGCACGATGATACAAATCATGCTACCGCCGCTTCCGCACTGCGGGACAATGAGTTGCGGTCCCTTTAACAGCAGCCATTCGCCGCCAGGAGGAAACATATTCCAGGCTAGGTCTATGCCGCGTTATTTCGTACTTTGGGCTCATGTTCTCCCAGGTCCCAGAATCGGGACCTGGGGCACCCACAATGGATACATGAATAGGCGGTCAGAGACCTGGACTTCCTTACATGGAAGGAGAATCAGTTCAAGAACATCGTTCGATAGAGCGTATCTCGCTGCACGGGCTTGAAGCCGGCGTCGCGGATGATGCGGCGCAGTTCTTCTTCGGTCGTGCAGTTCGACGTGCCCGCGGCCTTCACCACATTCTCTTCCAGCATCACCGAGCCCACGTCGTTGCCGCCGAAGTGGAGGCCTAACTCAAGGACCTTCAAGCCCTGCGTCACCCAGCTCGCCTGCACGTTTTCGATGTTGTCGAGATAGAGCCGTGAGATCGCCAGCACCTTCAGGTATTCAACCGACGTCGCTTCTTCCCAGCCGTTCCCGCCCAGTGCCGTATGGCCGGGCTGAAAACTCCACGGAATGAAGGCCGTGAATCCGCCTGTTTCTTCCTGCAGACGGCGGATCACTTCAAAGTGATTGATACGCTGCTCGAAGGTTTCGCCCACGCCGAACATCATGGTCGCGGTGGTTCTCATGCCCAACTGGTGCGCGGTGCGATGCACGCTGACCCAGTCCTCGGTGTTGCACTTCAAGCGCGCAATGCGCCGGCGCACGTCGTCGTCCAGAATCTCCGCGCCGCCGCCGGGAATTGAATCCAGGCCTGCATCGCGCAGTCGGATGATGGTGTCGCGCAAGGTCAAGTCGGAGTACTTCGCGATGGCCAGAACTTCGGAAGCCGTGAGGCAGTGCAGCCAGATTTGCGGGAAGCGCTGCTTGATGCCGCTGAACAGCCGCTCGAACCACTCGATCTTCAAGTCGGGATGGATGCCGCCCTGCATGAGCACGCCGGTGCCGCCCATCTCCAGCGTCTCGGCGATCTTCTCGTAGATTTTCTCGAACTCGAGAATGTAGCCCTCTTCCGAGCGCGCGCCTTTGAGCGGCCGGTAGAAGGCGCAGAAGGTGCAGTACTCGGTGCAGAAGTTGGTGTAGTTGATGTTGCGATCGATGATGTAGGTGACCACGCCTTCGGGGTGCAGGCGGCGGCGCACGGCATCGGCCTCAAACCCCAGTCCGATCAGGTCGGGGGAGTGGAAGTGGTCGAGGGCTTGTTCGCGACTCAGCGGCATAGTGTCGATTTTAGCAATTTGCGGCTACCGGGCGAGCGGCTTTTCTATTTGCGTTTGGGTTTGCGAAACAGGAACAGCCCCCGGCTCCGGACCGGTCGCCCCTGCGTGCGCGACAGGTTCGACGCCGTCGAAATCCCGCTGAACAGGATGAAGAAGTCGAGAAATGCGCGGAAAAAGCCTTTCTTGTGTTCTGCGGCCATGGGGAAGGGACCTCGCTCAAGAAGCTTGGATTCGTCGTTGGTGTCCCCTTATTCGAGCAGCGAACGGGGCTCCTGGTCGCACGATCTTCCTGGGCGGATACATTACCAAGGTGGCCGCCTTTATGTGCCCGACTTCGGCTTGACGGTGGACTTGGCCGGAGGTTGCGACTTCTTCTTGTCGGGGCTGGAGATGCCAAAGCTCATCAGCAGAACGCTGAAGCCCTTGCGCAGCGATTCGAGCACGCTCACGGTTCCCTACTCTTTCCCAGGCCGTCCGTTCCGGCCCAATCGAATGCTTTGTGCGCGCGCCTGCAAACGGCGATCAGTTATTCCTTCTTTGCGGCTCCGCCGGCCGGCGCTGGCGAGTCGCCCCGCAGAATTGTCAGCGCGGCCGGAGGCAGAGGCTTGTCGGCGTTGGCCAGCAGCAGGCTCACCTGCCACATCTCCGTCTCGGTCAGCACTCCCTTATACGACGGCATCCCCGTCAGCCGGATCCCATTGGCCACCTTCCAATAGGTCTCGCCCGGTGGGTCGTCGCTCACGCCCATCATGGTTTCCGACCCATGGTGGTGCTCTTCCCACAACGGCGGAGCATCGGGAAACATGTGCGGCCCAAACACTGACGGCTTGCCGTGGAATCCGTGGCAGACAGCGCACCTGTCGCGATAGATTGCCGCGCCTGCTACCAGGTTATTCTCATCGGCCTGCATCGGCGGCGTTTTCACCAGTTCCCTGTCCACACGCGCATGCAGCGGAACTTCGGTAAGCAGGTGTTCCCGATAGAAGGGTGGGTCAGTCACGGCCACGGGTACCTTGCCAAAATGCAACCACGCCAGCGCCGCAAGCGGCACGAGCACAATCCCCAAGACGATTCCCAGCAGTACACGCCCCATCTTCGTTTCGGCCTCCGCTGCCCTTCATCCTATTGCATTCTTGCGCGATCTGCGTAAGGCCAAGTCCACGATTTCTCTTGAAAAGACAAAGAATCGCCGGACAATCCGCTTTATAGTGGACACAGTTTGGTCCAGCGGAAGCAACGTCCGCCGTTGGCGGCCTTCCCTGGCTGCGGAAAAACCCTGAATGAACGGCGAAAAGCAACAACGGTGCGCCACAGGGCCTGAAGGCCGCGCTCATTCTACGGAACCTACGGCACGACTGAAGCCGTGCCCTGACACTTTTTGAGGCGCAATTCGAGTTTTTCCGCAGCCTGTTCCGGCCCTTGAAAGGAAACGCGATCATGGCAGATCACTCCAAGATGAAACTGGGCCGCAAGGCAATCAAAACCGACAGCCGCACCCTGGCACTGCGCGACTACCTTACCCCCGCGCTGTCCCCGCCCCCGCCTGCAGTCGACTGGACGAAGGGCATCGCCAACTGGGGCTCCATGCTCAACGACACGCTGGGCGACTGCACCATCGCCGGGATCGGTCACGCCATCCAGGTGTGGACTTCTCACGCAGCAAAAGCCATCGTCACCACGCCTGACCCGACCATTCAGAGCTACTACGAAAAGTGGGATGGCTACGTCCCCGGCAACGCCAGCACCGACTCGGGCGGCATTGAACTGGATGTACTCAACAACTGGCAGAAGCAGGGCTTCGACGGGCACGCGCTGCTGGCCTTCGCCGACCCCAAAGTCGCCAACTTGGTTGAGATTCGCCAGTCCATCGCATTGTTCGGCGGCGTTTACATCGGCTTGTCCTTGCCCATCAGCGCCCAAACCCAGGACGTGTGGGACGTGGTTCCCAAAGGTGGCGCCAATGCCAAAAAAGGCAGTTGGGGCGGCCACTGCGTCTTTGTGGCCGGATACGATGCCCACGGCTTCACCTGCATCACCTGGGGACAGTTGAAGACGATGACCGTGGTCTTCTGGAACAAATATTGCGACGAGGCCCACACCCTGCTCAGCCACGACTGGATCAAAGCCAAGGGCTCGCCCCACGGATTCAACCAAACCCAGTTGGAAACCGATCTCAAGGCCATCAAATAGCGCTTCCAGGCCCCGAATCCCTGGCCCGCGCGTCCAATCCAGTGCCGGTTCACCCACAAGGCTCGCCCCAAGGTGCTTTAATACCTTATGGGGGGAGCGCTGCCTGCATGGTAGGGTGCTTCCGTACTCCCGTGGAGGTAACCCGAAACCGATGTATTCCTTTCGCCGTCTTGCCCTTTTGCTGGCGCTGGGTCTGCCAGCCATCACTGTCGCCCTGGCCCAAAGCCCGAGTTCCAGCAGCAACCCCGCAGCCCCCGACCCAACCCAAACTCAGGCACAGCAGCCTGCACAGACTCAGGGCCAGATCAGCGTCCAGGCCCGCATCCGGGCACGTCGCGCCCAGCGTCGCGCCGCCGCAATTGTCGCGGCCTACGATCACCGCTATGACGTGTATGTCGGAGGAGGCTACCTGCGCTTCCAGCCCGGCCCGGGCGCACCTGCCAGCGTCGAATTTCCCACCCGGACGGCGCTGCAACGCGTCAATCTGTACTCCTGGAACACCGGCGTCACGCGCTATCGCGATGAGCGCCTGGGCGTTACGGTTGAAGGCCGCGGCTATTACGGTTCGCCTTACCTGTACCCCCAGATCACCACTAACAGCGGCATCACCAAGCCGGCCATCAGCACCTACTCCGCCCTGGCCGGACCGACGTACCGCTTCTATCTGCAGCCAAAGTACTCTGTTGCCGGCCGCGTGATGGGCGGATTCTCCCATGGAAACTTCTCCGGCGACCTCGGCACTCACACGCCCAAATCGGTTGGCCTCTATCCGGACGGTAATACCTTTGCCATCAACGCCAGTGTGATTGGGGAATACAACATCACCCCCAAAGTCGCGCTGCGCGTCGCTCCGGAATATTTTGGCACCGGCTTCGGCTCCAGCATGCAGAACAGTCTCGGTTTCAATGCCGGCATCGTCTGCCGCTTCGGCAAGCAGAAGTAAGCGTATGGCTATGGCCGCTGGCGGTTTTAGGTCAGGGCGGCTCGATAACCAAGCAGGACACAGGGACAATCAACCAGCAAAAAGGCACGGCTCCGATGGAGGCCGTGCCTTTTTGCTGGTTGCGGAATGCTCCGAGCGGGAAAACTGTTCGGCTGACGCCTTTGGCGAGGTGAATCTCCATCGGCTCTGAATAGGTCTGCGCTTATGATGAATTTAAGCTATTGATTATAATAAGTTTAAACAACAAGGCAAAAAACAACCGCAGTCCTCCATGGAACGGAGTTCCACCCAAGGTCATGAAAAAAGCAACCGCGGATCCTTCCCGTTGGTCAGGATGACATTTGATGTGGGATTGGAATGGGTTGTGGCCAGGAATTTTCCGGGCAGATGCTTCGCTGCGCTCAGCATGACAGCGTGTTCAAGTTTGATTGGAGCGAATGACCGCCAAACCGGACAAAACTCGTTGTTGGGCCTGCTGGCGATCGCAGGTGAGGAACCGGCTGGCGGCGGGTAGGCGTGGCAGCGGCCATCGGCATCCTACTTGCTGGAGGGGACACGGATGACACAAGAAAAGAAGCCCGCCCGGCTTACGGACAAGGAAGTGAAGGACGCGCTCGTGAACGACTCCCTGGGGACGACCGACGAAGCGGATTCCACCGGCTCCGATGAGGCCAAGGAGACGGGGGATGCGAAGAAGGGGGACGCGAATACGCGGGAGGACTAGCGCACATGTCTCAAGAATGCGCTAGGGACACCAGTAACAGGCCCGCAGGGGCTAAAAGCCCGTCGTTCTTGCAGGCTTTCCGGCACGACTGAAGTCGTGCCCTTCAAAGCCGGTCCAAAGCAAATGCGAAAATGCTCTAGTTGAAATAATCCCTCGCGTCTGGCCGACGAGTGACTCCAGTTCTAATCGTTCTCCGGCCGCTTGAAGGGCTTTTGCAGGTAAAGGCGAGCTTCGTTCACGGCGCCTTGGGTGTTGTCGTTGGTCTGCACCGCAAGCCGGTACTCGTTCACGGCGCGGTCGCGCTGGCCGGTCAGGTCAAAGATCTTGCCCAAGGCGATGTGGCTCCAGACCTCGGTCCAGCGCGGCTCGTCGTCGCCCCGGAGCGCATCGCGGTACGAGTTGACGCTGGCCTGATAGTTGCGCTGCGAGAAAAGCACTTCGCCGATGCGGTAGCTAGCCAGCGAACTCTGCGGGTTGGCTTCCAATGCTTTTTGATACTCGGCCAGCGCGCCGTTCAAATCGCCCTGCGCCACCAGTTGCTGGCCCTTCAGGATGGCGATGCGCACTTGCAGGTCAGGCGTGGACTTGAGCACCCAGTTCTGCGGGTCAATGCTGATGCGGCGCGGGCGCCCGAAGGTGTCCACCACAAACTGCGTATCGGTGCCCACCACCTCGATCTTCTTGATCTCCGTCTTGCCGTCGGTTTCGACGCGCAGCTCCACCGGCATGCGGAACAGGTCGAGATCCTGCCCGATTTCACCGATGGTCCGGAATCCCTTATTGTTGCCCAGCCGATAGACGGCGTACTTGTTGGTGAACTGCGGAGCGCCGGTGCCGTCGACCCATTGCGCAAAAAAAGCGGTCAACTGTTGCTGGCTTTGCGCCTCGGCCACTTTTTCAAAATCCGACGCGCGCATACCGCTGTCGGTGTACTGGCTCAAAGCGCCCTTGAGCGTGGCTAGAAACGCCTTGTCGCCGATCTCCCAGCGCAACATGTGGAAGATCATGGCGCCCTTTTCGAGCGTCATCGACTGGAACTCCGGCGAAAAGGGATTCAGGCGGTTGATGCTCGAGAGAGGAACTGTGTCGTAGGCCAGCGCACCGGCAGACACGTCCTGCAAAGCCGCCCGCATCGCGGCCTTGCCGGTGTCTTCTTCGACGTACATCAGCTCGCCGTAGCGGGCCATGCCGTTGATGATCCAGGCGTCGCCCAGAGTGCGCGGACTCACTTCAGAACCCCACCACTGGTGGGCCATGGTGTTGGCCAGCAGGCGCACGCCGCTCTTGTCGCCGACGCGCGAGCCCTGAATCGCGGCCAATTCCGGCGCCCACACGGCCGGCAACGTGTCGTCGGGAATCTCCACCACGTTCAAATGCGGGGTCTCGGGGGCCCCAAAGCTGTCGGTAAAGAAGTCGTACTCCTTGGCCGCCGTCTGCGCCAGCTCGTTGCCCGACTGCTGGTGGCTGACCGTCAGGTAGACCTTCACATTGCCGGGGCCGGCTGAGACCGGGGCCACATAGCGGCCGGCGATGATGGTTCCCGGAAAGCCGGGCTTGTTCCAGTTGAAGTCGTATTGGTCGCCGGGCTTGCCGTTGGCCAGCTTGACAGGTTTCGCCGCGCCCTCAGCGCCGCTTGCGAAGACCCGCATCCCCTGCGGAACGCGGATGTGCATCTCGGCTGTGAACCGGTTGGTGAGGTAGCCGGTCATGGGAAACCAGCGCGCCGGGTAGAGCAGGTAGCTGATCGGCTCCTGGATGGCGGCCAGCTTCAGGCCTTCGACGGGACCGTCCTCGTTGCCGGTGATCATGCCCTCGTACTCGAAGGTCCAGGTCACGGCTTTGCCCTGGACAAAGGGCGTGACGGGGGTGATGCGGATGGTGCCGTCCGCCGAGCGCTCGCCGGTGAGTACCTTGCCCGCGTCGTCGGATATCTTGCTGACGCGCAGCGCCGGGTGGAAGCCAAAGCTGACCAGCTCAGCGTTTTCAGGCGCGGTGAAGCTCACCGCAACCTTGGCCGCGATGTGGTGCGTCGCCGGGTCCAGTTCGGCGTCGATGGTGTAGCCGGATACGGTCAACGTTTGGCGCTCAGGCCGCTGGGCGGTGAGCGGGGCGGTCAGCATCAGGGCGCAGGCCAGCAAGCCCGTCCACGGCAGCATCTTCAATCGTGTATGCATCGCAGCCATTCGTCTTTATCTCGCTTCCACAAATCTTCAGATGCCGGCAAATCAGAAATCGCTCCAGCGCTCGGATTCCCTCACGCCCGACCGACCTCTTCAAAGCTCTGGCGCCCAGCCGTTCCCAGCACGTCCAGAGTAATCTCCGCCACCCGGTCGATTGCGCCGTTCTCGGCTTTTTCGCTCGGCCGCTTGTTCAGCGAACCGCGAATCCGCGCCAGCTCCTCCATCATGGACTGGCGGCGAGGCCCGTCGGGTAGCAGAGGCCCAATCTGTTGGACGATATTTGAGGCCGTGAAGTCGCCTTGGATCAACTCCGGGACCACCCGCTTGCCGGCGATCAGGTTGACCATGGCCACGTGGGCCACCGTCACTACCCGTTTGGCGATCGCATACGTCAGCGGCGACACCCGGTAGACCACGACAAAGGGATTGCCGATCAGGGCCGCCTCGACGGTGGCCGTGCCACTGGCCACGACCGAGGCGCGGGCATGAAAGAGAGCCGCCCGGGCATCCTCCACCAGGCGAACCGTGATCGGCATCCGCCGCAGAACCTTGGCGAGCACTTCCCTCACCTCGCCGCGTTGTGCTTCAGACAGGGTAGGCGCAAGCGGAAGAACAAACTGGGGCCCGGAACGACCGCGCTCCAGGCAGGCGTGAAAAAGAAAGTCGGCCGCCTGGAGCATCTCCGGCAGATTGTCGCGAATCTCCTTGGCGCGGCTTCCGGGCAGGAGGCCAATCCAGGTCTTTTCGGCGTCCAGGCCGCTTTCGGCCGCGAACTGCACACGGCTGATCGCGGGCGGTGGCAGCTCCGCCAGCGGATGGCCCACAAACTCCGCCGCTACGCCCTGATTTTGATAAAACGGCTCCTCGAAGGGGAAGATCACCAGCATCTCGCGGATGTATTTCTTGACCAGCTTGATGCGGTGCTTCTTCCACGCCCACAACTGCGGGCTGACGAAGAAGATGACGGGGATTCCCAGCCTGTGGAGTTCCTTGGCCAGCCGGAAATGAAGATCGGGAAAGTCGATGAGCACGGCCACCGAGGGACGGCGATCGCGGACGGACTGCTTGAGCTTGCCAAACTCGCGATAAATACGCGGCAGGTGGCGAATTACCTCGGTCAGCCCCATCACGGCCATGTCTTCCGAGCGAACCACGCATTCCAGGCCGGCGTCGGCCATGCGCTGCCCGCCCATGCCGAAAAATTTAGCCGACTGGCCAGTCGCGACGAGCTGTTTTTTGAGCGCCTCCACCAGCAGCGCGCCATAGTGTTCGCCGCTGGCTTCGCCTGCCGAAATGAAGATCGTGGGGGGCATTATTCCTTCTCGTGTGCGCTGCGCACCATCATAGCGGCTTGCGATTGGCGCGCGGTTTCGACCTCACAGGCGCAAATTCCGCGGGGGCTAAAGCCCGATTTCCTCGGCCTTTTCGGCACGACTGAAGTCATGCCCAGACACAAGGCGTCTTTTCAAGACAAGTGCTATGTACGAGCCGCCGCGACGCTTCGCCGGGCGCGGACGGAGGCGGCCAGTTCGCTGAGCAGGGAGCGGGTTTCTTTCCAGTCGATGCAGCCATCGGTAATGCTCTGCCCATAAACCAGCGGCTGGCCGGGGACGAGCTTCTGCGCGCCGGCCACCAGGTTGCTCTCGATCATGACGCCGATGATGTTTTCGTCTCCGGCGGCGATCTGGCCGGCGACATCGTGACACACAAGCGACTGACGCGCGTAGTCCTTGTTGCTGTTGGCGTGGCTGCAGTCGATCATGATACGCGGCGCGATGCCCGCCTTTTTCATTTGCGCCGCGGTCTGGGCCACGCTCTCGGCCGTGTAATTCACCATCTTTCGGCCGCCGCGCAGGATGATGTGGCAGTCAGGGTTTCCGGTGGTCACAAAGATGGCCGATTGCCCGTGCTTGGTGTGTCCCAGAAAAGTGTGCGAATTCGCCGCGGACAAAACCGCGTCGATGGCCACCTGAATGTCGCCGGAGGTGGCGTTCTTGAAGCCCACGGGGCAGGAGACGCCGGAGACCAACTGGCGGTGCACCTGGCTCTCCGTGGTGCGCGCGCCGATGGCGCCCCAACTGACGAGGCCGGCAATGTACTGCGGCGAGATCATATCCAGGAATTCGGTCCCCGTGGGGACGCCCATCTCGGCCAGGTCGAGCAGCAGGTTCCGCGCCAGGCGCAGGCCGTCGTTGATCTTGTACGACTGGTCGAGGTAGGGATCGTTGATGAGGCCCTTCCAGCCGATGGTGGTGCGGGGCTTCTCAAAATAGACGCGCATGACGATGCGCAGATCGGCGGAGAACTCGGCAATGGCGGTCTTGAGCAGGGCGGCGTACTCGCGCGCGGCCTTGGTGTCGTGAATCGAGCACGGGCCCACCAGCACCAGGAGCCGCGGGTCGCGACGGTTAAGAATTTCAGTAATTTCATTGCGGGCGTCGAAGATCGTCGCCGAGGAGGCTTCGGTGGCGGGGCGCTCTTCCTCAAGAAACACGGGAGGAAGAACGACCTTGGTCCATTGAATGCGAAGGTCTTCTGTGGTGCGAAGCATGGTTTTTCCTTGCGGTGCGCATCCGGTCCCGAGCCCCGTCCCAGGCAGTTGCCCAGACCTTGGAGGCCGATGCACCCTCTCTCTAAAAATTTACCAGCCGGAGCTGAATTTCAATGCGCGTAGCGCTGTTCGCCGGCTTCGAGCGCGACCGGCAGCCGGTTCTGTTCCGGAGGCAGCGGGCAAGTGGCGTAGGGCGTATAGGCGCAGGGAGGATTTTCAAGCCGGTTGAAGTCCAGCGTCAGCTCGCCCGGCCGCGTCAAACCGTGATCGGGCAATCCGGAGTGAAGATACCGCGCCGCGCCGTACGTGGTGGTCGCGCTGGTCTGGTCGCGCAGGATAAAGAAGAGCGTGCCAGACTCGCTCGCCTCGATCACCGGCTCCAGTTGCAGAGTCTTGCCGTTCAGCGTGAACTCAGCCACGCCCGGCGCAGGCAGTTCGAGAACGGTCCCGATGACGGTGGGAATTCTCTCGACGTGCGACGGATTGAAGGGAGTCCAGCGGGCCGTGACGCGGAAACGCGGGTCAGGCGCGTACCAGTTGAGGCCGTGGAAGGCAGTCCGGGTGGGCGCATCGGCGTCCTTGATGCGCAGGGCAAAGCGGTCGCCGCGCGGAAGCACCATGAGCGTCAGTCCGTGCCAGGCGATGGTGGAGGGTTTCGCGTCGATGGCCAGCGGACCTTCGCGGGCCGGACGGCCGTCAATGGTCAGATCGGGCGGAAAGCCGCCGGCGGGCGCCAGCAACTGAATGACCGGCTTACTCGCTACCGCCTGTGCACCCGCTTTTGCTTTTGTACCCACGGATTTGCTGCCCGTCGTGCCGCTCACCGTGAACATCCCCATGTGCTCGGGAGCCTTGGCGCGAATCTGGATCTGGTTGTCGGCGGCGGCGCCAAAGGAGTTGAAGCCCGGCTTGAGCCACTCGAGGCCCACCAGCGTCAGCCAGCCGTCGGGAGCCGCCAACTCGTATTCCCGCTGCGCTCGCCACGCGGCCAGATCCTTCTGCCACGAACCGCCGTTTTCCATTGCAACCGCCGAGGTCGCCGGAGTCTGCGCCGCTGCCGGTGCGGCTCCCAACCAGCCCCAGCCAAGAGGCAACAAGATCAGCGCGATTGGTAACAAGCCTGCCCGGCGGTTCTTCATCGATCGAAACTCCCCAGTGCGGTTTTTCTTATTATGAACCTCACCGGGAGCGATGCCCGCGGAATCCCCAGCGGCCATGCGGCTTGAATCAATCACTCGCCTGCCTACCTGGCGGCCGGGGCCGGCCTGGGGAGCGCCGCAGGGCAATCGCATTTGGAATCCTCAGAGCACTCTCATCGATTTGTCATCCTGAGGAGCGCAGCGACGAAGGATCTGCGGTTGCCTTTCGGCCTATTTCCGGCAAGCTGGACCTCTTGGCTTCTCCAACCTTCACAGCAAAGCAGAAAAAAAGGCAACCGCAGATCCTTCACTACGTTCAGGATGACAAACGTTGCACGCAAGGAGATTTGAAATGCGATCGCCCTGGGGAGCGCCGGTTGACAGCTCTCTTGCCCCCTGCCTAGAATTAAAGAGGAGAAGTTTACACTTTTTCTCAGTTAAACACCAGATAGGCAAGTGTTTAACGGGTGTCAGCCGGTGGCGGGGCAATGCAATTCATCCCCGTTGAGGCTTCGGTTGAGCCCGAACGGAGAGCAGGCAAGATGTCGGAAGCGCGCGTCAGTCCGCGGGAGCGGCTGGTGCTGACGGCGATCATCGAGCTCTACATCGCGACCGGCGAGCCCGTTGCCTCGCAGGCGGTTGCGCGTTCATTTGCCAACCGCGAAGGCATGAGTTCGGCCACCGTTCGCAATGTCATGGCCACCCTGGGCGAGGCGGGCCTGCTGGATCAGCCGCACACTTCCGCGGGCCGAGTTCCGACGGCGGCCGCCTTCCGCTATTACGTCGAACAGATCACCCAGCCGGGCCGCATGGCCGCGGGCGGGTCGCGAGGCAGTTTGGGCGCCACGCAGGACGCGGGTTCAAACTTCGGTTCAGCGACGATGGGACCTTCGCCTTTGAGTGAAGCGCGCCGCGAGCAGATTGAGGACAGCTTCTCAGGCGTCACCAGCAGCAACGACTACCTGGAACGGACGTCGCATGTGCTCGCGCTTCTGTCCAGCGGCCTGGGCGTGGCGCTGGCCAGCTCGACCGGCGCCCAAGTACTGGAGCACATCCATTTTTCGCGTCTCTCCACGGGCCGGGTGCTGGCCGTGCTGGTCACCCAATCCGGAGCCGTGCTGGACCGCGTGCTGGCGCTGGACCGCGAGTTGACCCATCTGGAACTGGAGACGGCGGCCCGCTACGTGAACGAGAGCTTCCGTGGGTGGCCGATCGATCGCATCCGCGCAGAAATCACCCGGCGCGTGGAACTGGAGCGCGAGGCCTATAACCTGATGCTGGCTTCGGTTGAGGAGCTTTGCCGCAAGGGCGCGTTGGCTGGCGGAGAGTTTGGCCCGGCCATCTTTGTGGACGGAATGGCCAACCTCATCGCCGCCGAAGTGGACCGCGAGCGGCTGCGGCAGATGCTGCTGGCTCTGGAAGCCAAGCAGCGTCTGGTGGAATTGCTGACCGCCTATGTGGATGGACGCCAGCAGGAAGTGCGCGTGGTGGTGGGTCCGGACCTGGCGGGCCAGGTCGAGGCGTCGCAGGCCATGCAGGATTTGGTGCTGATCGGCGCGCCTGCCCGCCTGGGTGGCGCCAATCTGGGCACGGTGGCGGTGATTGCACCCACACGCATCCAGTATCAGGAGATGATTCAGGCAGTGCGCTACATCGCTCGGCTCTCCGAGCGCTTGCTGGAGATCCCCGCCGACTAGGCCCTGCCGGCACATCCAGGGCCATCCGCCGCGGTTGTCTGAAGAGATCCTGAATGGAGTCCGTTCTGCTCCTCACAACCCGAGAGAAGCCGGCGTCTGGCAAGGGAAATTATCATTGAAACAAATACGGAAGCTCTTTTGGAGAAAACCTAAAGCTATGCCACAACAGGAATCGGAATTGAAGGAACTGGAGAAAACCGTGGACGAATCATTCGTGTCCGCTGATGACCAGACGAGCGAAGAGTCCGGTTTGCCATCCGCCGGGAGCCCCGAGGAAGCCGCCAGCCGGGATCCGTTCGCAAGTGCGGAACAGGCCGTGAGCCGCGAACAATTTGACCAGCTCAAGGCCGAACGCGACCAGTTGCTCGATCGACTGGCCCGTCTGCAAGCCGAATTTGAGAACGCCCGCAAGCGGGCCGAGCGCGAGCGCGTCTCCGACCGCGACTATGCCACCGGCAGCGTGGTGGAGCAGTTCCTGCCTGTGC
>Ga0224529_1000189_pt1 | contig 48631 bp, 29 predicted proteins | sample CBST50metaG_FD_179893 | JGI IMG/M metagenome (GOLD analysis project Ga0224529, IMG submission 179893) | Peat soil microbial communities from Stordalen Mire, Sweden - C.B.S.T50 | ecosystem: Environmental > Terrestrial > Soil > Wetlands > Peat | place: Sweden: Norrbotten County, Stordalen Mire...
TTTCAGAACCTTGCAGTGAATTAACTGGTAAACAGTCAAAGCGCAGCCGAGTGCCCGATGTCTGACCATCCACAAATGATTGCCGGCGCTCCAGGTCTCGCTTTTCAGGCCGGTTAAGCCGCCCAACCCTCGCTCCGGACCTGAACCACCGCGCATGGCTCGCGTTGGGAGCTGCCGAACAGGTCTTCGAGCAACTGCGAGACGGTTTTCCCTTGAGGAGGAACGACAGTATCGGGCGCGATCTCGTTAAGAGGGATAAGGACGAAGGCGCGCTCGGCCAGGCGCGGATGGGGAATATCGAGGTCCGGTTCACTGATTTTGAGGTCACCGAAGAGCAGGAGATCCAAATCCAGCGTTCTTGGGCCGTTGGCGAATCCCTCTGCCCGGTCCCTGCCGAATTCCTGCTCGATCACAAGCAATCCCTCCAGCAACATCCGCGGTTCCAGCGCCGTTTCCAGGGCGACCACGGCATTCACAAATCTCGGTTGATCGGCAAATCCCACCGGCTCGGTGCTGTAGAGCGAGGACCGGCGGACCACCTGCCCCAGGGATTCCAGACGCAGGGCCGCGGCGGCCAGAGTCGCCTCTGGCTGCCCAGCCCAACTGGCCAGGTTTCCGCCCATCCCGATGTAAGCCATGCGCATCATCTCAAGATTATCGCTAAGAGCCAAGGTATCGGCGCCATCCGGCGGCGATAGACCAGCTCAATCAGGCAGACACTGGGAAAGAGCCACCTAACGAGAAACAAGGATGCAAGCTCAACAAAACAAGGGAAAAGCGCAGGACGCCCGTCTCATCCCTCGTGGGTCGGCGACGCCGGTGGAGGGCTGATACAAAACAGCGATTTTCCGCAGTGTGTGAAACCGTGCCCCTCAGTTTTCGCCGATTTCGCTGGTGCTGATTTGGCACTACCGGCCGTTGGTATGCGGCTGCCTCCCCTAGGCTCCGTGCATGGCCGACGCGGATGCGCAGGCGGAGAGTATACTGGCATGTCTTTTGATTCCAAATGAAAAACACCGGGGGATTTTCAGCGGCCACAGGTATGCCCCGCTCACAGGATCCTTCACGGGAGGACAGAATGAAGAACTTATCACGTCGTGATTTGTTGAAGACCAGTCTGTTGGCGCCGGCCGTAGTGGCGGCTCACGGAATGAGTCCCCTTGGCGCAGCAATGCCAGGTTCCGGAGAAGGATCGGGTCCGCTGCCTACAAGCGCAACCCCCAAGCCTGTAATTTCAGGCGCCGGGCGCGAACGTCTGCTGCTGGATTTCGGCTGGCGCTTCCACCTGGGGGATGCCAATGATCCGGCCAAAGACTTTGGCTTCGCAGGCGGTAGGTCCGGCAGCTTTCAGAAGACGGGGAATTTTCTTCCCGCCGGCACTGCTCTATTCGATGACAGCGACTGGAAGGCAGTGGATCTGCCCCACGATTGGGCCATAGAACTGCCATTTCAAAACGATCCAACACTTGCCAGCAAAGGGTTTTACCCATTGGGCCGGAATTACCCGTCCACCAGCATCGGCTGGTATCGCCGCATCTTCGACCTTCCCGCCGCGGACGCGGACAAACGGATCACGCTCGAATTCGACGGCTCGTACCGCGAAACGATGGTGATCCTCAACGGCTTTTATATTGGCCGGCACAGCGGGGGCTACGATCCGTTCAGCTTCGATGTGACCGACTTTGCGACTCCGGGCGGGAAGAATGTTCTTCTGATTCGCGTGGATGCCACCGAGAGCGATGGCTGGTTTTATGAGGGAGCGGGGATTTATCGGCACGTGTGGGTGGTGAAAACGAACCCGGTCCATGTGAAGAAGTGGGGAACCTTCGTATCCGCGCAGGTCAAGGCAGGCGATGCCACACTCTCGATTCGCACAGAACTGAATAACCACGGCGAAACTTTGCAGAACCCGCGCGTTATGTCAACGATTCTGGATCCCTCTGGCAAGGAGGTGGGGAAAGCTGCCGCGGCCCTGGCGCCGATTGCGGCCGGCGGCGAGCAGACCTACAAGCAGGAGATGATTGTGAGACGGCCCCTGCTGTGGTCCCTTGAGGAGAGACACCTCTATAAGCTGGTGACGGAGGTGAGCGCAGGCGGCCATGTCGTCGATCGCTGCGAAACGCCGTTTGGCATTCGCACGCTGAAAATCGACGCGGACAAGGGCCTGTTTCTTAACGGCAAGTCAGTCAAGCTGAAAGGCACCTGCAATCACCAGGACCACGCCGGTGTGGGCGCGGCGCTGCCTGACGCCGTGCAGTACTACCGCGTCAGAAAGCTCCAGGAGATGGGCTGCAACTCCTTGCGCACCTCGCATAACCCTCCCACATCGGAGTTGCTCAACGCCTGTGACGAACTGGGGATGCTGGTGTTCGACGAGACGCGCATGATGTCTTCAAATCCTGAAGGCCTGAGCCAGTTCGAGAATCTGGTGCGGCGCGACCGCAATCATCCCAGCGTCTTTATGTGGTCGATGGGAAATGAAGAAGGCCAGGCGAACGGGGATCGGGGAGTGCGTATCCTGACCGCGATGAAGAACGTCGCAACCGAGCAGGATGGTTCGCGGCCGGTGTCGATCGCTCCGACCGGGGCGATTGGAACCGGCGGCCTGGTGGTATGCGACGTGGTGGGCTACAACTACATGGACCCCGGCGCCGAGGCTTTTCACAACGCGCATCCCGGCAGGCCTGTGATGGGAACGGAAACCGTGAGCGCCGTTTGCACGCGCGGCATCTACATTACCGACGCCAGCAAAGGCTATGTGAGTTCGTATGACCCGTACACCACGACGGGACGCGCTTCGGCTGAAGGCTGGTGGAGCTTCTGCGATGCGCGGCCGTGGCTGTTGGGAGGCTTTGTGTGGACGGGGTTTGACTATCGCGGCGAACCCTCGCCGAACGGATGGCCCAACATCAGCTCGCAGTACGGAATCATCGATATGTGCGGATTCCCGAAGGACACATTCTTCTATTACCAATCCTGGTGGACATCCAAGCAGGTTCTGCACCTCTTTCCGCATTGGAATTGGCCGGGGATGGAAGGGAAAGAGATCGCGGTCTGGGTGCATTCAAACCTGGACAAGGTGGAGTTGCTGTTCAACGGCGAGAGCCTGGGCACAAAGGACGTGAAGAAGGATTCACACCTGGCGTGGATTGTGAAGTATGCTCCGGGCACGATTGAAGCGCGTGGCTTCAAAGACGGCAAGCTGGTGATGACAACGAAGCGGGAAACCACGGGCGCGGCAGCCAAATTGGTTGTGAGCGCGGATCGCCTGGAGGTCTCAGCCGATGGTGAGGACGTGGCCATGTTCGCGGTGGAAGTTCGCGATGCGCAAGACCGCGTGGTGCCTGTCACCGATAGCGAAGTGACCTTCCGCGTCACTGGCGAAGGAAAACTGATCGGCACGGGCAACGGCGACCCAACCAACCAGGAACCCGACAAGGGCACATCGCGAAAAGCCTTCTCCGGCCTTTGCATGGGCCTTGTCCAGTCAACCAAGACCGCCGGGAATATCACCGTTGAGGTGACGTCTCCCGGGCTTGCGCCGGGCAGCGCTACGATTGCGGCGAAAGGGAAGACACTCCGTCCGCAAGTCGCGGCTTGGGAGCGCGCAGTGCCGGTGGGTTCGGGCATTACCGGACTGTGGAGACCGATGCCGGCAGCGAGCGTACCGGGCCAACCAGCGTACTACATGGGAGGAGGCTCGATGGTCTTCTCTTTGCAACAGAATGGGAACGATCTGACGGGAAGCGCGGAGGGCGCCGGAGGCGATGCCACGCCGATCACGGAAGGGAAAGTGGATGGCAGCAACATCTCCTTCAAGGCGGGTTACATCACCTTTACAGGAAAGCTGAAAGGGGACCAAATCGAGCTGCAGCGGGCGATGAATTTCCCCTCGCGGCCGCAGAACCGTCCGCCAGAGCCAGTGCCAACCGGACCGCGGCCTGCGATTGGGCCCGCGCCGGATGGATCGGACCCGTCTTCGGGGCCTCGTCCTGCCGGACGCGCGCCGCAAACCATCCCGGTGATTGTTCTGCATCGGGTTCAGCGCTAAGGCACAACCAAACCACTCCCCTCGGCGATCGGTTCTTGCAAGCCCCGATCGCCGAGGGAACCACAATCCCAATTCGTGGACTCCTTATTGGCGCATGGCACAAACAACCCAGGCGCCAATAGATTTGGCCTGAAAATCACACGCACAGATTCGGGAACAAGATGAAAGTCCCGAATGGTGGGATTCGGCAATCGTGTAAACTAAGCTCAAGACTCGAATTAGACAGGGCTTGAGCTTGGATTCTCTTCAGCAACAACATGCATTGTCACTGCTGAGCGGTGACGAGGCGGTTGCCATGGCCGCCTTCGATGCCGGGGTGAAACTCGGTACAGGATATCCCGGTACTCCCTCGACAGAAATCTTAGAAACCTTTGAAAAGCTAGGTGGAAGAGCGCAGTGGGCGCCCAACGAGAAAGTGGCGTTGGAAGTTGGAATAGGCGTCGCCTTTTCCGGTGCGCGCGCTCTGGTAACCATGAAGCATGTCGGGCTGAATGTGGCCGCGGACCCGCTGTTTACCGTGGCGTATACGCGGCTGGACGGTGCGCTGATCGTGGTTTCGGCCGACGATCCGGGAATGGCTTCGAGCCAGAATGAGCAGGACAATCGGCGTTATGCTCAGGCTGCCGGCGTGCCCATGCTTGAACCCTCCGACTCGCAGGAAGCTTACGAGTTCATGTTGCGCGCCATCGAAATCTCAGAGCGCTGGCATGTGCCCGTTCTGCTGCGCATGACCACGCGCGTCTGCCATTCCAAGACAATCGTCCGGCGCGGAACGGTGACAATTCCCGCGCCGCGCACGCCGCATTTCGAGCACGATTTCGCTTCCCGCGTGATGATTCCTGCCTACGCTCGCCCGGCACATTTGCGGATGCGCAAGACGCTGAAGGAGATCGCCGCCTGGAACGATGAGGCGGGACCGAACCAACTCATAGCCGGCTCGACATCACTGGGAATCATCGCTTCGGGAGTTGCATTCCAATATGTTCGCGAAGCCGCGCCTGAAGCCAGCGTGCTGAAGCTGGGAATGACTTATCCGCTGCCTATCGAGATCATGCGCGCGTTTGCCGCGGACGTGGATCTATGCGTCGCCATTGAAGAAGGCGATCCCTATCTGGTGGAGGCGGCGCGCACCGCGGGCATCGCGGTCGAGGGCAAGCCGGAGATGTACCGGTTTGGCGAACTGAACAGCGCGCGCGTGCGCCGCATTCTGGAAGACGATACTTCGCCGGAGCCTAAGCCCGTTCGAGGGAAGCCGCCGGCGCTGTGCCCCGGCTGTCCGCATCGCAGCGTCTACACGACCCTGAAGGAGATGGGCTGCATCGTCGCGGGCGATATTGGCTGCTATTCCCTTGGCGTTTTGCCGCCCTTCGAGGCGATGGACACGCTGGTATGCATGGGCGCGGCCATTGGCGTGGGTCTGGGAATGCGCCACTCGCTGCCGCCCGAGGAAGCCAAGCGCGTGGTCAGCGTGATCGGCGACAGCACCTTTGTGCATAGCGGCATCACCGGCCTGGTCGAGATGATCTATAACCCGCCGGCCAGCGGCCATGTGCTGGTGATTCTGGACAACGGGACCACGGCCATGACGGGCATGCAGGAGCACCCTGGAACCGGGCGCACGCTGGCTCATGAAAAGACCGGCAAGGTGGTTTTTGAGGATCTCGCGCGTGCGTTGGGCGTGCGCAACGTATATGTGACCGACCCCACGAAGGCCCCCGAAGAGTTTCAGAAGCTGATTGAAAGATGCCTGGATACGCCGGAGCTTTCCGTGGTGATTGCCCGCCGAAACTGTCTGCTGGCAGCCAGTTCGATCCGCGAGTACGAGAGGTGCAATGAGCAGCAAACCAACTAACGTGGTGATCGCGGGACTCGGCGGACAGGGCGTGATCAAGGCCTCCGACATTTTGGCCGACGTGGCCTTCAGCGCGGGGCTGGACGTGAAGAAGAGCGAATTGCACGGGATGAGCCAGCGCGGCGGCTCCGTCTCAAGCGACGTGCGATTTGGAGAGCGGGTCTTCAGTCCCATGGTACCGGAGGGGGAAGCGGATTTTCTGGTGGTTATTGCAGCGGACCAGGTTCAAGTGAATGCCGCAGTGCTGGGCCAGGGCGGCACGCTCATTGAACCCTCGCGAATCGACGAATCCAGCCTGCCGAACAAGAAAAGCATCAATGTCGCGCTGTTGGGAGTACTGAGCCGCCATTTACAGTTTCCCGTTGAGGCATGGATAGCCGCTCTCAAGCGCAACCTGCCGGCGAAGCTGCACGAAGCGAACGTCCAGTCGTTTTCAATCGGACGATCCATAGGGCAATGAAGATGATTCCAACTTTGGAAACGAGCGCAACCGACTGTCATCCAGCGAGCGTGCCGGATTACACCCCGATTCCTCAATTGCGCGACTTGCAGTTGCAACGCTTGCAGGCCGTGGTTACGCGAGCATGGCGGCAGATCAAGCTGTTTCGCTCACGCATGGATGAGCGCGGACTCGCTCCCGAGGATATCCGTTCGCTCGAAGACACGGCAAAGCTGCCGTTCACGCAAAAGAGCGATTTGCGGGACACTTATCCGTTCGGGCTGTTTGCCAGTCCCATGAAGGACGTTGTCCGCCTTCACGTCTCCAGCGGAACCACGGGCAAACCCATCGTCGTCGCATACACCAAGGAAGATGTGGACGTGTGGACCTCGGTGCTGGTCCGCTGTTTTGCCGGCTGCGGGCTACATCGCGGAGACATCATGCAGGTCGCCTATGGCTACGGCCTCTTCACCGGCGGCCTTGGAGCCCACTACGGCGCCGAAGGGCTGGGGGCGACGGTGGTTCCCACATCCGGCGGCCACGCGGACCGGCAGATCATGCTGATGAAGGACTTTGGGGTGACGGCGATGTGCTGCACGCCCACTTATTTTCTGCACCTGATCGACCGCGCTGACGAACTCGGCGTGGATATGAAAGAACTGCCGCTGCGGGCAGGCGTTTTCGGCGCCGAGCCGTGGACCGAATCCATGCGCAAGCACATCGAAAACCGAAGCAGCATCGAGGCATTCGATATCTACGGGTTGTCGGAGATTATTGGACCGGGCGTCGGCTGCGAATGCCGCCGGCACCAAGGCCTGCATATCTTCGAGGATCACTTCTATCCGGAGATTGTCGATCCCGCCACGGGTGCGCTGCTGCCGGATGGGAGCGAGGGCGAACTGGTGTTGACCACCCTGAGCAAGCAGGCGATGCCCATGATCCGCTATCGCACGCGCGATATCACCACAATCCTGCCAGGCAGGTGTGAGTGCGGGCGCACGCTGCGGCGGATTGGCCGCATTGGCCGGCGCAGCGACGACATGCTGATTATTCGCGGCGTCAATGTTTTTCCATCGCAAGTGGAGTCCGCGCTGTTGCAGACAGAAGGCACCTTGCCGAATTACCAGATTCTGCTTACCCGCGACCAGGGATTGGACCAGATGGAAGTGCGGGTCGAGGTCACTCCGCAAATGTTCAACGACAAGATCGGAGCGTTGCAGGAACTGCACCAGAAGCTGCAAGGCGCGCTCGACCGCGTACTGGGAATCCGAGTACGGGTTTCGCTGGTCGAGGCGTATTCTATCGAGCGTAGCGAAGGCAAAGCAAAGCGTGTCATCGACAGGCGGACATCATGAAGATTCAGCAGATATCGCTGTTTGCCGAAAACAAACCGGGACATATCGCCGCACCCGCACGCCTGCTGGCGCAGGAAGGCATCGATATCCGCTCCCTGTACTTGGCGGATACCCAGCAATACGGGATTGTGCGGATGATTGTCACGGACTGGCAGAAGGCCGCGCAACTTCTTGAAGCGCGCGGATTCGTCGTGAAAGTGACGGAGGTTCTAGCCGTCGAAGTGGCGGATCGTCCGGGAGGCCTGGCGGACGTGCTGGAGGCGCTGGACGGGACCGGCATCAACATCGAGTATATGTATGCCTTTCCCAATCTTTGCCGCGACCAGGCCATCCTCATCTTCCGCTTCGCCGATCTGGATGCGGCGATTGCGCGTTTGCAGACGGCAGGCATCAATCTGCTGGCGAGCGAAGAACTTCTGAAAAAATAGGTCTTTGACCGCGTGATTTTGTTCGCTGTGATGTAGTGCTGTGGCGCCCCACCCCAGTGTCCCAAGTCAGAAGTTCTTTGAAGATATGAGCGACGAAAAACGCAGGTCCTTCGACTGCGTTTGGCGCAAAGAGCGCGCCAAACTCCGCTCAGGATGACAGGATATGTTGAACGAATTAACGACTCAGGACACTAGGCGCAACAAACAAAGGCGCGCCGCGGGTGGGGCACCCAGTATCTTGCGCTGGCCGCAAAAATGCCTTGAAAGGATTACGATCATGCCCGTTTCAAAGACCATCGCCAAGCAACTCGAGAACGCCAGTTGGATTCGACGCATGTTTGAAGAAGGCGTCCGGATGAAGCGCGAGCGCGGGACCGACGCGGTCTTCGATTTTTCGCTGGGCAATCCGGATGTGGAACCGCCGGCCGCAGTGCTGGATGCGCTGCGGCGCGTGGTGGCCGGCAACCGTCCCGGATCGCACGGCTATATGCCGAATCCGGGCTACGCACAGGTTCGCGAGGCGGTAGCCGGCAAGCTGCGCAGAGAGACCGGTCTGGGTTTTACGGCCGAGGACGTCTTTATGACGGTTGGGTCGGCGGGCGCCTGCAACGTGATTCTGAAGTCGATTCTCGACCCCGGCGACGAAGTCATTGTTTTGATGCCCTTTTTCCCCGAGTATCAGTTTTATATCGCCAACCACGGCGGTTGCATGGTCCCTGTTGAAACCGATGATACGTTTCTGCCCGACGTGGAACGCATCGCAGCGGCCATCACTCCCCGAACGCGCGCCATACTGCTCAACACACCCAATAACCCAACCGGCCGCGTTTATCCTGAAAGCATTTTGCGCGATTTGGATGAGATGCTGAAGCGAGCCGGCCAGCCAATTACCGTCATCAGTGACGAGCCGTATAAGTCCTTCGTTTATGACGGGCTGAGGCAGCCCGAGGTGGCGTCGTTGATTGGCAATACGGCGATCTGCAACTCGTGGTCAAAGTCGCTGGGATTGGCGGGCGAGCGCATCGGCTACCTGGCCTTGTCACCACAACTGGACGATGCCGCGAATCTGCGCGGCGCCTGTGCCTTCAGCAATCGCACTTTGGGTTTTATCAACGCTCCCGCGATCTGGCAGCAGGTGATGCTGGAATCGCTGGATGAGTCTATCGACGCGGCGCCCTACGAGCACAAGCGGAATGTGCTTTGCGATGCGCTGGAGGCCATCGGATACGAAGTGAGGCGGCCCGAAGGCGCGTTCTACATCTTCCTCAAGACTCCCATCGCCGACGACGTTGCCTTCACCAAACAGTTGGCGAAGGAAGGCGTGCTTGCCGTCCCCGGCGCAGGCTTTGGACGCTCCGGCTACATTCGCCTGTCGCTGACGATTCCGTTGGAGCGTATCCAGAAATCCATTGGCGGATTCGAGCGCGCATTTTTCTCATCGCAGCGGTAGAAATTCCGACATCGGTTGCTTGCTATCCCACCCTGGCCGCAAAAACAACGGCGCGGCAAGGGTGGGGCACCCAGCGAGTGATTTTAGAAATTGCCGCTCTCATAGTCCAAAGGGCGTTGCTCCAAATCCACTCCCCACAACCGAAACCAAAAAGGAAATCTGCGGCCTGTGCATAGGGGCGATTCTGAAGGATCCCTATTGCATGCGGGCAATATCTCTGAGTTGGCGGGCCGTGGCCTCGAGGAAGGTCTCAATGCTGGCGCCGGCGGGCTGTTCCAGGCCGGATTTTGCCTGGACGGCGGAGGCGATGCGCTGGGCCAGAAGCTGCCGGGTAGGCAGGCTCATATCCAGCCGCCGGGAGAAGAAGCCCTCCAGCACCTCGAGGTCGGCGGATGAGAGTTTGGCGATGCCGGTGGCGGGCAGCGTGAAGGCGGTATGGGGTTCCGGAATCGGGGCGCTGGGAGCAAAAAGCTGAGCCGTAAAGGTGCGCGCGCCCGATTCTCCCCAGAGCGGAGCCTCTTCTTCCCGATCCCTGACCACCAGTGTGCCGGCGGCCAGATCGCCGAGCCGCTGGTGCTGACGGGTAGCGAACATGGCGATCACGCCGACCGCATAAAAGAAAGGAATCTGGTCAACATAGCGGACGAGATTGCGCGCCATGGACTCGAAGAGCCCGATGGCCCGCCCGGAGCGCTGGATGACGCGAATCCGGGCCACTCGCTTGCCGGGGGTGCGGCCATTCCAGAATGCCTCAAAGAGCGTGAAATAGCCCCACTGAACCAGAAAGACAGCAAATATGGAGATAGCGACGGCCCATTGCTGGGAGATCCTGGAAAATGCGCGAATGCCGGGCAGAAGAAACGAGAACAGCACGCCAAGCACCAGGAACCCCGCGCCCCAGATGAGGTAATCGACCAGCAGCGCGATAAAACGGCTGCCGATGCCGGCCAGGGGCATCTCGATGCTGACCAGTTCCGGCGTGTCAATGTTAATCTGGTCTGGGCTAAGCTGATCAGAACTCAGGTTCATGGCGCAAATCCTCTCAAACCAATGGATACGGAAGCGGCGACCGCACTGGGACCGGCTGGCGTCCCTGCTGGCCCAATCCGGCGCGAGCGGCCTGGGCCGTCTTTCTCGCGCGGAACTGCGGGAGATGGCGCTGCTCTATCGCCAGGTGGCCGCTGACCTCTCGGTGCTCCGGCAAGACTCGACCGCCCACGCCTATGCGGCGCATGTGAATCAGTTGCTGGCTCGCGCCCACCATATCATTTATTCCGGCCGCAAGACCAATCTGCTTACCATTTTCCTCTTCTTGCGCGACGAGTATCCGGCCATTTTCCAGCGGCAGATCGGCTACGTGGCGACCTCGCTGCTGGTCTCGCTGGCCTGGGGACTGCTGGGCGCCGTGCTCACCAGCGCGCGGCCAGAGTTCATGCGCCACTTCGTCGGCCCCCAGATGATCGCCACCATGGAGCGGCACGAGATGTGGACCAAGAGCGTGATTTCCATTGCGCCCATGGCCACCAGCGCCATTATGACCAATAACCTTTCAGTCAGCTTTGTCACCTTCGCCGGTGGAATCGTCTTTGGGCTGGGTACATTTTTCTATCTCTTTGTGAACGGCATGATGCTAGGCGTGATCGGAGCAGCCTGCCACCAATATGCCATGTCAGTGGCATTGTGGAGCTTCGTCGCTCCGCATGGATCGCTGGAGCTGCCTTCGATCATCATCGCCGGCGCCGCAGGATTCCGCCTGGGCCACGCCATGCTCTTCCCCGGCGCGCTGCGCTGGAAGGATTCAATCGCCCAGGGCGGCATTGAGGCCACCAGGCTGGTCTCCGGCATCATTCCCCTGCTGGTGATCGCCGGGTGCCTGGAGGGCTTCTTTTCCCCGTCGCAAGCTCCCGTGTGGCTCAAGTTCACGGTGGGCGGCTTGCTGTTTACGCTGCTGCTGGTGTGGCTCTTCAGGCCGGTGAAGGCGTCTGTGGAGATGGCCTGAGAGGAAGTAGCGATGCGCGGGGCACAACTATTGAAGAAGCGCCGCAAAAGCGCTCATCCCAAGACGAATCCAGAGATCTGCTGAGCCAACATGCTTTGAGCCGAGCGCATGGCCATGTGACTTTGGCCCATGAGGCTGGCGGTTCGGACATTCGGCAATGTTTGCGACAGCGCCGATATGGCATGTCTGAATGGGTGCTCCGGACTTTCGGTTCCAAGCAGCAGCAAGGTTGGGCAGGTGAGCGCAACGTAGGCATCCACGTCTGCCGCCAGACCGTCCATTGCCTTCAACTCGCGAGGCCAGGTCGGGGCCAGGGACGCCAAACGGGACCAGCCCGAAGACGAGCGCATTGCGTGGACACGCTCGCCTGGGAGGCGCACAAACTTCTTGAGCCCAATCTCTAGCGCATCGTCCAGCCGCCCATCGGCGACCGCGCGGCAATAGGGCGCGAGATTCTCACCGGCGATGAGACCGCCAACCGGCAGAGGAGGCTCGTACAGGACAAGCCGCCGCACCGAAGCGCGCATCGCGGCCCCCATTGCGCAAATCGCCCCAAAAGAATGGCCCACCAGACTCGCATCGCGCCCCGCGGCAGAGAGCACAGCGGCCACATCCTCGTACTCGCGGGCAATAGAATAGGCGGATGCTCCGGACTCGCTTCGCCCATGACCGCGGCGATCCATCATGAAGCATGTGAACTGGCGCGATAAGCAGGTCGCCACGCCCAGCCAGTCAGTGCCTTTGGAAAGGCTGCCATGCACAAATACGACGGCAGGGCCCTCTCCGAAGCGGCTGAAGCCGATCCGGGTTCCGTCCTTCGATCGCACATATTCCTGCACGACCTCACTCCGCATCGGATTGAGAGTTGCAGCTTCCAATTTGCCCTGGGTGATCAAAGACGATTATTGCGCCAGCCGCCGGGTGCAGGCAAATCAGCAAGATGCGCCCTGGGGCAGGCGGGCGGAAAGGCGGGAATCTCTACAGGGATACTGGCCCTCCCGCCCGCTTGCCTGCGCCCGCCGACGCTCCATTCGCTGAAGCAGAATCGATATTCATTTAGAAAAATCGCTTTACATCCTTGTCCCCTGTTGCTTTATGCTTCTCCAATGTCTCGCATACACTCTGGAATCCTGGCAATCTGCTTTGGTATTTCGGCGCTGGCCTTCGCAGCGCCGGTCGCACCCACGATGGAACGCGAACCCGATGGCATGGTTCTGCACACGGCCTCTGGCGACCTTCGCATCCAGGTAGTCTCAGAAACTGTAGTCCGCGTGGCATTTTCGGCCTCTCCGAATTTCTTCACCCGCGCCTCGATCGACAGGGTTTCTCTGCCGCCCGCGACGGCCTCTTTCAAGATTGGCGAATCGCGCGCGGACTACACCCTCGCCACGGCAAAACTGCACGTGATCGTCGACCGGGAAACCGGAGCCGTGTCGTTTGCCGACGCCGCCGGGCATCCCCTGCTTTCGGAAGCCCCAGGCAGCAGAACGCTCGAGCCCGCTACCGTGCAGGGAGAAAAGACCTTCAATATCCAGCAGAAGTGGAAGGCGCAGAAGGACGAATCCCTTTATGGATTGGGACAGATGCAATTGGGGATTGTCGATATCAAGGGCTATGACCTTGACCTGTGGCAGCACAATACCAACGTAGTGGTGCCGTTTCTGGTCTCTTCAAACGGCTATGGCATTCTGTGGGACAACACTTCCTACACGCGCTTCGGCGATCTTCGCCCCTTTGAGGCCATTCCCGCCGCCAACCTTTACGATCATGACGGCAAGCAGGGGGGCCTAACCGTTGCGCCGGTCGATGGATCGGAGCCTCCCCGGCAAACCGCGGAGATTTCCGTTCGTCTCCGTTTGAGCCGAGCCCAGTCCGATCATCCTGAAACCGCTGCCGGCTCGTGGCGTTTGAAGCCTCAGTCGTGGGTTGGCTCCATTCTCGCTCCCACAACCGGCGACTATCAATTTCAGGCCTACTCGAATGGCGGCATCAAGGTATGGTTCGACGGCAAACTGGTGATGAACCACTGGAGGCAGAACTGGCTTGCCTCGAATGACCAGATTCGAGTCCATCTTGAAGCCGGCCACAAGTACCCAATCCGCATTGAAAACGATCCCGAACAGCAAAATACCCTGAACTTCCTGTGGAAGACGCCCGCGCCGGACGCCGACACCTCGCTGTGGTCGCAGGTCGGCGAAGGCACCGACTATTACTTTGTCTACGGCCCTTCCACTGACCGGATCATTGACGGCTATCGCCTGCTAACCGGCCAGGCGACCATGATGCCGAACTGGGTCTTCGGCCTGTGGCAATCGCGGCAACGCTACGAGACAGCCGATCAGTCGCTCGATGTGGTCCGGCAGTTCCGCGAGCGGAAGATTCCCTTCGACAACATCGTGCAGGATTGGCAGTACTGGCGTCCCGATGCCTGGGGTTCTCACGAGTTCGATCCCAAGCGCTTTCCCGATCCGGATGCCTGGGTCAAGGCGCTCCATGCGGAGCACGCGCACCTGATGATCTCAGTGTGGGGCAAATTCAACCCCAATACGGCAAACGCCAAGGAGATGGACGCGAAGGGCTTTCTATACCAGCCAAACCTGAAGGAAAAAATGATGGACTGGATTCACCAGCCCTACACCTTCTATGACGCTTTCAATCCCGGCGCCCGCAAGCTCTTCTGGTCGCAGGTAAATACGAGCCTCTTTGCAAAGGGCATTGACGCCTGGTGGATGGATGCGACTGAGCCCGACCTGCTGCCGTCTCCGCCTACGCTTGAAGGCCAGCAAACCCACATGAATCCCACCTTCCTGGGCACGGGGTCGCGCATGTTGAACGGCTACGCACTGGTGAATAGCCAGGGCGTCTACACCGGTCAGCGCGAGGCCGCTCCCGACCAGCGAGTCTTCATCCTCACGCGCTCCGGCTTTGCCGGCGAACAGCGCTACTCGGCGGCTACGTGGTCGGGAGACGTTACCTCGACGTGGACCGCGATGGCGAAGCAGATTCCCGCCGGGTTGGGCGCCAGCATCTCTGGCCTGCCCTACTGGACCATGGACACCGGCGGCTATACCATGCAGCGGAAGTTCTCCCATGATCCGATGACTGCCGGCGAAGAAGATGAGTGGCGGGAGCTGAACGCCCGCTGGTTCGAGCTCTCCACCTTCACTCCCATTTTGCGGGTGCATGGCGAACTGCGACCGCGCGAGATGTGGACACTCGGCGACGGATCGCCGGCATACAACGCCGAGCTGAAATTCGATCGGCTCCGCTATGCGCTGTTCCCTTACATCTACTCCCTGGCCGGCTGGACCACGCAGCAGTCGTACACCATGATGCGCCCGCTGGTGATGGACTTTACGCACGACCGCATCGCTCGCGAAGTGAGCGACGAATACATGTTTGGCCCGGCCCTGCTGGTGGCGCCCATCACCGAGTACAAGCAGCGCGCGCGGCCTGTCTATCTGCCGGTCTCCGCCACATGGTACGACTACTGGACCGGCCTGCCCGTCGCCTCCGGCAAGATCTCCGCCGCGGCGCCTTATGATCGGCTTCCCATCTTTGTGCGGGCTGGATCGATCATTCCTTACGGGCCTGCGATGCAGTATGTCGCGGAAAAGCCCTCCGATCCCACCACGCTTTACATCTACGCGGGCGCCGACGGCCAGTTCACGCTCTATGAGGATCAGGGCACTACCTTTGCCTATGAAAAGGGAGCGTTTTCTCAGATTCCCATCCGCTGGAACGACAAGACAGGCACACTCACAATCGGCAAGCGAACGGGCGACTATGACGGCATGTTGCACAATCGCACCTTCCAGGCTGTTCTGGTTTCAAAGGCGCATCCGGTGGGCTTCTCGCTCACTCCCAAGCCCACTGGCAGCGTGCAATACTCGGGAGCCGAAACGCGGCTCAAACTGAAATAGTTCGACCTGGCAAGCAAGTCCCTCGCCGCGTGCGAGGAGAGGAATGCAGTGATGAAGCAATTGAAAATCTCAGCTTTTCTGTTTCTGCTCAGCGCACTGGCTGCCTCCGCGCAGTCACCGCAACAGGAGCCTTATTCCTGGAAAAACGTGCAAATTGTCGGCGGCGGGTTTGTCGATGGAGTCATCTTCCATCCCACAGCTCGCAACGTCCGCTATGCCCGCACCGACATGGGCGGCGCCTACCGCTGGGATGCCGCCGCTCATCGCTGGCAGCCGATTCTGGATTGGGTGCCTTACAAGGATCTCAACCTGATGGGCGTTGAGTCCATCGCAGTTGACCCTGCGGATTCCAAGCGCGTCTACCTGGCGTGCGGCACCTACACCAACCCGCGCACTCCCAACGGCGCCATTCTCCGCTCCGACGACAGTGGCAAGACATTTCAGCGGACCGATGTGCCCTTCAAGTTCGGCGGCAACGAGGACGGCCGCGGAAACGGCGAGCGTCTGGTAGTCGATCCCCATGATGGCCGCATCCTCTATCTCGGAACCCGCCACGACGGACTCTGGCGCTCCCAGGATCGTGGCGCGACCTGGACGCGCGTCGCCAGCTTCCCCGACGTCACCGAAGCCACTCCAGCCGTGCCGGCTCCCGTTCCCGGCGAAGCGCCCGAGCAGCGTTGGCGGCGCATGCCCAGCCGCGGCAGTGGCATTGTTTTCGTCAAATTCGGTCCCGCGGCCGGCGAAAGCAAGAAAAGGAATGCCTCCGCCACACAGACAATCTATGTCGGCGTCTCGCTCATGAACCGGCCCAACCTCTTTGTCTCAAACGATGGCGGCGCAAGCTGGCGCGAGATTGCCGGTGAGCCAACCGCCTACCGGCCCAACCGCGCCGCGCTCTCGACCGACGGATTCCTTTATGTCTCCTATGGCACCGCGCCCGGCCCAACCCGCATGACCGACGGAGCTGTGTGGAAGCTGAACACCCTGACCGGCGCGTGGACCGACATCACTCCCGACCGGCCCATTGCCGGCAGCAAGGAATTCGGCTATGCAGCCGTCGCCGTCGATGCGCAGCATCCTCGCACGGTGATAGCCAGTTCATTTGGCCGCCCGCAATCCGCCGGCAGCGAAGACATGTTTCGCTCCACGGACGGCGGCGCGACGTGGAAGCCCATCTTTGGCGGCGGCGGCGTTTACGACTACAGCTTGGCGCCTTATGTGAAGAGCACCCCCATCCACTGGCTCTTCGATATCGAGATTGACCCAACCAACCCTGACCATGCCGTCTTCACCACCGGCTACGGCGGCTGGGAGACCTTCGATCTGACCGCGGCGGATCGCGGCAAACCGACGCACTGGAGCATTCTCGCCTCTGGCATTGAAGAGACGGTGCCACTGGAATTCGCCAGCCCCGCCCAGGGCGCTCACCTCATCACCGCCATTGGCGACTACGGCGGCTTTGTTCACTGGGATCTGGACCATCCAGCGCCCGAGGGCGCTTCCGCTCCGCCGCGTATGGGCAACACCACGGGAGTCGTCTCCGCCGCCCTCCGCCCCGAGATCATTGTTCGGGTCGGCAACAGCGCAGAGCACAAACCCGGAGAAAACATCGGCTATTCGCTCGATGCGGGCCGCACCTGGAAGCCCACCCCTGCCTCGCCAACACCGCAGAGCCGTGGCGGATCCATAGCCGTCTCGGCCGACGGAGGTACATGGATCTGGAGCCCGGAGCGCGAAGCGGCCTACATTACTCACGACCTGGGCGCGACCTGGACCGCCGCGCAGGGACTTCCCACGGGCCTGCGCGTTATTGCCGACCCGGTTACCCCGCAGTTGTTCTACGCAGTTTCTTTCGCGGACCGGACCCTCTTCCGCAGCAGCGACGGTGGAGCTACCTTCGCAGCTCAGCACTTCACGCTGCCGGATGCCGCTGCGGTCTCGGGTGGACGCGGAGATAACCGTGGAGGCCAGGACCGCATCTACGCCGCGCCCAGCCGCGCCGAAGATCTTTGGCTGGCCGCCTTCGACGGACTTTACCACGCTGTTCCGGCCACGGCGCAAACAGGTGCGAGCGTCTCATTCGCGCATCTCGCGGGTGTCGAGGAAATCCACGCCTTCGGCTTCGGCAAGGCCGCTCCACACCATTCCTATCCGGCTCTTTACCTGGTCGGAACCGTTCATGGTCAGCGAGGTATCTTCCGTTCCACCGACGAGGCGCAAACCTGGGTCAGGATCAACGACGACCAGCACCAATGGGGTCTGGTGCTGCAAATTGCCGGCGACCCGCGCATCTACGGACGAGTCTATGTGGGCGCTCATGGCCGCGGCGCTTCCTACGGCGATCCGATCCCGCGCTGAGGCTCGGGGCTGAATCGTCATTCAGAAATGCTGTACTTGCACTTTGAGTAGGAAGTGAATGTCAAAAGAGCCAGACCAACCCAAGCCGGGGTGGTTCTGGCTCTTTCTTTTGATTGCCGTTTTGCTGCCGCCAAGTCGCGGCTTCCGCACTGCGCCTATTGAACGATGGTGGCGCGGTCTACCACCACGCAAATGGAGCTGCTGGCAAGATTCGCCGCCCCGGTGACACGCAACTTGAACGTGTGCGTGCCCTCGGCCAGAACCGGACTCGTCCACAGCAGCACATTGCCTTTGCGGACCGGAGCATAGAAATCCACGCTCGTTTCTGCGCCACCGTCGATGGAGACAGCGCCGATGCCGTTGATCGTGTCCTGAACCCCATATAGATTGAATTGCGTGCCCGTGAAGGAGACTGTGACGGAGTCGCCGGGCGTGCTGTCCCAGCTATTGCTGCCGTCGTACAAGCCACTGGTGTCGCCTCCGCAGCCTCCGCTACAGTGTCCCCAGCCGGAACCAACGTAATTGAACTGATTGAGGCCAGACCCCGCCGCCCAACTGTCGTCAATGGAAATCAAGTTTGAAGCCGCGCCTGGAGTTACTGAGAAGTTATCGAATTGCGCATTCAGCCAACTGCCCACGGGGCCTACCAGCAAGGCAATGTTCCCGCTGGGATAGTCCGAGTCCGTGACGGTCGCGATCGATTTCGAGTCGATAAACGCCTGGATTGTGCTTTCCTGAAAACTCAAGGAGAGATTGTGCCAGGCATTCACGCCGAATGCTGTTGAGCCCGACGCCAGATTTTTTATAACTCCATTGGCATCTTCCTTGAAGAGCGACCAGGGCCCGCTGTCGGTCACGCTCAGGTGATAGCCCTGCGAGGGGCCTCCATTGCTGGATTGAGATACCATTCCCAGGCGGCCAATAAGATCGATGTTGCCCGATTGCTCCAGCAGGGCATCGGTGCTGACCGTGTAATCTGACCAGTTGGGGTCGCCCACCACCACGACGGGAGGTGTTCCGGAGGCGCTTCCCTGCCAGGGAATAGGAGCCTGGCCGATCACCTGCCGCAAGCATATTCCGGTGTGCCCCCCGGTGCAGTTGGCGGTTTCAAAAGCGCCCTGCATGGCGGAGAAATACTTTGCCAGCGATCCAGCAGGGTAACTCTCGAAGTTATCGCTGTAGGGCAGACTCTGTAGGGCAGCCGCGGGAGGCGTGGTTGAACCTTTGCTCTGGCCGGTGGTCGTCGAGATCGAATAGATGTACCCCGGTTGCAGGGTCAAACTGAAAGCTCCCAAGGTGGGCGCAATGTCGGCCTGCTGCACAAACCAGTCAGAGGAATTCGACGAATTGAGATTGGTCGCCCAAACGTGAGCCGTTCCGGTGGACAAGCCGCCTTGAACCTGGAAGTTGATCGTCTGCGAAACCGGGGCATCCACTGTTTCAAGAATGGCGCTGTAATCCTTGTTGTTGGGTGATTTCAGAGTTACGAAACTTCCATTCTCAGGGTTGCCGTTCAGGTAGCCGGTGGCGCTATCGAGATATTGCCATCCGGGTTGAGTGAATTGCCCGGTGTGGGCCGCGACCCAGAGAGTTTTGCCCACATGGTAGAAGCCATTCCATGGCTCATCGGCTTGCAGAAAACCACAACCCCAATCCGGCAGTGTGCGATACCAGGAACTGGACAGGCTCCAGACGATCGTCCCAGTAATCTTTGAATCAATGTATTGCCGATTGGTGGTCCGGGCAAATTGTTGCGCGCCTAAATCAAAGTTGCCCACCTCGCTTTCGCTGGCCCAGAGCGGCTTGCCGATCGAAGTTATAGCCTGGAGGCCTGGATTTTGCGGAACACAAGTGAAAGTGACGCCGCTTCCGCTGCATGGGTAGTGGACGCCCATGATATCCACCGCCGCGTTGAACGGCGCATTGCTCGCCATGTCGTTGACGATATCCATATCGCCGTCATAGGCCACCAATTGCGTCGTCAAGCTGGCGCCTTTCATGGCGCTCTTCAGATTCACGAACCAACTGTCGTATTGGGTCCAGCCGCCCCAGAACTCATTCCAGCCGCCAATATAGTCGATCGGCAGATTGTGGTCCGACTGCGCGTGTTGAATCCATTTGAGCAGATAGTTGATATTGTCGTTCGAGAAAAAGCTCTGCGCGCTTCCCGCCCCGCCGTTGAACCAGCCCGGCGCGGACCATTCCAGTCCATACAACTTGATGTTTGGATTCCGCTGCTTTGCCTGCTCCATCAGCCACCACTCATAGCCGCGGTTGTAGTTCTCGTCCGTGGGTGTGCGCATGTGGCTGGCTTCAGCGCCATTGGTGGTGTTTCCATCTCCTCCGATTTCAACCTTGAGGATCTGAAGGCCGGCGCCATAGTTTGGCTTGAACAGGTAATCCATCATCTCGCTTTGCTGTTGCGCGGGATAATCGAAGAGCAGGCGAGATGTGCCGCCGCCGCCGCTGATTGCGCCGATGCCGTTGAATATGCTGCCGCTGCTTGTGCCGTCGATGACGATGGCTGCCGGCGCAATCTGTACCGCTGCGCTGGCGTTCATTGCACTGTTTTTGACTGAAGTTGCGATCAGCGTTACGCTGCCGCCCGAGGGGATCGACGAGGGCGCCGTATAGGCGGTGCTGCCGCCGCTTGCAGTCTTTGACGGACTGAAGGATCCACACGCTCCAACCGGGGTGCAGCTCCAGTTTGCGCCCTCGTTCGCCGAGTCATTGGTCACCGTAGCGGCAACTTTGGCTGTCTTTCCGACCATCAGCGACGATGGCGGAGGCGTGGACAAGGAAACGGAGATGGGGGCGGTGGAAACCGGATTGCCAGAGCCGCCGCCACAGGCTGAGAGAGTTGAGAGAAGGACAACAAGAATAAAAAAAGAAAAAATGGAACGGTTCATCAGCCACCTAAGTTAAATCAGGATTTCTTTGTAGTCTCAAGCGTAAAGCGCGCAGTTCACCACGTGCCCATTGTAGACTTCCAGCGCGGCAGGTATTGTTTGCCGCCATGGGCTCACTCCAATTCCCCGGTCCTCATCTGCCAGATTGCGCCGTCGTCACACCCTTGCGGGCGGCTGGTTTGGGCGGGTTGACCTGAGCGTTGAGGTAGTCGGTCAGGTCGTCCACATCCTGCCTGGAGCCGACCATGGGCGGCATGAAGCGGCGATAGGGCGAATCGGACTTGTTTTCATGAAGCATGACGATGAAGTTGCCAATATTGGCGCGGTCGCGGCCTGTCAGCAGTTGGGCCAGCGGCCGGTAGCCATTGAGCGTGTGGCATGAGCCGCACTCGCCGCGGAAGATGGCTTCGCCGCGCGAGTAGCTGGAAGCCGATCCGTTCCAGACCCAGTTGGAGTGCGCCAGATATCCCTCCTGATTGAGGCGGCTGACATAGGGAACGCGTACGCCGTTCGAGTACATCCAGTGGCCGATGACATAGGGCTTGCGCAGCATCTCGCGCGAATACTCGCCCGCGCCGGTAGCGATGAGCGCCAACAACAACACGGCGATGGCGTGGGAAAGATTGAAGTCCACCGGGTTGCGGTAGGCCAGGAAGTAGGCGACGCCGATGATGGTGGCCGAGGTGACGATGATGACCAGCGCCATGCGGGTGACGGCGGAGAAGGCGCCGGCATTGATGGTGTCAATGCCCAGGGTAAGCAAAGCCTGCTGCGATGCGGGAACCATCATGTAATACCAGATCATGAGGAAGGGCATGGCCACAAAGGAAGGCACCAGCCACTTGACGCTCCACTTGATCAGGCTGGACTTGAGCGCGGGCTGCTTGTCGCCGTCGATGCGGCTGGCGCTGATGAGCGCCCAGACGCCGGCCAGTGAGCAGCAGACACAGGTGCGCAGAAAAAGGCTGGGCCAGTAAGTGGGGTTGAAGAAGGCATTCCAGAACTTGCTGGCTTCCTGGCCCGTGCCGGCAACGGCAAGCCACGTATCGCCCGGCGTGAGCATGAAAGTGAGAATGCCGTTGATGATGATGAGGGTGAAGGCCGACGCGCCGGCATAGACCCAGCCCACGGTCAGGTGCAGCTTGGCGTCGATCCTGTTCCAAGTGTAGTAGTAGACCGCGGCGGTGGCCAGCTCAACCATGAAGAAGACCCACTCCATGGCCCAGCCAAAGACAAAGTTGTGAATCAGGGTGCTGGTGGCCTCTGGATGAGTGAGGCCGATGGCAAACCAGATGCCCACGCCGGAGACAGTGCCGAAAACGCCGGTGAGGATGAGAAAGAATTTGGAGTAGCTGACCAGTTGCTTGAGCCACTCGGCACTTATCTGCTTGTCTGCCATGCGCAGGGCCTTGCGCTCGGCCATGGGCAGATAGAGGCCTCCGCCGACGGCGAACTGCGAGATCATGACATGGAAGATGGCGATGATGCCGATCACCCAGCCCGAACCGAGATAGGGAATATTCCAGAATGGATAGTTCATGTTTAGCTCCAAGCTTCTAGCTGCTGGCTCCTAGCTTCCTGCTCATTTGCGCCAACGTCGAGCGATTTGGTTTGGCGCCAAGGGCTAAAAGCTAGCGGCTAGTAGCTAAAAGCCGCATTACCGAATGGTCCAATAGCCGATGATGGTGGTGGCCAGCAGCGCAATAACCGCCAGCAGGCCGAAGTAGTGAGCGGCGCGGCCGCGTTGACCGGATGGTTTGCCGGTGTCGTAGAACGGGATCAGAACCCACAGCGCAATGCCTATGGTGAACAGCAAAATTCCCGCGATCTCGCCGATTTCGCCGGGCAACACCGCGCCCAGCATTTTGAGCATCTCAAAGGGACTCATGAAGTACCACTCGGGATGAATGCCGGCCGGAGCAGGCGCCAGCGGATCAAGCTGCTTGCCCAGCGCCCAGGGAAAGACCGAAGCCAGCAGCGCCAGAATGTTGAGCGAGATGAGCCACATGGCCAGGTCTTTGCGTAGAAAGTTAGGCATGAAGGGCATGCTCTTGCGCTCGGACGGCGGCAGGGCTTCAACGGACGGCGGCACGGCGTTGCCATGGCGCTGCACAAGCCAGAGGTGGAAGCCAAGCAGCGGCAGGAAGATGGCCGGCAGCACCACAACGTGCAGGGCAAAGAAGCGCTGCACCGTAAACTCGCTTACATCCGGGCCGCCGCGCAGCATGTTGGCGATGGCTTCGCCTACAAAGGGAATTGCCATGGGAATCTGCAGGCCGACCTTGGTGGCAAAGTAGCTGAGCTCATCCATGGGCAGCAGGTAGCCTGAGAAGCCGAAGACCGAGGCGATGCCCAGCAGCGCCATGCCGCTGAGCCAGCCGAACTCGCGTGGCTTGCGGTAGGCCTTCATGAAGAAGACCGAGAACATATGCACCAGGATGGAAAAGATCATCAGGTTGGCGGACCAGGCGTGCGCCGAACGGATCAGCCAGCCGAAGTGCATCACAAAGGTGATCTGGCGGACCGACTCGTAGGCCTCGGCTCCTGGCCGATAGTAAACAAGCAGCAGGACGCCGGTGAAACACTGAACCAGGAAGAGGAACAGCGAGATGCCGCCCCAGTAGTACCAGAAGGATTGGGAGTGGACAGGGACAGTCTTGTGGCGCGCAAAGGCGGCCAACTCGCCAAGTCCCAGGCGCTCATCGATCCAGTTATAAATGGTCTTTGAAGTCATGCGGCAATCCTTGTTCTTGCGGTCCTATTTGAGTTATGTGCGAGAGACTTCCACTCCGGCGTCGTTGACGGCCACTTTGAAGAGGGCGAGCGGCTTGGGCGGCGGCCCGCTGACGTTGGCGCCGGTGTAGGGGTTATAAACACCGCCGTGACATGCGCAATGGATGCGGTCGGCCTGCGGCTCATATTGCACCGTGCAGCCCAGGTGGGTGCAGACCGCGGTCATAGACACCCAACGGCCGTCTTGATGGTGAATCAGCATGGCCGGAGCCGTACCGAACTTGAACATCAACACCGAGCCCAGTGGCAGCTTTTGCGCGTCTTTCAGCGTAACTTCGGTGACGGCCGTGGCGCTTAGCGCCATCTCTTCCGGCGAAGCCAGGTAGCGGTAGATGGGATAGGCCAGGGCGGCGGTGTAGGCCAGCCCCGCCGCGCCGGCCGCTGCCAGAAAGGCGCGCCGAGTAGCTTGCTCGCCGGGCCCCTCAGGTTCCACGACTTGGTTCGCGAGATTCGTCTCTTCGCTCATGGCAATCTCTTCGCGGGGAGTTAGGCCGCGCCCTCCATTGTTTTCTGCGCGCGCGCCACCACGGACACGAGCCATCCTATTACGCCCAGACCGGCCACAAAGAGAACCAGGAAGAGGCCCACAACCCACCAGTTGGTTGCCACGGCCCGATTCCACACGTCATAGCCCTTGCTGAGCAAGGTCAGGTCGCGCACGCCGTCGCGGTAGACGGCGAACATGATCTCAGTGAGCACAGCCAGCAGAACGCCGACCCAGCCAAGCCAGCCTGCGAAGACTTTGCCGAAGCCGGCATAAGCGCCCACCAGAACGGCGATCACGACCAGGGCCAGCCAACCGTATCCGGCAAAACCGGCAAATTTGTAGAACGGATAAGCTGCGTGGCCTGCGAGACCAGCTTTGACGGCCTCGGGCTGTACGTTGGCCGCCCACAATCCGGCCAGCAGATAGACAACGCCGAAGAGCGCAGCCACCTTGCCGCCGAGGCCGGCCACAAACCGCTTCTCAAGCGCGGTGAAGGTCGAGCGACCGGCCAGATACACCAGCCATAAGCCGCCGATGAACAGGCCGCCGGCCATCATCAGCAGCCAGCGCGGGGTCAGTGTGGGGTCGCCGGTGGGCAGATAAGCGCCCATGGCCGAAGCGGAGTACATATCCCGCCAGACCTCGGGGCGGAGCATGAGCGTCATATTGGTGGAGAGCAGCCGGGCAACGCTGCCAGCCAGCAGCCACGCGATCAGACCCACCCACCAAGCCGTGCGCCCTGCCTCAAGCCGCGCTTGGAACTGGTAAAGCAGCCAGTAGGCCAGCATGAGGATGCCGATGATCGAGATCCAATAAATGCCGATCAGCACACTGCTGGTATAAAGCGCCCGTCCGTAGAGCACCTGGGCAAACAGCAGCGGCGGCACGGCCAGGTTGATGACGAAGGTCATGACCACCGTGAGCCGGCGAGCCAAGGCGCGCGCGGTGACCATCGAGGCCGGCGAGCCGCGGAAGAGACTGAGCAGAACCGCAAGCAGCAGCCCGCCCAGCAGCATTTCCACGGCGACAAAATGCAGTGCCAGCGTAACGATATGCAGCAGTTTCAGCAGCCATATCGGAGCGGGCAAAGGAATTGGATCGACTGCGGGATAAAGATGCATGGAACCCCTGGAAGCCTTCGGAGTGTCTCCGAGGATAGTCGTAGTATTAAGGGCTGGATGTGACGAAGCTCACGTTTATAGCAGAGATGTTTACCGAGTCAACAGTCATCATTTAAAGGATGAGTTCGATTGCCCCACCGTCCAGCCTTCGTGAAAAACTCCATAAGGTTCTATTGGAAGGTTGAAGCCGGAATCATGAGCCAAGCGAGTTAGGACGAATGGACTCGTGCAGGTTTCTGCTCCAAAAAGCGTCTCTGGAGTTTGCAACTTCTGTGTCTTGTAGCCGCCCCTGGCGGCATAGCTTCATATTTATGTAGCGCTTCAAGGAATTATGTACAAATTTATGGAAACGCTGAAAGGCCGGCAAAAAATTGAAGGGGACAGGCTTCGCAGCCTGTCCCCTTCAATGCGGACCCTGGCGCATCGCTTCCCTAGAAGGTAATGCGACCGGAGAGTTCCAGACTGCGGGGGCCGGCGCCCTCGGCAGTCTGTAGAGCGGTGATGGCGCCAAAGCCGGGCGAGTCAACCTGCATGTTGGGCGGCTCGTAGTTGCTGTGGTTGAAGACGTTGGCCGCTTCAACTCCAAGCTGCAATTTGGACTTCTCATAAATCGTGAAGTTCTTCATCAGAGACATGGAGAAGTTGGTCGTGCCTGGGCCGACGACTCCGCCCACGGGAGCATTGCCGAAGCGGCCGATGCCGATGCCGCCCGAAGTCTGAAGATTGAGGTAAGGAAAGGCAGCCGGGTTCAGCCACTGCGCGGTGGTGCGATGCTGCGCATAGACAGAGACATGGGGCAACTGGTCGGGCCGGGCCTGTCCCACCGTAGTGAGGATATTGGTGTTGGCCGGATCGACCGTCTGCTCGTAGGGGGTGAGGAACGGCCCGCTTTGCATGATGGTGACCCCGGCCAGTTGCCAGTCGCCCACAATCCTGTTCAATGCGGAGCCTGTGCTCAACCACCGTTGTCCGCGGCCCAGAGGCAGGTCGTAAAGGTAAGTCCCAAGCAAGCGGTGCCTGCGGTCATAGATCACGTTGCCGTAGTCGAGGCCGGGGTGAAAGCGGTCGGTAATGAAGTTGCCGCCAGCTACGGCGAATGCATTGGGCGTGGTGCCGCCGGCGTTGGATAAGTCGCGGGTGAAGGTGTAACTCAAGTCGAAGGTGAGCCCCTTGCCGCTGTGCCGCGAAAACTCGGCGGCGCCGCTGTTGTAGTTGCTTTCGGCGGCATTGGCGACGCTCTGGATCACGGCCCAGCAGGGATAGGGGCGGTGGTCGGAAAGCAGCGTTCCACCGCCTCCGACACATGCGCCGGAGGCCGCGGGCGCGGGATCGGTGTTGGCATATCCGATGGAGTTGGCAGGCACCTGGTTGAGGTCTTCCATGGCTTCGAGGTTCTGGCCGTGGCTGCCGGTGTAAGAGAGCCTCACGCCCATGCCGTGGCCGAAATCCTGCTCCAACGTCAGGTTCCACTGCTGCACCGAGGGGTCTTTGTAGTGGATGGGGAATGCATAGTCGAAGTTGGCGGTGCCGGTGGAGCTGCCCGCTGCGCTATTGAAGGGATTGCTGAACGACAGCAGCGGGGTAAATGGCGTGGGAGCGGTGGGATCGTAACCCTGGTTGTAAGTGCCAAGATAACTGGCATGGACGGCCCATCCGGAGACCAGCGAGAAGCCCATCGGCGCTTCAATGAAGCGTCCCCATCCGCCGCGCAGGACGGTTTTGTCGTTGCCCCAAGGCCGCCAGGCAAAGCCCAGCCGAGGGCCCCAATCGGTCTTGTCGGTGTAGCGCAGAGCCTCTGGAATTCCGGCCTGTGCGGCGGTGAGGATGGGCGTGGGCGCAATGGCGCCGGCAAACTGGGTGGACTCGAAGGACTCGGCCTGGGTGTTTGGCACAACGACCGCTCCGTTCACCTGCTGGCCATTGACGTTGGCGCTGTAGCCGGGCTGGAAGATGGCGGTATTGTAGTGAGTTTCCCGGATAGGCGGGTGCAGTTCATAGCGCAATCCCAGGTTCAAGGTCAAGTTGGGCGTAATCTTCCAGTCGTCCTGGCCAAAACCCGCGTAGGAGTAGCCCAGCCCGTCCATGGTGGGCTTGTTGGTGGAACTGACTTCGGTGTAATCCGGCAGCCCCAGCAGAAATGCGGTGTAAGGATCGCCGATAGCTCCGCCCACAGCCGAAGAGCCGTTGAAGACATACCAGCCGGAGCGATAGTTACCGTAGACATTGTCGTCGTGGTCGCTGATTCGCTTGAAGTCCGCTCCGAATTTGAAGGAGTGGTTGCGGTGCGTCCAGGTCACGTTATCCAGAGCTTCGATAATCTGGCCGCTCTGCGTGCCGGGGTTGCCCGCGCCGGTGGACATGAATCCATTGATGAGCACCTGCGGAGCCTCGGACCAGGCGGTGTCAGGCTGAGGCACGCTGATTCCGGTCTGGCTCAGCAAGGAATTAGTCGAGTAACTCTGCGTCTCAGAGGTGTGTTGGGCGTTGAAACCGCCGCGAAACTCATTCATCAGGCTGGTTGAGAAAATGTAGTTATGAGCGAAGGTCAGGCCCTCGTCGATCTCGGGCGTGTTATAAGCCCCTTGCAGCGGACTGCCGGCCTCGGCGCAGTAGGAGAACGTGCAGGCTGCGGAAGGTGCGGTGATAACCTGGCGGTTCTTGTAGGAAAAGCGCGCGAACATCGACTGCCGCGACGAAATCGCCTTGTCCAGCCGCACATCGCCCTGGTTGGCGGAGATGGGCGAAGCGAAGTTGGTCTGGTAGTTGTTGGCGTAGGAGCCGGCTGGGCCATAGTTGGCCACGGGCATCAGATACTGCAACAGCCGGGCGGAGATGCCGCTCACCGGCACATTGGCCGGATCGATGGGCGTAACTCCATCCGGCTGATAGATGGCGGAAACTCCCTGGCCGGCAAGATACGCGGTGAGGTTTCCATTGCGCATTTCGGTCGAAGGCACGCTGAGCAGGATGGGCGTCTCTCGCGGCAGCCGCAGACCCTCAAAGCTCACAAAGAAAAAGGTCTTGTTTTCGCCCTGCAAAAGGTGCGGAATCTTCAACGGCCCGCCCAGGGTGCCGCCGAAGTCGTTCATGATGATCTTTGGCTTGGAGAGCGCGAAGGCATTGTTTGAGTTCAGAACCGTGTTTTCGTGGTTCTCGAATAGCCCGCCGTGATAGTGGTTCGAGCCGGCCTTTGAGACCGTGGTGATGTCGGCCACGCCGCCAAACTCGGCGTTGTTGTTTGACTCGCTGACGCGAATCTCCTCGATCGAGTTGAAGGAGGGAAACATCTCGTTGACCGGGCCGGAGTACTCGACGCCTACGCTGGAGATGCCGTCGATGGTCACGCTGAGCAGCGCCGCCGTGGTTCCCATCACGGCCAGATTGCCGCCATCGTCGGTCTGCACGCCGGCCTCGGTGGTGAGCGTGGAGATAGGGCTGGTGGAACCCGCGGAGCGGGAGTAGATGGCCACCGGAAGCTCGACCAGTTCGTCGCCGATCTTGGTCTCGGCCAGGCTGGAAACATCGGTGGTGATGACGGGCTCTGAATTTTCGATGACCACGACGGTCTGGGTTTCGGCGCCCGGCTTCAGGGTTGCATCCATGCGCCGTGTTTCGCGGGCGGTGAGCACAATCTCCGGAAGTGATTCCTTTTCAAAACCCTGCGCCGTAAAGGTGAGCGCATATCGGCCCACGTCGATGTTCTTGAAGGCGTAGTTTCCACTTGCATCGGTAGTTACGGTTCGCGTGGCCGTGGTGCCGGTATCGATCAGCGTTACCTGTGCGCCCGCCACCAACGCTCCGGTTGAGTCACGCACTGTGCCCAGAATCGCACCGAAGGTCGATTGCGCTGATAACCGGCAGGCCGCCAGTGCAATCAGACAACAGGCCAGAACAAGCCGCGTAGCAATCTGCCCACGAAAACGGGCAGGGAAACAAAAACTATCCATCAAGACGCCTTTCAAGAGGAATTCCAGGGAGAACCGATGTTTCTTCTTCTAAAAATTTGTATTCAATTCAAATGTATCGCCTGCGGCTGTGCGCGTGGGGTCTTTTTCACGAAAAAATGCACCGCTCGACGAGCGGCAGACCCTGGGTCGAACCCCTTGCGCACCCTTCAACATTCCACGCCACGCGATTACCTGGAATCGCGCGACTTTCTTGCTCCGGTTCTATCGGCCCCGCCCGCCGATTTGCACTATCCCGGCCTGTAATGTTTCAATCGGATTATTGAAACAGGGGTGCTCCACGAAGTGGGGCTGAGAAATACCCTCGAACCCGATCCGGATAATACCGGCGTGGGAAGTTTTCGAAGCCGAGCGGCCTTCTTCCTCGATTCGCAGCGTGAGTTCTCTTGTTTCATTCATTTGGGAACAAGGGGAGCCTATGCCCGCAGCCGCGATCACGTTCAGCAAACCGTCTCATTCTTCCGCAACCCTCGATTCCGCATTGAGCGAGAGGCTGTTCGCCGCGCTTCGAGTGGGCAGAATACGAGTGCCCCGCGCAGCCTGCGGCCAGATCGCGCGGGCGTTGATGGCAATCTGCTGCCTTGGCGCTTCGTTCTGCGCATTTTCACAGAGCACGTTGCCGGCCGGCACAACGCAAACGCCCGACGCGCCGAAACCGGAGCAGCAGGTGCAACCCGTCACCACCACGGTCGTGGTACGCGGCGAGGTAAAGGACAATTATCTTCCCGATGCAGTCGTGGTGGGGACTCTGGACGGTGCGCCGCTTCAGCAGACGCCGCTTTCGGCCACGGTGGTGACGCACGAGTTGCTCCTGGACCAGGGCGCGCGCCTGCTCTCTGACGTGGTGAAGAACGACGCCTCCATCGGCGAGGACTACGCGCCGGTGGGCTACTACGGCGACTACGAAATTCGCGGCTTTACGATCGACCTGGCCACGGGACTCCAGGTCAACGGCATGACCATCGCCGGCGAGCAGGATGTGCCGCTGGAAAACAAGGCGCGCGTCGAGTTTCTCAAGGGCATCGCCGGCGTGGAGAGCGGCGTGGCCTCGGCCGGCGGGCTCATCAACTACGTCACCAAGCGGCCAGCTACAGTAAAGGCCGTGGATCTGGCCACCGATCATCGCGGCACGTCGTATGGCGCTGTCGATTTGGGCCGGCTTTTCGGCAGCCGAGATCAAGTGGGAGCGCGCGTGAATCTGGCCGGCGAGAAGATCCAGAGCTACGTGAACGACGCCGACGGCTGGCGCGCAATGGGCGCGGGCGCGGCAGACTGGAAGCTGAGTCCGAAAGCAATTCTGAAGGGAGACTTCGAGTATCAGCACAAGGTGGAGCGCTCGGAATGCGGCTATCAACTGCTGGGCGGAACGACGGTTCCCGACCTCAACCGGATTCATCCCTCGACGATGCTGGGCGAGCAATCCTGGGCCAAGCCGAATACCTTCGACACCTTCAACACCGGCGCGCGGCTGGACTACGATCTGCCCCACGCATGGCGGGCCTTCGCCGCGGTAAGTTTCAGCCATTCGCTCATCGACGACAACGTGGTTTACGCGTATGGATGCGCGGCTGAGGCTTCCTGCACTGATCTGGGTGGCGCTGCGCCTGATTATTTCTTCGCTCCCGACGGGAGCTACGACATTTTCGACTACCGCAATCCAGGCGAGTTGCGCATCGATGCGCAAGCCGAGGCGATGGTGGTTGGTCACGTAAAGACCGGAGCGATTGAGCATGACCTGGCGGCGGGCGGCGTGGCCTTCCTGCGCAGCTTTCAGCAGCCATCGAGTTCCGTGTACGACTACGTAGGATCGGAGAATATTTATCAGCCCAATCAGGCTTTTCCGATTGAAATTGAACCGGCCACAGGCAAGCCTGACGTGGCTGGTCCGCGCATGCTCAGTGAAGATAATCACCAGACGGCCGCGGTGGTGCAGGACCGCATCCACTTGCCGGGAAGGGTGCAGTTGCTCGCCGGCGGACGCTATGACTCTGTGCGCGATCATAACTTCGGTGGCTCCAGCACAACAGACAAAATGGTCTGGCTGCCACAGTATGCGGCAACCTTCAATCCGGTCAGGGATCTGACGTTCTATGGGAACTACGGCGTGATGCTCTCGCTGGGACCGCAGGCTCCGTGGTGGGCTGGCGGCTACTATCTCAATCCGTTCTATACACGCCAGGCCGAGGTGGGCGCCAAATACGAACCCGGACAGCGCATTCTGCTGACCGCCGCGCTCTTCCACATGCGCGCACCGTTTTTCTATCCGAAAGACGACGCGGGAGTCCAGAGCTTCGTCTCCGAAGGACACGAGACCCACGACGGCATCGAAGTGAATGCGGAAGGCAAGGCCGCGAACTGGCTGCGACTGACGGCTTCGGCGGCGGCCATCCGCGCGCTTTCCAGCGACACCGGCACGCCGTCCTTCGATAACAAGCAGGTGCTCAATGTGCCGCATCTGCGCACGGCAATGTTTGCGGATCTCCTGCTGCCCCACGCGCACGGACTGCACCTGATGCCCGGCTGGGGCTACACCGGCCGCAAGGAAGCCACGCGCGACGATCTAGTGAGCGTGCCCGGCTACAACCTTTTCAACATGGGCGCGAGCTATACGCCGGGGGGCGAAAAAGGCCGCGTAACTCTGCGGCTTTATGCGGATAACATCACCGACAAACGCTACTGGAAAGATACCGGCGCCAGTTACGGCGACACATTCATCCATTTAGGGGCGCCCACGACAGTGCGGCTCTCCGCGCATTACACTTTCTAAGTCCTTGAGGATTTGCCGACGATGAGCGCAACAGCCAAAGTACACGGCATGGAAGGCACACTGGTCGAGCCCGACTGGGCGCCGCTCGGATTCGCCGAGGTGCGTACGCTGTTGAGCCAGTTTCCCGCCTTGGGCGAGCCAATCGAGATTCTATCGGTGAGCCCACGGCCGTTTTCGGCGGCTGGCGTTGTGGCTACGCGTGCCGGGCGGGTCTTCATCAAGCGGCATCACCGAACCGTGCGCGATGTGGAAGGATTGTTGGAGGAGCACCGCTTTCTGGCGCATCTTTTTGCGCATGGCGCGCCGGTGCCGCGTGTCTTTGCCGCCGCATCCGGCCAGACCGCAATCGAGGCCGGTGAATGGACCTACGAGGTGCATGAGGCGCCCAAGGGCGTGGACCTTTATGAAGATGCGCTTTCCTGGACACCGTTCCGCAGCGCTGCGCATGCGCACTCGGCAGGCAAGGCGCTGGCGCGTCTGCATTGTGCGTCGGAGGGGTTTGCCGCGCCGCGCCGCAAACCGCGCCCGCTCGTGGCCGGCTTTACTATCTTCGCCGCGCGGAATCCCTATGCCGAGTTGGAGTGCTATTTGGCAGCGCATCCGGCATTGGCTGATTCTCCGTTTATACGCAAGGACTGCGCCCTGGCGCTCGAACTGCTTGCGCCGTTCCATGCCGAGCTTTTGCCGCTTCTGCCCGCGCTTCCGTCGCTTTGGACGCACAACGATTTGCACGCTTCAAACCTGCTGTGGAGCAATTCCGGCCCCGATGCTGAGGCCACTGCGATCATAGATTTCGGCCTTGCCGACCGCACCAACGCCGTCCATGACCTTGCGCAGGCCATCGAGCGCAACATAGTGGAGTGGCTTGCGTTGATGGAGGTTCCAGCGAGCCCTGAGAATGTGCTCGTGCATTTCGACCACTTGTACGCATTGCTTGCCGGTTATGAGTCTGTGCGCCCGCTCTCCAATGCGGAGGCTGCCGCGCTCGGGCCCCTGACCGCGCTCTGCCACGCCGAGTTTGCTCTCTCTGAGGCGGATTATTTTCGAGGCGTCTTGCACTCGGAAGAGAAGGGGCGCCTGGCCACCGAAGACTACCTGGTGGGCCACGCGCACTGGTTCCGAGGCTTGGGCGGCGGCAGGTTGCTGGACGCGCTGCGCAGATGGGCCGCGGCCCGCAAGTGCAAACCGCAAGGAGTTATAACGCAATGAGTTGGATAACAATTGCGAACTACCTTGCTGCAAACTGGCTGGAGTTTGCCGGCGTAGTTACCACGGTCGTCGGCATCTGGCTCAGCACGCGCAGGCTCCTCATCTGTTGGCCTGTGGTGCTGGCCGCCGACCTGATTTACCTGGTCGTCTTCTATCGCGCACGGCTCTTTTCCGACGCGCTCTTGCAGATTTTCTTCCTAGCCTTCACCCTTTACGGCTGGTGGCACTGGTGGCGCGGCGTGCTCGAGGAGGGCGAGGTTCGCGTGGCCCCGTTGAGCTTGCGCGGCTGGCTTGGGGGTTTGGCGGCGGGTGCGGCAGGCGCGGTGCTGCTGGGATGGCTGATGGTCCGCATTGGCGCGGCGCTGCCCCACCTGGATGCCACACTGACCAGCTATAGTCTGGTGGCCAGTTGGTGGCAGGCGCGCAAGCATACCGCCAACTGGTGGCTATGGATCGCCGTGGATGTCGTCTACATCGGCGAGTATCTCTATAAAGATCTAAGGCCTACAGCCGCGCTCTACTTGCTGCTGGTGGCGCTGGCCGCACTGGGGCTGCGCGATTGGCGCCGCGCCAGCCGGCCCAGCACAATCAACTGCGAGCCCGCTCAGAGTGGGGCTGCCCTACGCCAGCATTGAGGGGACATGCCTTTACAAAGTGTTGCGCCTCCCTAACCAAGTTCAGGTTGATAGAACTCAACGAAGCGAGTGCGCCTTTGACTTACAGTTATCCATGCCAGCTATGAAAGCTCAAAGCCGCCTCATGCTTATGCGGAAGGTATTGCCTTCTGGAAGGCGATACCTCGCGCCTCGAAATTCTTAAACATTCCGTAGCTGGAAGATGCCGGCGAAAGCAAACATATATCCCCACTGACTGTGCAAGACAGGGCGATATCGACAGCCTCTTGCATACTCGTGACAAAATGTGGCGAGGGGAGCGGAAAGCCCAAGCTGCCCTGTTGCTCCAATGCCTTCCAAATCCTCAGGCCGCTGGGGGCGAAAAGTATCAAGTGCCGCACCTGCTTCTTGATCAAGCAAGCTGCCAATTCCGAGAAGTCGTTTCCGCGATCATGGCCTCCGAGAATAATAGTAGAAACCCTGTCTCCCAGGGCACCGAGCGCGTTGATTGTAGCTTGAGGTATTGTGGAGATCGAATCATCGTAAAACTTGACTCCAGAAACTTCGCGAACGAATTCCAGACGATGGGGCAATCCGGAAAAGGCCGACACCGAGCGCCTGATGCTCTCCTTGGGAACGCCAACCTGCAGCGCCGCGGTCATGGCCGCCATAACATTAATCTGGTTGAACCTTCCCAGCAGGTGAATCTGGGCAGCGTCGATTATCTCATCGACTGTTCCGCCATTCGAATACATCAACTTGCCGTCGCGAACAAAGCTCCCATTGGCAGGCTCCGTTGTCTGGCTCACAGGTAACAAGCGAGCCCGGCTGCGATGCGCGATCTCTGATGCGACCTCGTTGTCGGCATTGAAGATCAGTATGTCACCGGAATTCTGGTACCGCGTAATCCTTTCCTTGGCTTCGGCATAGGAGGCAAAGTCCCGATGATGCACATAAGATATGGAGGGATCATGCACGCCGAGGTGCTCCGGCATCACACCCAAAAGTACCGCGATATGGGGACTTACGCGCAACTGATCGAGCTGATAGCTGGACAACTCAAGCACCCACCAGCAACGGCCGAGGCGAATTGCATCGATGTTGGCCAATGGCGGCGCACCGATGTTGCCTCCGAGGATGGAATCAATGCCGGCATCGGTCAGTAATCTGTGAATCAATGAAGCTGTTGTGCTCTTTCCCTTTGTTCCTGTAACACCGATTACATGTTGAGGCCCCGCGACATCCAGGAATATTTCCAGATGGGATGTAATAATTCCGCCATGCGCCTGAAACTGGACCAGCTCTGGTGTCGATGGCGGAATACCTGGAGATTTGACAACTACATCATAGGATGAGAGACAGGATAGATATTCCGAGCCACCGTGAAATCGGAGATTGGCATCACGCTCAACCGTAGAAGCGACAACGTCCGGAAGATTGGCATTCTGAAGGCTCTTGCGGTCCGCGATGCCTAACTGGCTATCTGGGAAACGGTTTCGTAGAAAAATGTAGGTGCTCTGACCTTCTACTCCAAACCCAAGAATCAGAATCGATTTGTGCTCCAGTTCAGCAAGCGTCATAGCGCGGTCATTTCTTGTGCAAGAATCGCTTCAATGCTGTCAGGCAGTGCATCCAGACTCATCGTGGCGCTCAAGTATCCGAGTGCATGCGAAGGCGCGTCAGGGAACTGCGGTAAGATCGTATCCTTCGCATATTGCAATGCACACGGAAGCTGCTTTTCCAAGGCTTCAGCGGACTGAACGCATAAGGCAAGCGCGCCAATGGTTTCGTCGAAGGTGGCTACACACTCGAAGGGCTTATGGTCCTCCAATCCAGTCAGGCTTCTAAGGATAGGTATGGAAGCCGGATTGGCGAAAAAGTCAGACGGACCGAAAATCTTTATCAGATCATCTGGTTTAACGAACGGATAAGTAGTAACAAAGACCGAGAGGCACTTTGGACATTCCCCGCACCATGTACCTTTCGATTGCATCCGATTGCAACTGGAAACGACGCCGTGAAGAGAACAAAGACGCGAGAATAGCTGGCCAATCTGGAGTTCATACAGGGGCCTCACGAGGCTCAGGTAGGTCGCGTTGCTCAGGAGGTATTTCTTCAGGTATTCGTTGAACGAAACCTCGAACGCGAAAGATTTTGAGTATTGATGGTTAATTGCCTGGCCATCGTAATCAATATTTCCCTCGTCCGAACTTCTCTCATTGGCGATGCCGATTACTGAATAGCCATACAACGCAAGACACGCGGCATTGATGAATGCCAGATTGGCTGAAAAGGGCACGTGGCCGTTCAAAAAGCCGCTGCGGTTGAGCTCCAATAGTCGCGGGTCGAGAACGCGCGTTACCTGGATTGGATTGGAGCATCCAAGAGATGCGGCAACTTTGAGCGCCGAAGGCACCGCATTCAATACCATATAGCCGGGTTGGCGATTGTGTTTTTGGAAGAGTTTCGCAGCAACGGCGGAGTCGCGTCCCCCGCCAAGCGGAATTAGTAGGCGACGCGGCAGGTTGCTTGCGCAGGCATATCGGCACTTGGAGTCAGCAGCGCCATCGAGTAGAGTTACGAAGTTGGGGGAAGTAAAAGGAATTTGGTTCACATAGAAATATTCCCCCATTCCTTTCAACAGCAGTGCATTCCACCACCCTAGTTGATCCGCATCGAGGCGGCCGGGGCGAATCTCAATTACCGGGGAGCATGTCGCTTTCCAATAGCTGAATGACTCGATAAGTCCGACGTGGAAGAGCAGGTTGTCGATGGCTTCATCCTGAACGAAGCGGCATGCAGGGACATCGTTGAATGTAATGGTGGATTTAAACCTGATGTCGGGCGGAACGGTGAAATAGTATTCTGCGACAAGCTGCGATGCAGAGCGAGATACGGAGAATGAATCATAGATAAAGCGGGGATATCGCTCACGAAGGGCGGCAGCGCTGTTGGATGCTTCGGGTTGTTTTGTGAGGTTCATTGCTCAGCCGATCAGAAATTCTCTTTCAGGAAAAAGCATATGTGTTCTTGACTCTCAGGTTTGGCCTTGTAAGGCTCGTGGAGAACCGGGACGCTGGAACATTTCGGCAAGCTATCAGCGAAGAGCCAACCGGATAGCGGTATCTCAACCGACGGCAAGGGCTCCGATATGCAATCGGAAATACGTATCCATTCATTGCCGCCTAATGAAATTTTAGCAGATGGCCTATCGGGGGCGGGTCAGGCCGTTTGCGCGGTCCAACGCATATCAAGCCCCTTGCATTTCTGAGCAGGAGCGGGTGATTCCGTGCCGCCAACATCGCTGCCGCACCGCGAAGAGGATGCGACAGCAATGTTGGCGGCGGGCTGCTACTGCACGGTGAGGGTAATCGTACCTTGTTCAGTAATGGCGCCCGACGTGCCGGTTACAGTCACAGTGTAGGCGCCGGCAGTGGTTCCGAGGTTGGCCGCTGCCACCACTACAGTGTTTGATCCCGATGCACTGTTATAGACCGACGAACTGGCGGTATCCGGTGTATAGATGACCGCCAGCGTATCTGTACCGGTTGCCAGCGATCCTGCGGAGACGTTGATCGTCGCGCTGCCGCTGCCGAGTGTCGTTGCCGTGGAGGTGTAACTTCCACTGGTCAGAGTTACGGAGCCGGTAGGCGTCGAATTGCCGCTTCCGCCGCTGACGGCAACTGTCACCGTCAACGCCTGCGCAGCCGTGATGCTCGATGGGGATGGCGTTACCGTGACGGTGGGTGTAACCTTCGTCGGGGTGGGGGTCGAGGTGCTTCCTCCTCCGCCACAGGACAGCACACCGGCAGCGAGACCAGCGAGGAGGACCATCATGCCGAGCATCGTTCGCCAACTTCGCCGCCGCGCCGGAATGCCGAATAGCAGCAAGCAGGCCAGAGCTGTGCTCCCCTCCGCGTACCAGTGAACTCCGTCGTGCTTGGGGTGAACAAGCTCCGCGCTTGCGGCAGCCGTAGTGGAGATAGTCAGCGTGGCTGTCCCAGCGGCGACACCGGTAATGCTCACTGGACTGGTGGAGCCGAAGCTGAGGGTTGGCGGATTTTGTGCGTTGGGCGGGCTGGAAGTGATGACAGTCGTCAGCGCTACGCTGCCAGTGAAGCCTCCGCTGGGCGTGATTGTAATGGTGGAGGTGTTACCTGTGGTTGCGCCTGGCGCAACACTTACTGATGTACCGCCAATGGTGAAGGTAGGCGCCGGTACCGACGCGATTGTGGTGAAAGTGTTGATGGCGCCATTGGCGGTTCCGGTGCCGTTCTGGGCAACCACCTGGAAGTAGTATTGCGTTCCAGCATTGAGGCCGGTGATGCTGGCACTGAGCGTGGCATTCGTGGTTCCAGAACCGAGATCCTGCGAAGGTGTCGGGCTCGCTCCGCTCAGCGTGCTGCTGGTGCCGTAGAGGAACCAGCCGTGCGTGTCAGCGCCATTGGGGTTCACCGTGCCGGACAGCGTGGCGGAACTGGCCGTGATTGCAGTGGCCGAGCCCGTAGCTGCTGTCGGCGCCGGGAAGGTCGTCGCGTAATTGTCAAGGAATTTCGTTACATCCAGCGACCCGAGTCCAGTTACCTCGTCATAACCAGTCGTCACCAGATATCCCGCCTGGCCGCCGGTCAGCGCGGTTGGCGACGGAACGCTGTTGTTACACATGCTGGAAGTGCTAATGCTACAGCCGCTTACTCCACTGGTGGCAACTGTTACGTCGTGGAACGCGGAAGAATAATCTGCCGCCGTTGTGTACAGTCCCGGATTGAGGTTGCCTTGCGCGGCTCCCAGTTTCTGATCAAGCAGTGCTGCTATGCCGGCCATGGAGGGAGCCGCAGCCGAGGTGCCAGAGAATACCTCAAAGAAGTAATTCGTGCCGACGCAACTGCCTCCGCCGGCAGCCAGACATGCGAAATAGCCATCGTGATCGGAGGCCGAAAAAGCGATGTCGGGTGTATAGCGTCCGGACTTCGACGCAGGTACGCCGGTCCCAGTCTGCCAACTCGGAGTAGCGATGACGGCGCTCACGCCGCCTCCTGAAGCAGCCACGCTGGTAGTGGTGGACTCGTTCCATCCGCCCTCGGGAATGTAACTGAGAGCCGATGCCAGACCGGTGCCGCTGCTGGTACGCCAATAGGTGGAGGGGCTGCTCGCATCGTTGAACTCGGTTCCGCCCACGCACGTGGCATAACTGGAGGAACAAATGTAATTTGGGCTATTGGCCGAGGGGTTGGCTGGCGGAGCGGCGAAGCTGGTATCGCAGCCGGAGGCCCCGGAATCGCCGGACGAGACGAATACCGAAATTCCCTCCCCAGCGGCCTGCTTGAACAGTGTGTCCCAGTAATTTACATTGCTTGCTCCCGCCGATAACTCACAAGCTCCGAAGCTGATGGTTATGACTTGCGGAAGGGGATTGGCATTCACCAGATACTGCGTATCTACGCTGATTCCTCCACTGGCGTTGGTTGCAATCACCAGCCAGAGGGTTGCGCCCGGAGCGACGCTACCCGCGCGCACCACATCGAGCGTAGCCTCGCTCTGGTCTCCGGGAGGATTGCAAGTTGACGTCGAACAACTGGTTACCGCGGAGCCTGGATCGATGCCCCCGTAGGCGGTCGGAATAATCTCTTGAGGGTTGGCAAAAGTGGATCCGGTCAAGCTGCGGAAGTTGCTGAAATCGGCAAAATCCGTTCGCGACCGGCCCACGATGCCAATAGTCTGACCTGCACCCGTATAACTCGCCGGGATATCGTAGATAGTCGCGAAATCCGCGGGCGCAATATAGTGATATGTGCTTCCGCTGGAAGTGATTGTCATCTCCGGGGAAACCGATTGCATCGCAATCGCATGGTGAGCCGGACGCTCCTCGATGGTATACAGGCCGCGAATGGCCTTGATCGCGGGAACCAGCGCTTCCGGAATCATGGGATTGGAGGAGATGGAGATACGCTGGACGCCATCGACTTTGTAGTAGCGCAGCTCCGTATGGAATGCCAGGCCCACGTCCGCCGCGGTGCCGCCGAAGCCGATGAATACTCTGCTTGGTGCAACCCAGTTCACGTGCAGACCCTGCGACTGCAACCAGCCGGTCACAGTTGCAATATCCTGCTCGGAGAGCCCGAAACGCTCCCCCACCTCATCGGGAGTCAGCCAATGATGGTAGTCCGGCGATGCGGGGTTCTGCTGGTCCGCCAGGAACTTATCAAATGCCAGCTCCTGCTGCGGCGATCGCGACAGAACCAGCGTCATTTGATCGAGCGCCAGATCCGCGGGCACCGTGCCGGCGATGTTACTTGAGTTAGCCCACTGCGGAAGATGATTCGGCAACGCCCAAACCTTTGCGCTGTCGACATTCTGCGTTATCCGATTGGCGGTCTGCGCAAAAAGTGCCACGCCGGAGAAGACAACCACGGCGAGTAGAGCCTGCAATGCCAGCAGGCTCCGCAGCTTGCTTAAAGCCACCCCCAAACGGGCACCTGACCGCAAAATAACGGAGGAGAGAGAGCCGTGCAGCAATTTACGCATTTGACATTCCCTTTCAAGCGGGCTACTGCGATGAAATACATGGGAATCATGGCCTTATCAGAGGGAACTGACAACGAAGACAGTCCCAGCGGATTGGCGAACAAGACTGACAGACACTTTGCGTTGACTATTGCTCTGACATTTCCATGACGAACCCTTTGTTTGATGCCGTCTGCACGAATCGGGATGTGCCTGCTTTGCTGGAAGCCGTCTTCTTTCTCACAATGGGCCACGCAAACGGCTGGGGATCAAGTAATTGTGTCTGGAAGAATCTAGAAAGTAGCAGATGTCTATTCCACCAATTTGCCAAATCGCCCATCTTCGAGTGTGTGCCGGCGAGGGCTATCGCTACATTCTTCTTTCCATGCCCTGCCTGTGAGCTTTGCGAGGCGGCCACGATTCAATGGTGTGGAAGAACCGCTCGGCGGCTGCTTTTTCTTGGCGAAAACGCAGCCGCCGAGCCGGGGCTAGTTATTTATCTCCCGCTGCGGCTTTGTCGGTCTCCACCTCGCGCCCGGCCAAGTGGTCGAACCATGTGAATTTTAGAATGGCCGACGTTACGAGAGTTACAGCCAGGGTAATAGCGGCGCGCTGGTACTCATGGATGACGACGTACAGGGGCAGCGCCACCAGGCTTACCTGCCATGCAATGCCCACCACGATATTGAACATATCGCGCGGGAAGTCGCGGTTGCGCTTGAAGCTGGGATCCTCCGCAAGTACTTTTTTCAGCACCGGTCCCCAGAAGCCCCACGGACGCACGCGGCGGTAGAAGTCCATGAGCACCGCGTCGTCTTCCGGCTTGGTAAGCAGGGTGCCGAGCAGGCAGCCAGCCAACGAGATTCCCAGCACCAGCGGGAAGATAAGTGTGACATCCAGGTTGACGGGGTAGCGGGCCAGGAAACTCTGAACGGCCGGCACATTGCCAAGCAACCCAGGAAACGCCAGCACCAGCGCGGCTGTGATGCCGGTGATCATGCCCCAGAAATAGCCGTAGCCGTTAAATCGCCACCAGTACCACTTCAAGGAGTTTGAAGCGGTGTAGCCTCCCCATAGACCGGAGACGATCCACATAACTACCGAGTTAACCGAAGTGACATTCCAGCCGATCAGGACGCCGATCACCACCACGGCAAACGAGGCAAGATAACTCAGGCGAACGTAGGTCTTGGGCTTCGCATTCGGATTGATGAAGCGCTTGTAAATGTCGTTGACAAAATACGGCGGCGCCGCATTGACCGTGGACGCAAAGTTTGACATGAAGGCGGCCAGCAAGCCCGCGATCAGGAATCCCAGCAGACCGGCGGGAACAAATCGCCCGAGTGCGAAGGGCAGTACAAGCTCGAAGTCCATGTTGGGGCCCATGGCGCGGATATTGGGGCTGAAGAACGCCGCCGCCAGCACTGTGAGTCCGATGATAAGAAAGTAGCGCGGGAAGGTAAGCACGATGTTGACCCAGGCGCTCATCATGGACGCTTCGCGCGGGTTCTTGGCCGACAGCACGCGCTGCATGTCGTAGTTAGGCGCGGGACCGGCCGATGAAATCAGCACACCCTTGAAGAACAGCATCATGACGAAGAAGCCGAAAAGCCCGTAGCCGTCCTGGGCAATCTTTCCGCTGGCCGCCGGAAGCAGTGTGGACCAATCCAGGTTCAAGTGCCAGCCGAAGAAAAGATTGTCCCAACCAAGGGGCACCATCCTGTGCAGCGTATCTGGCGCCACCTTGAGCATGGCAATAATGCCCACGGCAAACGACGCAATGGCCAGAATGAAAAACTGCACCACCTCGGTGATGACCACGCTGATCATGCCGCCCTTGATGACGTAAATGGCCGTGATGCCGATAAGGATCAGTGCGTACTCATTGGCTGTGAGATTCCAGGGCAGGAACGTCTGCGCAAACTTGCCGATGCCTTTGAACCCATAACTGAAGAAGCCGATGATGCTGACGAAGGCATAGAACACAACAACCAGGTGGGATAACTGCGCGCCTCTTCCGGAGCCGAAGCGCGTTTTGATCCACTCCGCGCCGGTCATCACCTTTGAGCGGCGCAGCCAAGAGGAAAGGTAGACCATCAGGAATATCTGGTTAAAAGTGGGCCAGAGCCACGGAATCCACACGCTCTTCAAACCGTAGATGAACATCCAGTAGACCAGCAGCATGGTGCCGCTGATGTCGAACATGCCCGAGGCGTTCGAGATGCCCAGCACGTACCAGGGCATCGCATTGCCGCCGAGGAAGTAGTTCTGCATGCTCTGTGAAGCGCGTTTTGAAACCCAGTAGCCGATAAGCACCGTGCTCATCAGATAGGCCACGATGATGACGATATCCACAACGTGAAGATGCATTGAAACTCCAAGTTTCCACAGGCGGCATCGTTCCCCCCGCTCTCCGCGGGTAACTTGATGCCAACATTCAGGCCGACAACGACCGGCTATGTAACATCGTTGCGAAGCGGAAATGCAATAATCGGCATATTGAGCTTCGCCCCAGTAACTTCAAATCGAATTCCTATTCGGAATCCGGCTTCTACTGCAGTTCTCCAGCGAGAAGAAATACGAGCGATGCCTGCCAGTTGATGGCGATCTCATTGCTTGCATAAGATCCCAACTGATCGGCGTAGACTTTGGCCGGCGGCAAACCCTTGGGCAGCGCTGCCAACACCGCGTCTTGACGGCCCGCGTTTGGGCCTCCCGAGAGCAGGCCCGGCCAGGGCTTGTCGTGCTTGCCATCTCCACTGGGCCGGTGATGCGGGTGCTGGAAGGGATTCTCGCCCACCTGTGTAACCCAGGAAAGCGAAAATGTGTTTCTCCCCAGCAAATAATGCAGGTTATCCCGCGCAGCATCCACAAAGGTGCCATCCGGCGAAAAGACGTTGGCGATCAGCAGATACATGCCATACCCGGCAGCAACGCCATTCGAGCCCCACACATAGTCATTGGTTTTCAGACTGGCTCGGTAGGGATTGGCGCGCGTTCGATCCACAACGCCGCGCGCCGCCGCGATGGTCCGGTTGCGGATGGCCTGGACCGCTTTGGCGTCCGCACCCTTTTGCTTTGAGGCTGCATAGGTCCACAGAGCCATCGGCGCCATCTGGCTCCAGTTCTCGGCCGGCGGCGAATCCAGGGTGCGAAGGAATTCCGTATAGTTTTGCAGGAAGTAACTGTTGAACGCCGGCTCGCCGGTGGTGCGACCCAGCTCCGCCGCGGCCCAAAGCCGTTCGTCACTGCAGTTTGCGTCACCATACTCTCCGGTAGTTACACCCGGCGGATTCCTGAAAGTAACATTGGGATTTTTCTCGGTCCAGGCCCATGCGCGCCGCGCCGCTTCCAGCGCCCGCGCGGCAAATGTTGGATCGAAGGGCTTATATACCCGAGCGGCGATTGCGCCAACAGCAGCCAGGTCCGCAGTTGCACAGGTGCTCTTGTAGGGCGCCGCGCCGGTGCCGATTACCTCGCTCGGCAGCTTGTCGTCCTGCGGCGCAATAAAGGCTGGAAAGGTCTCACTGGTCTGCTTGTGCCAAACGCCCCCGTCGTCGTCCTGCATCTTCAGCATCCACTCCAGGTTCCACCGCGCCTCATTCAGAATGTCCGGTGTTCCATTGCCTGATTCGGGAATTTTGAGAGAAATGTCCTTCAGCTTTTTTTTGAAGAGTTCCAAGGCCCACAACAGGGTTCCCGTGCTGATGCCGGAGTTGACCATGTAACGGCCATAGTCGCCGGCATCGTGCCAGCCGCCGATGTTATCCCTGGGCCCGCTGGCTCCCGATGAGATGTGAAACTCGCCATGCAAGTGGCAGGCGGGGTGCGAGTAGCCTGGAAACTCCGGCCCCAGATCAACGGCGGTTCCGCATCGCTGCCCATAGAAGCCGCGCATGGCCAGATATTAGGCGCGCTCGTAGACATTCGGTCCTATGGCGAAGTTCCAACTGCACCCCACGCCGGGAACCTGCAAGTAGTAGCTTCCCGCCGTGCGCACGCTGGAGAAATCGGCGGCCTGCACTAAATCCTGGGTGTCCGGGTCAGCCACGGAAGGCGTCAGCTTGCCATGAAAAACCACCACATCGTCGCTCGATCGCCTAACCTCAAACGTATTAGCGGCAGCACCGACCAGCGCAACCTTGGGCCCGTGAAGCGGATAGCCCACCTGGTCCACTTTGATGGCCAACACCGCGCTTTCGGCTCCATGAGCCAGAACGGCGGGACAGATGAGAAGCACGGCAACGAGAACGAGAAGAAGCGCCCCCCAGCCAGATCGAATGCCGATGGACGGCAGGAGCAAAGAATTAGCCATGTTTGCGGTTTCGCCTCGCGGTTATACCCAGGATGAATGGAAAACGGAAAATGCTCTCACATTCGGAGAGACTCTGGCAACGATCCCGGCCACACCCGAAGCTGCTCACTTTCCCGGCGCGCGCATTTTTCACGCGCGCACCGCGTCAAGTATAATCGCGATTCGTCCTCCAAGGTAATTGAAAATCACTCTGGAAAAACGATTAATTAGATTTTGAGCCTTAAGCCAAGCTGGCCGCGGCTTTACCCGGAGGGAGCACTCACCATGAAATTTGGATATTTCGACGATCAGAACCGCGAGTACGTGATAACGCAACCAGACACGCCCTTGCCGTGGATCAATTACCTGGGCTGCGAGGCGTATTTCGGCATCATTTCAAACACAGCGGGAGGCTACTCGTTTTATCGCGATGCCCGGCTGCGCCGCATCACTCGTTACCGCTACAACAACGTGCCGCTGGATTTCGGCGGACGCTATGTGTATCTGCGCGACGACGAGTCGAAAGAGTTCTGGTCGCCCTCCTGGCAGCCCACGCGCCACGACCTCAAGGACTACACCTGCCGCCACGGCATGGGTTACACGGTGATCGGGTCAGAGTACGCCGGCATCGAGGCGCACACCCGCTACTTTGTTCCGCTCGACGAGAACCTTGAAATCTGGCAGTTGACGGTTACCAATCACCGCGCTGCCAAGGCGTCCATTTCGGCCTTCGCCAACATCGAGTTCTGCCTATGGGACGCACAGGACGACGCCACCAACTTTCAGCGCAACTTCAACACTGGACAGGTGGAAGTGGAAGACGGCGTCATCTATCACAAGACGGAGTATCGCGAGCGCCGCAACCACTTCGCATACTTTGCCTGCTCCCAACCCGGCGCCGGATTTGACACGCAGCGCGAGGCATTCCTGGGCCGCAACCGCGGTTGGGACAAGCCCGCCACCGTGGAAGCCGGTCAACTGACCAACTCGATTGCCCACGGCTGGTCGCCTATCGGGGCGCATCAGGTGAAGCTCGAACTCGAACCCGGCGAAACCCGCCAGATCGTTTTTGTGCTCGGTTACCACGAGAATCCCGTCGACCAGAAGTTCGACCCTCCCGGCTCGCAGACCATCAACAAGAAGCTGGTCAAGCCGGTGATCGCCAAGTATCTCGACGCCAAGGAGGCCGACGCGGCCTTTGAGCGGCTGCGCCAGTACTGGGTGCGCACGCTCGGCGTTTTCCAGGTGAACACGCCCGACATCCACACCAACCGCATGGTGAATATCTGGAACGCGTACCAGTGCATGGCGACCTTCAACATGTCGCGCTCGGCGTCGTTCTATGAGTCCGGCATTGGCCGCGGCCTGGGCTTCCGCGACTCGAATCAGGATCTGCTGGGCTTTGTGCATATGGTGCCGTCGCGCGCACGGGAGCGCATCCTTGACCTGGCTGCCACGCAACTGCCCACCGGCGGCGCCTATCACCAGTACCAGCCGCTCACCAAGCGCGGCAACAACGACATCGGCGGCGGCTTCAACGACGATCCGCATTGGCTCATTGTCGGCGTGAGCGCCTATCTGAAAGAGACCGGCAACTGGAGCATTCTGGACGAGCCGGTGCCGTACGACAATGAGCCTGGCAGCGAAAAGCCGCTCTACGACCACTTGCAGCGCAGCTTCCGCTACACACTGGAGCGGCTTGGGCCGCACGGGTTGCCGCTCATCGGCCGCGCCGACTGGAACGACTGCCTCAACCTGAACTGCTTCTCCGACACGCCGGGTCAGTCCTTCCAAACCACCACCAACAAGGACGGCAAGGTGGCCGAATCGGTCTTTATCGCCGGGCTGTTTGTGTTGGCGGGGCATGAAATTGCCGCGATCGCCCAGCACCGCGGGCTGGCTACAGAAGCCGCTTCCTATCTGGCTGAAGTTGCCAAAATGGAGCAGGTCATCAGCGAGCATGGCTGGGACGGCGAGTGGTTTCTCAGGGCCTACAACGACTTTGGCGGCAAGATCGGCTCCAACGAGTGCGCTGAGGGCAAAATCTACATCGAGTCCAACGGCTTTTGCACGCTGGCCGGCATCGGAGTTGAGGACGGCAAGGCGGCCAAGGCCCTGGCCGCTGTGGCAGAGCACCTTGCCACCAAACATGGCATCGTGGTGCAGCAGCCGGCTTACACCAGGTACTACATTGAAATGGGAGAAATCTCCTCCTATCCGCCGGGATACAAGGAGAATGCGGGCATCTTCTGCCACGTCAATCCCTGGGTCATGATCGGCGAAACCCGCCTAGGCCATGGCGACCTGGCGCACGACTACTACAGCCGCATCAATCCTTCGGCGCGCGAAGAGATAAGCGATCTGCACCGCTGCGAGCCTTATGTTTACGCACAGATGATCGCGGGCAAGGATGCGCCAACCTTTGGCGAGGCCAAGAACTCCTGGCTCACCGGCACGGCGGCATGGAACTACTATGCCATTGTGCAGTGGATTCTGGGCATCCGCACCGCGCTGGACGGGCTTGAGATCGCACCGGTCATCCCCAAGAGCTGGCCGGGATTCACCGCAACCCGCACCTTCCGCGGAGTGGTCTACAACATCACCATCGAGCGCAAGGGCGAAGGCAACCATATCGCGCTGGCCGTGGACGGCAAACCGATTGAGGGCAACATCGTTGCGCCTCCCGCGGATGGACGGAAAGAAGTTTCTGTCAAGGGAATTCTGAGCTAGGATATTGCGAGCGAGTTATCCGGTCCCTTGTGAACATCGGCTAACTCGCTGGCTCTTTCGTCTACTGTGCGGCAACCACCCTCGATCTGCAACAAGGAGGCGCACTTTGTACCAGCCAAGTGAACAACGCTATGACACGATGTAGTACCGCCGCTGCGGAAAGAGCGGCGTGCGCCTGCCCGCTATCTCCCTCGGCCTGTGGCACAACTTCGGAGGTGTTGACGCCTTTGAGAACAGCCGCGCAATGGTGCGCCGGGCCTTCGATCTGGGCATCACCCACTTCGATCTGGCCAACAACTATGGCCCGCCTCCAGGCAGCGCGGAGTCGAACTTCGGCGAGATTCTGCGCCTCGACCTCAAGCCCTGGCGCGACGAGTTGATTATCAGTTCCAAAGCCGGATGGGATATGTGGCCCGGCCCGTATGGCAATTGGGGATCGCGCAAGTACCTGCTCGCCAGCCTGGACCAGAGCCTGAAGCGCATGGGCCTGGAGTACGTCGATATCTTCTACTCCCATCGTCCCGATCCGGAGACGCCAATCGAGGAGACGATGGGAGCGCTGGATCAGGCCGTGCGCTCCGGCAAGGCGCTCTATGCCGGCATATCCAGCTACGATGCAAAGCAGACCGCCGTGGCCGCGAAGATTCTGCGCGAACTCGGCACGCCTTGCCTCATCCACCAGCCTAGGTACTCGATGTTTGACCGCTGGGTTGAGAATGGGCTGCTGGATGTGCTGGGCAATGAGGGCGTGGGCGGCATCGCTTTCTGTCCGCTGGCGCAGGGCCTCTTGACCGACCGCTATTTGAAGGGCATCCCCAGCGGTTCGCGCGCTTCAAAGCCGTACAGTTTTCTCAAGCCAAGCGACATAGACCAACACCACCTCGACGAGGCGCGCGCCCTGAGTGTGCTGGCCGCCGAGCGCGGGCAGTCGCTGGCGCAGATGGTTCTGGCCTGGGTGCTGCGCGATAGCCGCATGACTTCGGCGCTCATTGGAGCCAGCCGCGTGGAGCAGATTGAACAGAACGTGGCGGCGCTGGCCAACCTCAACTTCACCGCCGACGAGTTGGCCCGGATCGACGCGATTCTGAAGCAGCCCGCATGAACTTGCGTGCGACAGGACAAGACTTTACCGGCTGCGGAAGGACTCATTCCGTGTCGCGGAAAGTGTCACGGCACAACTTTAGTCGTGCCGTAGATTCTGAAGATAAGCGCCGGGCTCTAGCCCCTGGGGTACGTTTTCCGCGCAGCTTCTTCAGGCCGGAACACTGTCACCTGAATTATGCACAGCCTGATCGCGCAAGCGCGGCAGGCCTGCTGAGCGTCGGCGGCGCTCCCGTTGCTGGCGCCTCTCGCTTCTCTTCCGGATTTTGGTTATCCGCCGCT
>Ga0224529_1000191_pt1 | contig 48185 bp, 50 predicted proteins | sample CBST50metaG_FD_179893 | JGI IMG/M metagenome (GOLD analysis project Ga0224529, IMG submission 179893) | Peat soil microbial communities from Stordalen Mire, Sweden - C.B.S.T50 | ecosystem: Environmental > Terrestrial > Soil > Wetlands > Peat | place: Sweden: Norrbotten County, Stordalen Mire...
ATCTAGGTGAGGTCTATTTGAACAAGGATATCCTCAAAAAGAGCCCTAAGCGCGCTCTGCCGCTTCTTCTGCATGGTATGCTCCATCTTTTAGGCTATGACCACATGGAAAAGAAAGAGGCCGCTTCCATGGAACGGCTGGAGCAAGAGGTAATAGGGAAATTGGCGGCCCGACATCGATAATTTCTCTATCATCCTCCGCGATCCTGTCGTCATGGTCCGGTTCTGCCGGACCATCCGTGCTTTTAAGAAGAAGATCGGAAGCACGGATCGTCCCGCTCCCGGGACGACGACGGAAAGATCGATCGTCGGTGCATTTTTTCCATTGTCTAGCGCTTATCTGGCATGTTATAATTACTATAAATAATGTCAGTATTTTCTTTTTTCACCAAGCCTGAAGCAGCAGGGGATGATATCGAGCATAAAGCGCTCAATATCATTTTGGACGACATGCCGAACGCGATCATTGTTTATGATAGCGATTTTAAGGTCGTCCGATTCAACAAGCTGGCAGAACAGCTTTTTAAGCTCGCATCGGCTGACGTCGTGGGGCACGTGCTTTCTCCGCGCGACGCTGCGACGCCCGGGTGGCAGATCCTCGCGCAAACCGTTTTCTCGTCGCTCGCGCCCCGCGTTGTGCAGGTATCCCAGGAAGGGGAGAAGCCGGAGATCTATGATCTTTCATTTACGGAGCAGGAACTGGAGCTCAGGGTGATGACCATCATGGTGCCCGATGCTGCGGGAAAGCCGGGCATGTTTTTGAAGGTGATCGTGGACCGGTCGCCGCTCATCGCGGCGCTCCGCTCGAAGAGCGAGTTCATTACGGTCGCGTCGCACCAGTTGCGCGGACCCATGACGGATGTCAGCTGGGCGCTCCAGTCGCTGCAGGGTGAAACGGGATTGAGCGATACCGGTAAACTGATCGTGACGAACGCGCTTGCGGCTGCACGCGGCCTCATCGACAGGATCGAAGACCTGTTGAGCGTCGCCAAGATGGAAGAAGGAAAAACAGGATATGCTTTTGAAGATAAGGACCTTTCTGATTTTGTGGGAAAGGTTTTGGCCGGCGTCCTTCCTGCGGCACAGAAGGCGGGCATCAAGCTTTATTTTGATCGACCAACAGGAACCATTCCCCATGTGATGATCGATGAAAAGCGCCTTTCGATCGCTCTTACGAATTTCCTCGAAAACGCGATCCGGTATAACGTCGCGAACGGGGAAGTGATCGTCCGGATCGAGCAGGTCGTGGGGAAACCGTTCGTCGAGGTGAGCGTTCGGGACACGGGTATCGGTATCCCTCAGGAAGCGATTCCGAACCTTTTCAAGAAGTTTTACCGTGCCGATAACGCGGTTGCCTCGCAAACAGAAGGGTCAGGGCTTGGTCTTTACATCGCAAAGGGCATCGTCATGGCGCATGGTGGCGAGGTTGGGGTTGAGTCCGAGATAAACCGCGGTACGATCATGCATTTTACCCTGCCGACCGATCCGGCGCTGGTTCCGAAGCGCGAAGCCGAAACGCAGGGCTTTTTGGCGTAAAACGAACATTTGCCTCTGCATATTTTAAGTCATCCTCCGGCTTGGCCGGAAGATCCGTGCTTCTATTATTTATAGAAAGAGCACGGATGGTCCGGTTGAACCAGACCATAACAGAGGGGGTTTCGCTGAGGCATACACTCGTCCCCACTCCCGGAACCATGACAAAGAGAAATTTTTGCTCCCAGCGGCGTTCATGGGGTATACTTTTAAAAACTCTCATGAAAAAACCAACACGGGCTCCTGCGGGATCATCAAATAAAAGAACCAAATATATTTTTGTCGTCGGCGGCGTGATGTCGGGTGTTGGTAAGGGGATTACGACGGCATCCATCGGCAAGATCCTTCAGGCGCGCGGTATTCGCGTGACGGCCATGAAGATCGACCCTTATGTGAACGTGGATGCAGGTACGATGAACCCTACTGAACACGGCGAAACCTTCGTGCTCGATGATGGCATGGAATGCGACCAGGATATGGGCAATTATGAGCGGTTTCTCGATAAGGATCTCTCCCGCGCGAATTACATGACAACGGGAAGTATCTATCTCGAAGTGATCCAGCGCGAGCGTAATCTTGAATTCGGCGGAAAATGCGTTTCGGTGGTGCCGTATATCCCGCTTGAAGTGATCAGCCGGATCAATCGCGCGGCGAAACTTGCGAATGCCGAAGTGGTGCTCATCGAGGTGGGGGGCACGGTCGGCGAGTACGAGAACATTCTTTTTCTGGAAGCGGTACGCATGCTCCGATCGGCGCATCCGGAAGACGTTCTGTTGTGTCTCGTGAGCTACATCCCATCGCTTTCTGCGGGCGGTACCGAGCTCAAGACGAAGCCGACCCAGCACGCGGTGCGCGATCTCAATTCCGTCGGCCTTCAGACCGATATCATTTTCGGCCGCGCGCCGGTGCCGCTCGACAAAAAGAGAAAAGAAAAGATCTCTTTGATGTGCGGTGTCACGGAAGATGACGTCATCTCGTCGCCGAACGCGGACAGCTTATATGACGTCCCGCTCAATTTCGAAAAAGAACAGTTGTCCGATCGGATCCTTATGAAGCTTGGCCTCAAACCGCGGGCGCACGATCTTGCGCCGTGGAAGGCTCTTTCGCATACGATCCGCACCTCGACCAAGGAGGTGAGGATCGGCGTGGTGGGAAAATATTTCGATTCCGGCGACTTTATGCTGGCCGATTCTTATATCTCCGTGATCGAAGCGATCCGCCATGGCGCGGCGGCCGCGAAGCGAAAGCCGATCATCGAATGGATCGAGAGCGAGCAGTTCGAAAAGGATCCCGCTTCCGTAAAGCAGCTTTCGCGATATGACGGTATTATCGTGCCGGGTGGGTTCGGTGCGCGGGGCGTCGAAGGCAAGATAACCGCGATCAAATATATTCGAGAGCATAAGATACCGTATCTCGGCCTGTGCTATGGCATGCAGCTTGCTACGGTCGAGTTCGCGCGTCATAAAGCCGGACTCAAGGGTGCCCATACGACCGAGATCAATCCGACAACGCCATATCCGGTGATCGATATCATGCCGGATCAGAAAAAGAACATGGCCGATAAGAGTTTTGGAGCCACCATGCGGCTTGGCGCGTATCCTGCGGCGATCGAGGAAAAGACGGTTGCGTTCGGTGCCTACGGAAAACATCTCATTTCGGAGCGCCATCGCCATCGCTACGAGGTGAATCCGAAATACATCGAAGTCCTGAAGCAGCATGGTTTGGTCTTTTCGGGATTTTCACCGGATCGCCGCCTTATGGAGATCATGGAATTGCCAAAGAGCGTGCATCCTTTCTTCGTCGGTACGCAATTCCATCCCGAGCTGAAGTCCCGTCCGCTTTCTCCGCATCCGCTTTTCAGGGCGTTCATGAAAGCGGCCGCTGAGAAGGGAAAGTAGAATAATTTTCCGTCATGGTCCGCGGAGGCGGACCATCCGCGCTTTCGAATTTCTTTTGGAAAGCACGGACCCTCGCCTCCGCGAGGGCGACAAGGATGAGTTAACGATTATAACTATTCATGACCATTTTTCTTTACGGGCCTGACGATTATCGCCGAACGCAGAAGAAGCGGGAGCTGATCGCTGAATTTTCCAAAAAGCGTTCCGATAAGGGGATCGGTTCTTTTGATCTTGCGGAAAGTGGCGCGAGCGAAGAACTCGAAACATTTCTGGAAAATCAGTCGCTTTTTGAAAGCGCGAAGTTTGCCATCATTGATAATGCCTTTGAGATCGAACCGGCGCGATTTGCGAAAATAATAAAGCCGTATACCGAAAGTAAAACGGTAACTTTGCTCATTTCTGAAAAGGAGAAGCCGGTAAAGGCGCTCGCGTTTTTACTGAAGAAGCCGGTCCTGTTCCAGGAATTCAAAAATCTTACCGGTGCGTTTTTTGAAAATTTTGTTGTTTTGGAAGCGAAGAAGAACGGCATTTCCTTGGACGCTCCGGCGGCACGTTATCTTGCGGCTGTCTTTGCGGGCGATGCGTGGGCTCTTGCGACGGAGATGCAGAAGCTCGCTTCATTGAAATCAAAGATAACCAAGAAAGACCTTGATGCGTTCGATTTTGAGATCGCGCCGGCCTATTGGCCGTTGCTTATGGGCGTGCGCAGTCCCGATGCGCGGAACCGGTTTACGGCGCTCGAAACGCTTCTCGCAAGCGGCGATCCGCCGCCAAAGATATTCAATATTCTGGCATCCCAATGGCGCGAAAAAACAAACCAGATGGCGGAATACGATTTTGCCATAAAATCAGGCAAGCTCGAATACGACGATGCGCTTCTCGCGCTCGTGCTCTAAAACATATTCTATTTCATGTTGTGGCATTTTTGTCATCGGAGGATCCGTGCTTTTATCATTCACGCAAGAAGCACGGGTAGTCCGGCTTCCGGGATCATGATTTCGCCATACCTTTTTCTGCAACTATTTTTTTGTTGAAATAGTAATAGGTATAGATGCGGTCTGTGTAAAACGTAATTTTCATATGATCGCAACGTGCTATACTTATAGATATATCAAAAACATGCCAAGAAAATTTTTAAGAGCAATGTGCGGTGCCGTGATCATGGCGGCCGGGTTTTTTGCCGTAGCGACGAGCGCTTATGCGGCTACGCCGTCAGTCGTGAGCGTAAAATTGACCGGATCGAATACCCTGACGGTGATCTATTCGGAGCCGGTGACTACGAATAGCTGGGATTATACGAATTTTACGGGCAACCTGAGCGGGCTTGGCGTTACTTCGATCAGCGGTTCGGGAAGCAATGTCATTACGCTTACGCTCTCCGGCGCACCGACGGTTTCCGTGGGAACGTCCGGATATCTTACGATCGGAACAGGGGTCGTGAGCGTCAGCACGCAGTCCGCTTTTCCGGGCGGGACCTATAACGTGACCAGCGCCCAGGCACCGATCCTTTCTTCAGTGTCCGTGACCGTGACCAATACTGGGAGCACCTTTTCGACGACCGGAAGCCAGATCATGCTTACGTTCAGCACGAACGAATCCATAGTGAATCCTACGGTAACTTTACTTGGCCATACGATCGGGGTCAGCGGTACGGGACCCGGTCCGTATTCCGTCAATTACACGCTCGTGAGCGGGGATGCGCAGGGAACGATCAATGCGACCATTAATTTCACCGACATGAACGGCAATTCGGGCAGCGCTACCGTGAGCGTTTTAAGTAATGGCGCTGCGAGCACGGGAAGCACGAGCGGCTATATCACTTCAAATGCCAATTCTACGGGCGTGTTGAGTGCGGGCAATTCGATCATATTCACGCTGGTTCCTTCAGTCGCCGAACCGAACGCCAGGGCGGTAACGGGATCTTATAATGGCGTGCCGCTTTCGTGGTATACGACGAACAACGGGGCAACCTATACGGCCGTGTATACCGTGGCCATCGGGCAGAGCAATACGACCTATCCGCTGCAGATCAGCGGTGTTTCGCTCACGGACCAGTATGGCAATAATGTCGGCCCATTCTCCGGTTCCGATGTCCAAAAGACGATCAGTGCCACGGCCGTAACGGGGCCTATCACCATTTATCAGGCGGCTGCGGTTACGACGCCGACCACGAATTCGACGCCGAGCTATGGGTTTGTTGCCACAGAATCAGGAACTATTCATTACGGCGGAGACTGCTCGAGTCCGACCACGGCTGCCGCATCAGGTTTGAACACGGTGGTTTTCAATGCGCTTACAAACGGAACCCACAGCAATTGCACGATCACGGTGACGGACGCTGCCGGGAATGTCAGTAATCAATTGGTGATTTCTCCGTTTACTGTAAATACTTCAGGATCGACAACCGCGACGACGGCAACAACGACCACGACAGCAACCTCGAGCAGTGTTGATGCCGAGATACAATCTTTAGAGAGTCAGCTTGCCGCATTGCAGAACCAAACAAGCAGCAGCTCCGTGGCGACGAGCTCATACCAGTTCAATAATTTCTTGGGCGTGGGATCGCAGAGTGCGGATGTGACGGCGCTACAGCAAAGGCTTACCAAGGACGGTTTCTATTCAGGATCCATCACCGGATATTTCGGAACACTGACGGAAGCGGCCGTGAAGGAATATCAGGCGGCAAATGGCATCACGCAGGCTGGCTATGTTGGTCCCGGCACGCGCGCCCTGTTGAACGCAGGAAAATAAGCCATCTTTGGCCGACGGCATCTGGTTTTTTGCTGTCAGTTTGTTGTTTTGGCGCGCGATTTTTCTCTTGAGAATATTGGCGAAATAACAGGAAATATTCCATACTAAGACATGGAATAATTTAGTTCCTTAAAAACGATGCGTTTATAAAGATTCCGCATTTTGTTGCAACCTTCAGTCCGTTATCCATTAAATAATAGCTTGAAAGCTGCAACCAAACAGCGGAAAAGAGGAACGTTATGGGCAGCGCTCAGTGTGTCGTTAACTGCGATGTTTTCCCTTACATTCCTTCCGGCCTGAGCTTGGAAGGCGAGGGTACCGAGCACCGTAAGATGGGCCAGATCATCCTTGAAAAATGCGCCGATGGCAGGCTCTATGCCAATGGCGAAGAAGTTATTCGTTGTTTGCCTGAACGGCGTGACCTCATGAGCGGCCATGAATGTCGTGCGGAGCTGAAGGATAAACGAGTTCTGAATGCCTGTATCGCGGACGCCCTTATCTTGCATCCGGAACTGATTCCTGATGACTGGGTCGGAGATGTTTATTTCTGGGGAGATGTTTTTTCCAGCCAGAAAAGTCTTGTCGGCAAGGGCGGCGGGTTGTTCGTCCTGCGCCTCCATCGGTGGCATGGTGATGGACTGTGGCGTCGTGATTATTGCTGGCTCGACTGCGGCCATCACATGGATAGCCTTGCGGCGCTCCTCAAAGATCTTCCCGTAGCATAACCATCAAGTTTCCCGTGATTGATTTCTCTGATTTTCTTTTCCCTCCGCCAAACTTAACTTGCGGAGGGAATTTTTATAAAGTTAGGCAAGTTCGAGCATAGCGATGCGCAGCGTGGCTATGCTCGAAAGGTGTTCTTGTGCCGCGAAGTGAAGCGGTGAACCCAGGGGGAATCGCCCGCGAGTCGCATATTCACCGTCGTTCACATGCGCTCTGGGCACCGCCTCGCTCAAATTTTCTAATGAAAATTTGAGTTCCGGCGTTCGATTCCTCTATGCAGGCGATATAAAAAGAAACCCCGTATAAGGGGTTTCTTTTTATATCGTGGACTCCGTTAGATATACTTGGAACCAGATTATGAAAGAGCTGGAGGAATGGAAAGCGATACACGAGGCTGTAGCCACGCAAAATTCAGTTTAATAAACGGCCAAGCGGGGGTATCTTTCGGGTTTTGCCACATTCTATTTGTATATACCTCAGAAACTATATAAGACATTATCGTAGAAATGAAGGTGCGGAATCGTCACGTTGGAGTAGAATAAAAGGATGACACCGGAAGAAAGACAATTCGCGCTGGAAGAGTTTAGTAGGACGCGGGAGCGATGGACTGATCTGCAACTCCAAACAACGTTCAGAAATAGCGACCTTCTCATAAAAACAGGCGACCGCGAGTTCGATCTAATACTGGCCCTCGCGTCAATATCAGTAGCTTTTATCACGGTGGTCGTGCCCCTTACTGCCTCGAAAAGTTCGATTGTGGCAATTCTCCTCTTTAATCTTTCTCTCGTTTACTTTTTTACCTGTGCACTAACCGGAATCGTTCAACTTTTGTGGCTTATCTACCACGACAGAAAATATCTGAAAGAAAGAGATTCTTGGGAGATGGAGCAATTAAAAATTTTTCAAGAAAAGACAGGTGCTATTTATGAGAAACTGCGTAATAACCAAGACGTAACAGATAAAGAGATGATGTCGGTTCTCGCTCAGAACGAGGCCACCAAGAAAGAGGCCAAAGACAAACAGGACGCTCTCGACAAGAAAATATCTACAAGAGTTCTCAATCTATTACATAGACTATTCTTTAGTCTCTTTTTTGTAGGATTCATCTGTCTTTTCTTATTTCTGTATTTTACGAAATAAAAGCATTATCCGTTTGGATAAGGATATTATCTTCGGGCATTACGACCAAGTAGACAGCGTTAGATCGTTCCGCTAATAAAGTTCTTTTTTAACCAAAACAAATTGGTCTTTTTGGTTTGGCGAACCTTCCAATGTTTTTTTCCAACCATCTCCCATCGCTCTGAATGTATAGATAAATTGTGTACCATTTGTTATTAAAACCCACGCCTTGATTTCACCGTCTTGAAGTTGCAGAGCTTTCAAAAAATCTTCTCTCCCTTCATCGGTTGATACAAAATAAGTTGCCCTTAATTCATTATCCGATATTTTTCTGAATGGCTCACAGCGCCCAATGTCCGTTCTCGGTAATGCTTTTAAGAACGCAAATCTACTAATACTGTTTGATGACTCTGTTGTCTGAAGAAATCCCAATGGCCGTAAGGCTACATCTGGATCTCTATATGAAGTGTTCATCTGAAATTGGATGTCATTTGCGACGGACATCTTCCTCTGGAAAATCGTTTCGTCCCTGAGCTTTTTTGTTTCGTAAGTATAGGCCAATATAAACGCTGCGGTTATGAGTAAAATGAAATCGCTGTTTGCGAGATGTATTTTGTTGCTGAATATTGAGTTGAAAAGGGAGGCGAGAGGTGACAATAAAAAGTAGAGGACGGCCGCCCAGAAGATAATCTCAAAAATAAAAGCGAGATATCTCGACAAAAAACCACCGAACTTATAAAGGGAATCAAAGAAATTGATAGTTTTGTTTTTAAGCCTATTCATACGCGTTGTCGCCTAAAGCATAGCACGATGATTTCATCCGAAAAAGAGTATAATTAAATTATTAAAAAATCATTAAATCTTTATGGAACCAACTCCGACTCCTCCGGTTAAGAAAAAATCAAGACATTTAGGTCTTATTTTTGGTGGCTTGATCTTTGTGGGTATTGTTGCTGTTGCGGCCTCAGGTGGCTCTAACACGTATCAAAACAGCGCCACGGTCTCTCCCTCTACGCAAACAGCGATCCAGGCCCAGCAGGTTTTGGCTCAGCAGAACGACACCTTATCTAATGATAATTCCTATGTAAATTCAGATGGTAATACTGTTCATTCTCCGGCGTATTCCAACTCCGATACTATTCCTGCAGGTGCTTCAGCAAAGTGCAAGGACGGAAAATATAGTTTTAGCAAGCATCGCAGTGGAACCTGCTCACATCATGGGGGAGTGGCGAAATGGCTATGATAGAAGAAAAGTAAAAAAATATATATGAATTGGGGCCAAGTTATTTCGATCATATTAGGTTCTTCTGTTTTGGCGACAATCTTTGGTATTTTGTCTGATCAATGGAAAGATCAAAAAAGGATTAAGGGTGAGCAAAAAGAAAAACTTTATGGTCCTTTGCGATTTTATTTAATGTTGATGGAGAAAAATTACAAACTTAGGCAAGAGTTACTAAAAAGTAGACAAGAGGCTGATCGAAAATCGGGCTTTCGTGGCCCCGAAGTCGAAGAGAGAATGAAGAAGTTTACTTCTGATAGTAGGGAGCTCATAAAAAATTGGTGGCTGTATGCGCGAAAAATTATTAAACTTCTCGAGAACAATCCTCAATATGTCAAAGATGAAGATTGGCAACTTATAGAAACATTGTTTGAATCATATATGTTTCGAAATGTGGTATCGGGTGAAGAAAGTCAGAAAGAGGGCTATTGCCACTATGGTGATGATATTTTTGAGAAGGAAGTTAAGAATGAGTTTGTTGTAACTCTTGATGAGCTTCGCAAAAAGATTTCTTAATTTTGATCTCTATGGTCAATCAAGAAGTTCGCTGCGGTAATTGCAATGTCTTGTTGGAGGAAAAATTCGGCTTACCGCCAGAGGAAAGGAAGCCATGTCCAAAATGTGGATCGACCATGCGGATGTTGTCCATGAATCTATCCGTTACTGCCGTCGCGCGTACAGGCTTCGCTTTTAAGCATAAAGACCACACTGGAAAAGTACTCTTAGAAGGTAAAAGTGAAGATTACTTCTATTATAAAAAGGGAGAATGGCGGAGGCGTGAAAGGACTATTGATCACGTTAAAAAATGGTACAAGGAAATTTTTCGTGACGCCAAAACAGATAAGATTCTTTATGCGCAGGAAGAACCATTAGATCAGCATGTTGGGCATGGCAGCGATAAGACATCCAAAAATCGCCTAAAAAGGAAATATAAAGAATTAATCCATTTCTTTTTTGGCGCTAAGGACTGAATAGCTATTCGCACAGCGTGACGTTCTTTCCGATCTTCCCCTTGAGATAATCCTCGACATCGTAGATGTTTCCGATCTTGTCGATCAATCCGTCCTTGATCGCCGTCTGGCCGAGCAGAGAGGAACCATTGGCGATCGCTGTGACGCTCGCTACGGAAAGGTTCCGGTTCTCCGCGACGGTACTGATGAAATTCTGCATCATGGTATTGAGGTCTTTGATCTCCAGCGCTTTTTCCTCTGCGGTGAGTGGCGTATCGGGATTGCCCATATCTTTGTATTTCCCTGCGGTGAGTGAAACGAACGTCAGTCCGTTCTCTTCATCCTGCTTGGTCTGATCCAGATAGGACCCCGTGATGCCGATGTCACCCACGGACGAGTTCGCGGACGCAAAAATGGTCTGCGCTCCCGTGGCGGCCCAGTAGGCAGCGGAATCGCCTTCGTCGGCAATAAGGGCAACGGTCGGCTTCGTAGCATGCTTCAATGCGTCCGCAATATCTTCTCCCGCCACCGGATCGCCGCCAGGGGAATCTATCTGCAAGAGGATCGCCTTGATGCTTGAATCGGCGTCTGCCGTTTCGATCTGTTGCCGGATGTCCTCGGATGCCGTCTGGTCTAGCGTGTTCGATGCGTCATTACCACCTTCATTCGGATAATAGGTGACAGAACCATAGAGCTGCGCAACAGCCACATTACAGCCATGGGGCTGCTGGTTCCAATACCACCAAAGGCCGATGCCGCTGGCGACGAGGATGGCGAGCGTGCCTATGCTAAGGATGCTGATGATCGAAATTTCTCTTGCTGATTGGAGATTGATTTTCATAGGTTTATTCTATCACGAGTTAAGCATACAGTTTTCTCCCTCTCGCGGACCTTATCTGTTTTGCTATCAATTTCTATATGAAGCTAGGGGATATAGGTAAATGCTATGTCATACCCCCTCCTGCCAGTTCTGCAGTAATACAAGGCGGAATGATAGGAAAATAGGGATATTATGGGGTGTAGTGAGCATTATTTAGCACTAAAAAATGACTGAATTGGTTAATTTTCTGATATTTTTTCTGTTTTTTCACGGGAATCCTCATCCGCTTTTTCGGCAAAATGAAGACCAAGGAAGCGAGCACCGTAGAGCACGACGACCTCAAGGGCTAAATTAATAGCGACATACCAGTAGCCATGGAGTAGTGCTGCCAGAAATCCCGTAAAAACAATACCGACGCCAGCCAGCGCTATGCCGATAAAAATTCCCAACACGCCCCAAAATGAATAAGTCGCTAAAAATGCAGAGATCCACGTAAACGCCCCTAAAACGTAAGAAGAGACAAATAATCCAATCGCCGAAACGGATCGTGTCTTTTTGAAAAAAGCTAACGGGATTAAAACGATGAGATCAATAAGAAATATGATGTCATATATTATCGCAAAAACGGTGATAATTTTTGCTCCAACGATAACGCCGCCGACTATTAAGAGATAGGTAAGGAAAAGAGAGATCAAAAGTATCGCAATAATGAGGCTCGTCTCCCCGATGGATTTTAGTTTAGTCATTTTTATTTTAGGCGCACATCAGGGGTCCAGAACTTTTGATGGCAGGACCGATATAGTGAGCGGCGCAGGGATCGGTATAATTTAGGGGCGGAATGACGGTATACGGTGTGGTTGTAATGGTGATCATTTGTGATTGTGTCGGTAATCCTTCGTCTTTAATTGTAAACTGCCACGACGGGGTTAGATAGGATGTTCTGCCAACGGTAATCGTTCCGCTTGCGTCGGAGCTGTAGAATGTTCCATTGATGTAAAGATGTTTATTCGGAATAGGCGCACCGTCAAGTGTCAGGGTCTTAAAATAAACGTTTGCCGAAAGCTGATTGTTGTATAGCGTGGGCTGCGTGGTTGTAGCCTCGACGATACAATCACTGAAAGCAACAGAAGTTTTGGATGAAGTTGCTTGAGGCGTTGTTATCGAAGCGTTCTGGACACTGGACGCCGTAGAGGATGTGCTTAGTGTCTGTTCGGCAGCGAGTTGCTGCTCCAACTGCTGAAGCTCTGCAGTTAGTGTATTGATTAATTGTTGCAAGGTTGTGGCAAGCTGTTGCTTCTGTTGCGTAACCGAGCTATCTGCCCGAACGGGAAGAGAATAGAGGCATGCCGATCCGATAAGAAGAAGCGAAAGAGATAATTTCCAAAAGAATTTTTTCATAGTTATTGGCTTTTAATATTTTCCTGTTTTTCTTTCTGGGAATCGGCCTTTTTGATACGGCTATTTTCTAATGACCAGATAAAAATAACCACAGCAACAAATAGCAGGTTGTATGACTCAAGGTTAAATATCGCTCCTAATAAAATTGCGATGATGGTTGCGAGAATACTGCCAATATGTTTTTTAAGACTCGCCATGTTTTATTTTAGTGATGATGTGTTTTCTGTGGCATTGATATCAAGCCACATATTTTTTGTATCAGACGCACTAGAAATGCAATCCGCAAAGTCGCTATTTTTCTGGGCTTGGATAACTTCGGTGGAGGTGCCAGTTACATACTCATCTTCGTAATTAACCTCCATGGCGCAAAAATCTTCGGGGGTAGTGGTTGAAAATTGATTCAAAAACGTCGGGGCTTCTTGTCGATATTTCGCCCATTCGGGACTAATCCCACCACTGTTGCCGTAATTAGAAAATAAGGAAAAGATAAAATTGAAACTTGCAGTAAGCTCATCTCCTAATCCTAGAAGCAGTGCTCCTATTAAAACAATAATGAGTGCACCTAGCATAATAGCCTTGAAAATTTTCATGTCTATTTTTTAATTTAGTGACCCGTCCTTTTTCTTTCTCGTTAAAAACCATCCAATGGTCGTTGCAATAATTATTCCAGTAATTTGCAGCAAAGTTCTTTCCCAATCAACGCTACAATCGTATGGGCATGTCTCGAAGAAAGGAGCAAAACTATAGACGTGCGTCTCGCTGTAATATCTTCCAAATATCGCAAGCACGGGGAAAAACAATCGAAATATCACCAAAAAACCTCCGATCGCGATGATGGTTTTGGGTTGTAATAACATACCTAATGCTTTTCTCATTTTGCTCATAGTGGTCATATAAGGCGCTACAAAAAGAAATAAGGATCTGGCGTGAGTCTTGAGAACAAAAAACTCCCAACCAGCGATGCCTCGCGGCACCCACACCAGTTTCCCGGTATGGCCATCTAAGACGCTCTGATTGAGAGTTTGTTGTCTTAGATGGGCTTGGGTGCCATGCTCCGTAAAAATGGAGTTTAGGCTTCTATCCGATATTCAATTGCTTTCAGGATACAACGGATATCACCGACGAGCAAACCCTCATTAAACTTGGTAAAATCATTGTATGTATAGCGATCTTGACCCAGATAGAGTCTTCAAGGATGTTCCCTCAAAACTGTATGAGAATAAAAAAACCAAACAGAGGATCGAGCTTTTGTTTGCTAATACGAGATTTGTTGCCGACATAGCAATTCTTCATAACCGATTTGCGCCTCTCCTTAAAGAAGCCAACGCGAGAGTTTCAAAATATATAAAATTCACGCAAACGCATCCTAATAAAAAGGTTCCTTACGAGAAAATCTTTTCCGGTTGGAGGGGGATTGCTTTTGATCAGAAAATGCTTAGGGCCGTTGCTGATTTGGCCAAGAAATACAAACTCCCTTTCGATCAGTGGCGTGATGGCCTCATTGATTTAATTTTCTATGGGCGCTTCACCGATCCCGTCGATGATTTTATGACGGGCAATAATTTTGGAATCATCATTGAGACAAATAAATTTACCGGCGAAAAGGAGTTGTATCTTAGAATTTATGGAGACACTTCAAGAGATGATGTTGTAGCCGGCTGGTCATCCATTAAAAAAATTCAAAAACAGTATGGAATAGTAAGGCGTTTTTATCCGATACCGAATTTATCTATTGAAAAACTCGTGAGAGAGGTAGATGAGCATCATGCGGGAGAGAAAATGCCGGATCGAAAAAGGGAAAAACTCATATTTCCAAGCGATGATCCTCGCGGCTCAAAGCAGCGCATTATTGCGACGCGAGTTTTAAGGCATAGAGACAAGAAGAGATTCCGTACGGAATCTTGAAAGCATTTTCAAAATTAGATTGTGCGATAGGGTGAGACTGTAATCAAATTTACAGTCTTTTTTATGTTGAGCACTAAACAAACAAAAGAAATACTTAATGATCCATCTATTTCAGACAATGAAGCGGATCGCATTCGGGAGGACGGCTTAATTTTCGCTGAAATTGTTTTTCAGCGATGGCTTGAGGATATTCGCGCTCAAAGAAACAAGGAGAAGGAAGGTTCGCCGTAAATCTGTCTCGACGTGTAGGACGATTTCGAGGGTCAATAAGAGAAATGAGCAAATATACATGAAACAGGAAAAAAAGAAAATGGAAGTTCCGCGCAGCGAGAAAAAAGGGGCATTCAGGAAGTATCCTGATCGAGGTAGATGTGCAACGTGCGATTCTCGGAGAAGCTATACCAATCCATTAGCTCGATGTTGGGAATGTAAAAGAAAATTCTGCTACGACCATATTTGGGGCCTTCAGGTCAATGGCACGATGAGCCAAAACGAAGAAGTCAGAAATATCTGTGATGACTGCAAAAAGTTGAAAGGATATAGAAACCTATGAAATAACTTTGGTTTTTGATATTGGCCCTGGACGCAAGGAGTCGTGCCCTCGTCCAGGGCCGATATCAGAAGCAGGGCACGACCATGGAAAAAGAAATCACCAATTTTCAGGCTAAGTATGGAAGGCGTGTTCTGCGCTTCGGTTTTACGCAAATTCCGAACATTCTCTTGCAAGATACAAAAGCTCTCGGCTTAACTGGTATGGAATTGCACTTGCTGTGTTATCTCATGTCGTATGGATCGGCTCAGGAAATTGCGGATCGAGTATACCCATCTCTTGCCATGATCAGCAAGTTAACTAGTTTTTCCAGCGCGACGATTCATAAAGCGAAGCAAGGATTGATCAACAAGGGATTTATAAGGGTTACTCGCCGTCCCTATCAAACAAATATCTACGATCTTCTTCCTGTGAGAGAAAAACTGGACGTCCTTGCCAAAAAGAAAATAAAAGATTCGTTTTTGATCGAAAAAATGGATACAGAAACCTATGGCGATCTTATGGGAGAGTGGATTGTGCCAACGGAGGGTTGTTCAAAAACTGAACATCCCCTTATTTCCAAACTAAACGCTATTAATAGGGATTAAAGAATTAAGAATTTCTTATAAGAAAGTTTCCCGTGCAATTTATTTATGAAAGGAATTATTTACACAAGGGTATCGAGCGACGAGCAGGTAAAGGGTACGTCGCTGGAATCACAAGAAGAAAGCTGCCGCGCATACTGCCGTGACAAGGGTATTGAAGTTCTTGGAGTTTTTCGCGAGGAAGGTGCATCGGCAAAAACAGCAGATCGGCCCGAATTTCTCCACGCCATCGAGTTTTGCCGCAAGCATAAGGGCGACATAGATGCTTTTGTGGTTGCCAAGGTGGATCGCTTCGCCCGCAATACCGAAGACCATTTTTATATCCGCAAAATCCTTCTCGACTATGGAGTAACGCTTCATTCGATTTCGGAGCCGATCGGCAATAGCCCTGTGGGGAAATTCTTTGAAACGATGTTGGCCGGCAGTGCGGAATTCGATAATGCAATCAGAAAACAGCGATGCAGTGATGGTATGGCGGCGAGAATCAAGCAGGGCATATCGCCGTGGCACCCGCCGCTTGGTTATGTTTCGGTCGACGCCAAAAGGCGTGGCGAGAAAAAGACCGAGCCGGATCCGCCGGATGAAAAGATATTCCCGATCATACAACGTGCCCTCAAGGAATATATCAGAGGAATGTGCACGCAGGTTGAACTTGCCGGTTTGATGGATGAATGGGGTCTTAAAAAGATTCGCGGCAAGGCGATCACACCACAACAGGTTGATAAGATTCTCGGCAGGCACCTCAAGCATTATGCGGGCATTGTGGTGAATCCATGGACGGGTGATGAAGTGCGGGGCAAGCACAAGCCAATGATCAGCGAGGACGAAATGCGTCAGATTATCCTTATTCGCACTGGAAAAGCCAATAAGCTGGCCGTACACGCTCGCTATAATCCTGTCTTTCCACTTCGGGGGACGGTATTGTGCGCTTCGTGCGGAGTTTCGGTTACTGGAAGCATCTCTCACGGCAATGGTGGCGCGTATCCCTACTATCATTGCCGAGATAAGAACTGTCCGATGTACGGCAAGTGCATTGCCAAAGACGTGATTGAGGGTGATTTTATGGTTCGCTTAAAAAAGATCACGCTAAAGAAGAAAGTTCTCGCCGTTATCACGGAAAGCATTATGGAAGTATGGCGCGAGAAGGGTCAAGGATTTCGAATGGAAGCGGATCGACATAAACAGAAACTGGCCGATCTCGAAACGAAGAAAAAGAGGATTTATGAGATGCGCGAAGATGGATCGTATACGAAAGATGAATTTTTGCAGCGAAAAGAAGAAATTGAAAATCAGATAGCCGTCGAAAAATTGTCCTGCAATGAAGCAAAGATCGACCAGTATGACGTGGAAGGTTTGCTTGCCTATTCAGATCGCTTCGCAGACGATCTCGGACGGCAATGGTTCGATTTGCCGCCGCAGTTATGCCTTCGGTTCCAAAAGCTCGTATTTCCCGAAGGAATTTCTTACAAACGCGGTGAAACATTTGGAACCGCAAAGTTGGGCTGTATTTTCGAGCTTAACGAGGGATTTGATGGAGAAAAATCACCAATGGTGGACCCATGGGGAATCGAACCCCAACCTCCTCCATGCCATGGAGGCGTAATACCATTTTACTATGGGCCCCTTCTGTCATAGGCATTCTAATATTATTTTAGGCATTCTATCAAGTCCACGCGTTTTCTGGGTATTCTTATTTTCTCAAAATGAGCAAATAAGAAAGCTTTCGATGTCTGATGATAAAACAGTCCCGCCATGGCGGGACTGTTTTATCAAAAATGATCTTAAGACTATTTTTTTTCTTCTACCGATGGCTGTTCCCGGAGAACGGGAGCCGGTCTCTTTTTGCTAAAAACGTAGAGATAGAGTATCTCAAGGATACCCATGGTATTCACGACGAGAAATACGACAAACCAGATATTGCTACCGTTCCTTGCTGATTTCCAGAGTGCGAGCCCTTTCCAGACGATGCTCCAAATGAGCACGGCAAAGAGCAGGACGCTCGTGAAAAAAGAAAAACCAAACCCCGGCATCATCCAGGAGTTGTAGAACAGGTTTCCGAAATGATACATAAACTTTGATGGATTTTATGAAATCTCGATCGACCTTTGCCCTTTTTGGGCGTAACAATTATATTATAACAGAGATTAATTCGGTCTTAAAGTATTTTTGCCCCCGTAGTTCAACGGATAGAACGGCTCACTCCTAACGAGCTAATCGAGGTTCAATTCCTCGCGAGGGCACTGATGAACATGAAAATATTTTTTACCATTCTTTCCGCTGTTATTGGAACGATTGCTTTTTATCCCTATGTAAGAGATATTTTTTTTCTTAAAACAAAACCTCATGCGTACACGTGGCTTATTTGGTCGATAACGCAAGGAACAGCGGTCGTGGGTATTTTGTATGGAGGCGGTGGTTGGGGTGGATTGAATTTGGTGATGGGCACCCTTCTTGTTATGAGTGTTTTCCTTTTCTCTTTGCGATATGGAACAAAAAATATCACCAAGACAGATACGGCTGTTTTAATAGCCGCGCTTCTTGCGGTTGTGATATGGTGGCAACTTCATGAACCGATACTCGCGATCTTCATGGTTTCGGCAATCGATATTTTGGGATATATTCCAAGTTTCAGAAAGTCCTACCATGAACCGTGGAGCGAGACACTTGTTTCATGGTTAGCGTTTGTTGCGTCAGATGTGTTTGCGCTATTCGCGCTGAGCGAATATAACTTTCTTACGATGACCTATATTGTGGCGATTATCATTGCAAACCTCAGTTTTTTCATATTTTGTCTTTCGAGAAGACATTTTGTATTGAAGCCGAAATCATAATATTTTTCCAGCATAGGAAGGAGATGGATATTATTCTGCAGCGCGGGCTGGAGTATTTTGCGGGTAGGTTCTAAAATAGGGGTAATCATGCCATCTTCCACCACTGAACTCATCAAGAGTAAACTCGATATCGTCGAGTTTTTGCGAGGATATCTTACGCTCCAGCCAGCGGGTAGGAATTTTAAGGCGCTTTGTCCATTTCATAAGGAAAAATCGCCGTCGTTCATGGTTTCGCCCGAGCGGCAATCGTGGCATTGTTTCGGTTGCGGCATCGGTGGCGATGTGTTCACGTTCGTCATGAAGTATGAGAATATCGAATTCGGGGAGGCCTTGCGGATGCTTGCCGAAAAGACCGGCGTTGAACTGCGCCACGAGAACCCGGCGGAATACCGTTATTCAGGGTTGCTTTATGATCTGAACAATGCCGCGAAAGATTTTTTCAAACGCGCGCTTGCGGCGGCTCCGGTTGCAAAGGAATATCTTGCGACGCGCGGGCTGACGCAGGAAACGATCGAAACATTCGAGCTTGGCTGGGCACCGAACGAACCCGAGGCGCTTTCGATGCAGCTTCTGAATGCTGGAAGTTCGCCCCAGGACATCGTGCAGGCGGGGCTTTCGATCAAGACCGATCGCGGACTCATGCTTGATCGGTTCCGCGGCCGCATCATGTTTCCGATCCACAATCATACCGGCAAAGTAGTTGGCTTTACGGGCCGCATTCTGCCACAGCTTGACCATGGCGAGACGGGAAAATATGTTAATAGTCCTGAGACGCCGATCTTTCAGAAATCAAAACTTTTGTATGGTTTTTGGAAGAGCAAAGATGCGATCCGTGAGACGAAAACCGCCGTACTGGTCGAGGGCCAGATGGATTTTCTGATGAGTTTTCAGTCGGGCGTGAAGAATATCGTGGCAAGTTCAGGAACGGCGCTTACGGCCGATCATCTCGTGGTGCTGCGCCGCTTGGCGGAAGAGCTGATCATCAACTATGACAGCGATACGGCCGGTTCCGAAGCGGCGGTGCGTGCGATCGATCTTGCGGAAGCAAATGATTTTTCCGTGAAGGTTGCGACCGTCGAGGGATTCAAAGATGCCGCCGATGCGGCGAAGGCTGATCCGGAAAATGTCCGCCGGACGATCGAGGCGGCGGTGCCGGCGCCCGAGTTCTATTTCAAGAAATATTTACCCCACTTCGCCGTGGCTTCGCGGGGCGAGCCCGCCGATCGTGCTGCTTTTGGCACGCCCGAAGGCTTGCGAAATCTGCGTGCCGTACTTCAGAAACTGCGGGCCATTGCGAGCCCGGTGCAGCAGGAATTTTGGTTCCAAAAGCTTGCCGATCTGACGGGTATCAATGAAAAAACACTGGAGGAAGAATCGAAAAAGACAAAGGAGGAAATAAGATTCGTGCCCATCGAGAGCTCGGAGGAAGCGCCGAAGCGGCAGGTCGCGCGCGCGGAACTGCTTTTTGAAGATCTCCTTGCGATCGCGCTCGCAAAAAACGATTTTTCATTGCTTGATGATTGTGTGCTATTTTTGGATCCCGCACAAAAAGAAGTTTTGCGTGTTCTTGCGAGCGGGAAGCGGAAAAGCGACGATCCGGTCGTCGACGCCTTGATCGATCTTGTGGTGCTTCGGGAATCCCCGGGAGAGCCCTGGGATGAGGAGGCCCTGAAACTGAAAACCGCGCTGGCTGGAGAATTCTATAAAGAACGGCGCAAGATCATCTCGCAGGCGATCAAAAATGCGGAAGCGCGCCACGATGAGCATGAGCTCAAAACAGCGCTTGAGGAGTTAAGTAATTTGCCGACAGGGGAGTAGGGCTTGAGCTTGTTTGTGCCATGCATTCAGGGGATTTTTTATTGCCTGTCTCGGAAAAAATCATAAGCCCATGAGGATTTGCGGCATTTTTCTGAATGATTTACAATAACACCCGTCTATTCCGTTTCAGAATAAATAAATACATCTAAATCATGGAGAGCTATTACGAACAAGTTTCCGAAATCTATAAGCTATTTGCGAATCCTATCAGGCTGAAGATCATGAGTTTTTTAAAGAGCGAGGGCGAGGCGTCAATCGCTCAGATTGCAAAGCATGTCGGCGTGAGCCCTATTACGCTGTCGCAACATCTTGTCAGGTTGAAGCGTTTTAAGATCGTGAAGGTTCGGCGGACCGGTTTGGGCGCCTATTATCAGCTTGCCCATCCGGAGGTGATGGAATCCCGCAAGATCGTGCTGAAATTCTATAAGAAAGCGTTCCAACGCCCTTAACGTCGATGTCTGCTTGGGGTTCATGCCTCGCCGAACGGCAAAAAATGTGATATTTTAAAGCAAATGCTTTCGATCTCGCATGTCACGAAAATTTACGGCAAAGGGAAAAAGCGGCGGCTTGCCGTAGATGATTTTTCGCTCGACATCAAAGTCCCCATTTTTGGTTTTTTGGGACAGAACGGCGCAGGAAAGACGACGATCATCAAGATGATCACGGGGCTGCTCGCGCCGACGTCGGGGACGATCACGATTGACGGTATCGTATCGTCGGATGCATCGTCGAAGCAGAATATGGGCTTTATGCCCGAGACGCCCTATTTTTATGAACGGATGACCGGCATCGAGTTTCTGCGCTTTTGTGAGAGGCTTTTTCCGGGCAATGGCCGGGGTGATGAATTTCTGGGTGGATTGCTGAAGAAGGCCGGCATTTACGAAGCACGGGACTATGAGATCAGCACTTATTCGAAAGGTATGCGCCAACGGCTTGGTTTTGCGCAGGCTTTGGTGAATGATCCGAATTATCTCTTTCTTGATGAGCCGCTCGATGGGCTAGATCCGATCGGCCGCCACGATCTCAAAGCATCCATGCTCGCGCTTGCAAAAGAAGGGAAAAGGGTATTTTTGAACACCCACATCCTTTATGATGTCGAAGAGGTGTGCGATGAGGTTGGCGTGATCCATGAAGGGAAATTGCTCTATGCCGGTCCGGTAAAGGATTTCTGCGCCGGTCGGCCGCTTGAAGAGCGATTCGTGGAAACCGTGAAAGAATACGAGAAAAAAAAGAAAAGCACGGGTCCTCGCCTCCGCGAGGAAGACGGAAAGATATGAAAAACATACTGACCATTGCAAAGAATACGCTCAAGCTCGAGGTCCGCGATAAGATATGGATCGCGCTGGCGGCGTTTGCGCTTGGTTATGTAGCGATCATGCTTTTTTTGTCCGACCTGGTTTTGAAGGAGCTTTCCATGGTGAAGGCGTTCGCGTTGCTTGGGATCTATTTTTTCAACGCGGTCATCGCGCTTTTTCTCGGTACGACATCGTTCTATCGCGACGTGGAACGGAAGACGGTCTATTTCGTTCTTGCGAAGCCGGTCTCGCGCGCCGAGTTCCTGCTCGGGAAATTTTTCGGCCTGTGCCTTGTCATCTTTCTCACGAGCGCGACGCTTGCGGTGGCATATCTCGGCGTGGTGGCGCTTGCGGGCGGAGGATTCGATGCGATGGGACTCCTCGCTATTCTGATGCAGTTTCTCGAGATGGCGATTTTCCTCGCGTTTGCGATATTCGTCTCTACATTCTCGAGCTCGCTTTTATCCATCGTTTATACGTCAGTGGTGTTCTTTCTGGGACATGTCGTTTCTTCGCTGGTGAATGATGCACGGGAGATGGGTATCACGGGTGTGCGGTATGTTTTTGTGAATATTCTCTATTATATTTTCCCCAATCTCGAAAAGTTCAATATCCGCGATTTTGCCGTGCACAATGTCGCGGCGCCATGGGCTTCGTTCGGGTATGCGTTTGCATACGCCGCTGCATACATCATCCTTCTTTTGTTCCTTGCAATTTGGGTTTTCGATAAAAAAGAGATATGAAATTCTCACAGTTTCGGCTGCGGCTTTGTTGCTCCTTCTCGAAATACTCTCCGAGTATTCCTTCGTCGTCGCGCCTCGCCTCGCTCGAAACTGAGAGAATTTACAGTAAAAGTTTTTTATTAATACGCTTTAAGGATTGTTATTTGTTGCCCACAAAACGTTATGAAACCGTCATTTTTTAAAAGTGTTGTCTTGATCCTTCTTCTTCTTGCCGTGGTTCTCTTTCAGATCGGCTACGATGCCGCAAAACCGACTATTGCGACGGGAGCGGCTGCGCCGCTCTCGCCCGGTTTTATTCACGCGGTCGATATGGGGTTTCATGCGGGCGTCGGTTCGTTCCTCTGGGCAGGAACGATGCCGGAGATACTCGATGCTCTTTTTAACGGAAGAATGGAGTATCTCGCTGATGAAAAATACGTGAACGCCATCGATCCAAAACTTTCCTATCCCTATGCGTTTACGGTGCTCGTCCTTCCGGCGGTGTCGAACTATAAAGACAGAATATCCGCCGCGCTCGCGATCGGTAATGAAGGGATCAATAACGCCGACCCGGATTGGCGGATCCCGTATTATATGGCCGCGGATTATTTCCTTGAGCTGAAGGACGACAAGAACGCATTGTGGTATTACAACCTCGCCGCACACACGCAGGGAATCCCCGATTACGCCCTTCGATTCTCGCTGAATTTCGGCATCAAGTCGAACGAGCGGCAGAAAACGGAAGATCTTTGGGCAACGATCCGTGATTCTTCGAATGACGAGGATACGAAAGACCGTGCCCAGGCATATATCGACCGCCTGAAGATATTCGATTATCTTGATGCGGCATCAAGGGCCTATCAAGCGAAATATGGAAACGTGCCGACGTCGACCGCGGCTTTGATAACGAGCGGCATCATTCCCTCGATCCCGGAAGATCCTTTCGGATTCACTTTTATCATCAACAAGGACGGAACCTCGGGCATCAATACGACGTCATCGTTCAATGCGGTCGTACCACAATAGGCGAGAATCATATTTTTTGTCATCCTCCGTCCCTCGAAAGACTCCCACCTCCGCCGAGGCTACGGTTGGACAAGCGGGATAAACTCCAGCGGTGGATCCGTGCTGTAAATAAATGGAAGCATGGGGTCCGGCTTGGCCGGACCTGGCGGAGAGAACAAAGATCTTTACTGGTTGTATTCCGTTGCGAAGTTCGGAATGTTCTGCTTAGCCCAGTTGATGACGCCGGTTTCCCAGTGATTGAATTGCGGATCGGAAGCGGGATTTGAGGGATCAGGGCCTGTTGGGTCGTTCTTATCAACATAATACAAGATAGTGTGAACCTGATTGTTCGCGGTATAGTTTCCGGCAAGGATCGGTTTTGAAGGATTGGTCGGGGCAGGAGCGGGGAATGCATCGGACTGATATTGGGTCAGCGCTTGCGTCATGAACGAGTGCCAGATAGGAACGGCGGCAAGAATACTTGATCCGTTCCTTTGCATCGGCGTGTTGTTATTGTTACCAGCCCAAACACCGACGACGAGATCCGGCGTGTAGCCCATGGACCATGCGTCGCGATAATCGTTCGAGGTTCCGGTTTTGAGCGCCACGTCATAACCGGGGAATTCGGTGAGATTCAGGCTGTTCTGGAAAAGTCCGGCGCGCGCATTTGCATCCGAAAGAACGTCATTGACCAAGCGGACGTTCTGCGGGTCGGCGACCTGCGTTGCGCTGTCACTGTATGATTCAAGCGTTTTACCGCTCGCATCCTGCACCGAGAGTATCATGGCTTGGGCATGTTTCGTGCCATCCGCGGCGAGTACGCTGTAGGCTTCGGTGAGATCGATGAGGTGTACGGCGCCGCCACCGAGGACAAGGGACAAGCCGTATGATTTTGGATTGGTCAGTGTCGTTACGCCGAAACTGTTAATGGTCGAAATGGCCTGGTTCAGACCCACGAGATAGAGCATTTTAACGGCAGGTACGTTGACCGATTGGGCAAGCGCGGTTCGGATCGACATCGGGCCGGAGAATGTTCCCTCGAAATCCTGCGGATGGAAACAGGTTTTGTTGGTGCTCGAGAAATTGGGAACAGCGGGACAGGATGAATCGGTGCTGAATTCGGTCGGTACATCGAAGAGTACCGTATCCGGCGTGTAGCCTTTTGCAAAGGCATCAAGATAGATGAACGGCTTAAGGGATGAGCCCGGCTGGCGGAGCCCCTGGGTTGCTACGTCAAAATTACCTTCGTTCGTGACGTCATAATAATCAGCCGATCCGACAAGTGCGAGGATCTGTCCCGTTTTCGGATCCTCAGCAACGAGCGCGGCATTGGTGCCTTGATAGAGTTTTGCGTTCTGGGCGGCACCTGCGCTTACGGCGCTTTCTGCTTCCTGCTGAAGGTTCCAGTCGAGCGTCGTAATGACCTTCATGCCGGTCTTATCGATGGTGTCCTCGCCATATTTCTGGACAAGATATTCCTGAACGGCCGTCACGAAATGCGGCGCCTTGATGCCGCCGACCGATTCGGGCTGGAAGGTTATTTTTTCGGCGATGGCGGAATTGAATTGCGCCAAAGTGATCTTCTTGGTGCTGTACATTTTTTGAAGTACGAGCTTTTGCCGCGTGAAGAGGTCATCCACATGGCTTCCCCATGGGGAATAGTAGGTCGGAGCGTTCGGGATGGCGGCAAGAACGGCGCTTTGGGCAAGATCGAGCTTGGATGCCGGTATGCCGAAATATGCTTCGCTTGCGGTTTCTGCGCCGATCAGGGTCGGTCCGTAGGAAACATCGTTCAGATAGAGGCCGAGGATCTGGTCTTTGGAATAAAGCTGGCCGAGTCGGATGGCGAGGATCAGTTCTTTCAGCTTGCGTGAGAATGTCTGGTCGAGCGTAAGGAACGCATTTCGAGCGACCTGCTGGGTAATGGTCGATCCTCCCTGCACGATGCTCGCGTGCGTGATATCGACGTACATCGCGCGAAGGATGCTTTTCCAGCTGAACGCCGGCTCGGTGTAGAATTCCTGGTCTTCAATGGCAACGGTCGCATCTTTCAGATTTTGCGGAAAGTCGGAAAATGATGCCGTTGTCTGTTGGGCGCCGATCTGATAGAGAAGGATCTTGCCAGTGCGGTCATAGAAATGGGTCGAGGCGTGACCGGTCGTCGAGGTGCTTGCGATGGTTTCGAAAGAGGGAAGCGTGGTTGTATAATAGAGCGCGATCGTGAACAGCAGAACAAGTCCGGCAGTGAAGACGACGCCGAATATTTTTAGCCAAAACATCCACCGCTTTCGCGCCGTCGAAGGATTTTTTTCAGAACCTATGGTATTTTCCTGCATGTTCGTTAAGAGTTTTATTCCCGCATAGGACTATTATGGAATAAAAAAAGCTCCCGTGCAATCGCAAAGGAGCTTTTTTATTCAGTGACGTTATTCTTCTAAGCCTTCTTCCTTGTCGCCGTCGTCATCGTCTGCATCGTCGCTGTCGCCATCGTCGCCGTCCTCGTCATCATCCTCTAATTCATCGTCTTCGGCGACATCTTCGTCACCTAGGGTTTCGTCTACGCCATCATCGCCGTCCTCGTCGCTTAACGCTCGGAATGCGAGGCGCAGATCAAGAAGTTCTGTCGGCATGCGTCTTTAAAAAAATATTAAAACGACCTTTTATGCACATCAGTATACGGAGGAGGAATGTCTTGTCAACTGGTCTCCGGGGTTCGGCGCCGCGTCGGAGTCGGCTTCGATATTAATATCTTTCGTTGATAGCCATAATAGCACCGGCAAGGGCATCGCTCGCATCATCGATCACTTTGATATCCTCCTTGCCAAGGATAAGCCGCACCATCTTAAGAATCGCTTTTTTGTCGGCAAAACCGTATCCCGCAATGCCCAGTTTGATCTCATTCGGTGCATATTCCTTGATGGGGATACCGGACTCATAAGCTGCAAGGAGAAGGACACCGCGCGCTTGTGCGACCGCCATCGCCGTCTTTTGATTCTTTGCAAAATAGAGCTTCTCGATGCCGATAACGTCAGGCTTATATTTTTTGATGACCGCCGCAATGCCTTTTTTCGCCTCAGCGAGCGCCATGATATCCTCCGAGCTTTTGATCTCAAGAATGCCGGCCGCCACAAAACAAACGGTGTTGTCCTTTTTCTGTTCTACGATACCGTAACCGATGCGGCGTGTGCCGGGATCGATGCCGAGTGCGATCATAAATTTGGGATGTTGTAGTTTTTTTGCCGCTTGAATGTTGTGATCTTGATCATTGCGCTCAAGAATTACAACATCTGAACATTGAATTATGCTTCCTCATCCGCGGCGGGGAGCGATGCGGCGTTCGTGAATACGCCTTGTACGTTGTCGTTATCGTGGAGCGCTTCGATGAGGACGACAAGTTTCTCTGCGTCCGCTTCCGGAATATCTTGCGGGAACTTCGGCGTCCAGCTCGTTCCGAGCGGTGCTGCGGGATCATTCGTTTTTTCAAAAGCCCATTGAACGCTTCCTGACTCCGCCCATTTGCCGTTGTGGTCTTTGAGAATGGTTTTTATCTCCTGGATGGCGCGATTCTTGTTGTCGCATATGGCTTCGATAATGATCGCTATGCCGCCAGGACCGTATGCCTCGAAGAGCAGTTCCTCAAGATTATTGCCGACTTCCGAAGCTTTCTTTATGGCGCGGTCGATATTTTCCTGCGGGACGGCCATTTCCTTTGCGGTCGTGATCGCGGTCCGGAGGCGAGGATTGAAGTCGGGATTCGACTCCGTTTTTGCGGCCGCAGAAATAAGCGCGAGCAATTTTGAAAAGACCTTTCCGCGTTTCTGATCAGTGATCTCTTTCTTATGTTTGATTCCTGCCCAATGTGAATGTCCTGACATGTCCTTATTTTATGCCGCCCGAGATAAAAAATACAAGGTTATCCTGAGCCTTGTGAAGGATCTAAAATATCTGCAAGATCTCTTGTGGAGCCCGGAATGACGGATGCGGATTCATCTTCGATAAATAAATCCCTCGCGTTCTCGAGCTCTGATATATAAGGAAATGGCCGGTCGCCTCAGAAGAGACGTCCGGCCATTGGTTGGTTGAAAAAACGTTAATGGAGATCGCGCGTGCTCAGGATGGATAACTCCCAAGCGGTGGTTCCGTAGAAATTCTGGTTGGAATACGACCGGCTCCAGATGTGGATGCCATTTGTATCCCGCGTGGCGATCCTGATGTCGACCATCTTTCTGGTAGCAAGGTAATACATCGACAGTTTGCCTTGTTGCAGCAGGCCGCAATCTTCGCCATTGACGATGAGACTCGCGGGGGTCGTCGAGTTCCAGACAAAGACCCAGATCCCGTCCCCCTCGCCAGAATCGAAATCGGCGATGAGCGGCTTGATGACAAAGTTCGCCGTTGCGTTGGATGCGGGCAGATCGTGGCAATTCACGCCTTCCGCGAACCAGATGTTTTCCGATCTGAAGACCAGGGAGTCACTTGACGTTGTCCCATAGCCAGGGAGGGTGATCTTGGCGATCGATGCACCAAGATAGACTTGGTGTTCGGCATCGACATAGAATCTTGCCGTGATCGGGACGTCGATGTTCGATGAACGTGCATAACCGACGAAAGCACTGCTTTTGCCGAAAAAGTGCTTTTTCCCGTCGCTCTTCTTGACCGCTGTTGATGCTGCTTCTCCTGGCGCGAGGTCATTTCTTGCCTGCAGTTTCCCGACATAGACTTCCATGAAATACGGAGTCGCGTTGGTCACCATGAGTTGGTGGCTTGGCATACCGTACCTATAGGTCGCCTGTGACTGGACCTGCACGGGTTGTCCGCCATTGCAATATCGCCAAGCATTCGTTGTTTGCGTTTGGGTGGTTGTATTGTATTGCGGCGGTGTTGCCCTGGTTTGCGTAAAGGCAAAAGTGGCCATGGCGCAGAACATCATAATGACGACGTAAATCCTTTTCATAGCGGGCCTCCTTGGCCTTAGATTTCCAGAAACGTTGATTTTCAACTTCAAAATCTAACCCTATTTTAACAATGATTATATATTTTGTCAAGTATCAAAAGGCCGGCTTGCAAGCCGGCCTTTTGATACTTTTAAAGAAAATTTAGCGTTTCTTTTCCTTTATTTCTTTCCCTACCTTCTCAATGAATTCGTCGAGTTTCATCTCGTTTGATTTTTCCTCGCTGTCGCGCGTGCGGAAATTGACGGTTCCGGCGGCTTCTTCTTTTTCTCCGACAACGATCACGTAGGGGATCTTCATCATCTCGGCGGCGCGGATGCGCTTGCCGAGCGATTCGTTCGCGTCACTAAGTTCGGATCGGATATCATGCGCTGTGAGCGCCTCATATATTGATTTTCCATAGGCGGAAAATTTTTCACCGACTGGCAGCACGGCGACCTGAACCGGCGCGAGCCAGAGCGGGAATGCGCCGGCGAAATGCTCGATGATGATCCCCATGAAGCGATCAACCGATCCGAGGATCGCGCAATGGATCACGGCTGGCCGGACTTTCTTTCCGTTCTCGTCGATATAGGACATATCGAAATTTTCCGGCTGGTTATAGTCGAGCTGTACGGTCGTGAGTTGCCAATTGCGTTTCAGGGCATCTTCGACGCGGATGTCGATCTTCGGGCCATAGAACGCCGCTTCGCCCTCGACGATGCGATATTCCGCACCCCAACGTTTCGCGGCTTCAATGAGCGCATGCTCGGCATCGTCCCACATCTGGTCCGTGCCAAAATATTTTTCCTTGTTCGCTTTATCGCGGACCGAGATCTCCACTTTGAAATTTTTGAAGCCGAAGAGGTCGTAGATATGATGGGTGAGATCGAGGATGGTATCGATCTCCGATGCAATCTGGTCGTGGCGCACGATAAGATGCGAATCGTCCTGGGTGAGTGAACGCACACGGAAGAGTCCGTTCAGTTCGCCCGATTTCTCGTTGCGGTAGACCGTGGCATTTTCGGCGATGCGGAAAGGCATGTCCTTATAGCTGTGCGGTTCGGCGTTGAATATCTGGAAATGATGAGGGCAGTTCATCGGTTTTATGGCGAGTTCTTCACCGTCCGCCTCGATAGGAGGAAGCATGGCGTCATATTTCCCAAAATGGCCGGAACGGATATAAAGCGCTTTTTTCGTGAGATGCGGCGTCCAGACGAATTGATAGCCATGTGCCCGCTTGAGCTCCCGCATGTATTCCAGGAGCGTTTCGCGGATGATGTTTCCTTTCGGCATGTAAAGGGGCAGGCCAGGGCCGACATCCGGCGAGAAGGTAAAGAGGCCCAATTTTTTCCCCAAAACTTTATGGTCGCGTTTTTCCGCTTCGATGCGCATGGCGAGATAGTCATCGAGTTCCTGTTTTGTAGCGAAAGCAAGTCCGTAGATGCGTTGGAGCATGGGATTCTTTTCATCGCCGCGCCAGTAGGCGCCGGCGATCTTATCGAGCTTGAACGCGTCCGCCGGGATTTCCGAGGTATTGTCGACGTGTCCGCCGCGGCAGAGATCGCTGAAAACGTCGCCGGTATGGTAGATGGTCAATGTCTTCCCACCGGCGGAAAACTCGTTGATCAGATCTAGTTTAAAAGGTTGTTTCGCAAAATGCTTCTTTGCTTCTGCGAGGGGGGTCTCTTCGCCGGTGAATGGCAGTTTCTTGTTGATGAGACCGCGCATTGTCTTTTCGAACGTTTTCAGATCGTCCGGCGTGAGCGAGCGGGAAAGCTCGAAGTCGTAATAAAAACCGTTCTCGATGACCGGACCGATACCGAGTTTCGCATCGGGAAATTCTTTGAGGACGGCGGCCGCCAAGAGATGCGCAAGCGAGTGGCGGACATGCTCGATATTCGGTTTGTTTTCCATGATTTTATTGTACTGGATATTTCATTTTTTTCAACGAAGCGCTCTTTTAGGTTTTTTGAGATAGTCGTGGTTGGAATGACAAAAATAGGGTTTCTGGTGTATATTGAAAAGATGCTAGACATTAAATTTATCCGCGAACATGCGGGAGAGGTACGGATCGCGATCACCAATAAGGGCATCAATCTGAATCTCGATGAGCTTCTGGCGGCCGACATTGAGCGTTCGGCGGCGATGCGAGCAATCGAGGATCTGAACGAGTCGAAGAATAAATTGAACGCCGATATGAAATCGGCGAAGACCGACGACGAGCGCAAGACGATCATAGCAAAGGGGAAGGAAGTGAAGGAGAAGCTGGCCGACCTCGAGCCGAAGTTCAAGAATGCGGATGCGAAGTTCATGGAACTCATGATCAAAGTTCCGACCGTGCCGTCACCCGACACGCCGCTCGGCAAAAGCGATGCGGACAATGTGGATATCTATCACTGGGGCGAACCGAAAAAGTTCGATTTCAAGCCGAAGGACCATATCGAACTGGGGACGTCGCTCGACATCCTTGATTTTGAGAAGGGGACGAAGGTGGGCGGTTTTCGCGGCTATTACGTGAAGAACGACGGGGTATTGCTCCAGATGGGCATTATGATGTATGCGTTGAACAAGATGATCGAGAAGGGATATCATCCAATGATCCCGCCGACGCTCGTGAAGAGTTTTGTCCTTTTTGGGAGCGGCTATTTCAAGGGAATGGAATACGATCCTGAGATCGATGAGATCTATCAGGTGGCGACGGGCGACAAGGAGTCGACCGGCGAAGCAAGTAAGGACAAGAAATTTCTGGTAGGAACCGCGGAGCCGTCGCTTCTCGCATATTATTCGGATGATGTTTTGAAGGAAGAGGATCTGCCGATCAAAGTGTGCGGTTACAGCCAGTGTTATCGGAGCGAGATTGGCAGTTACAGCAAGGACGTGAAAGGCATGTATCGCGTCCACGAATTCATGAAAGTGGAACAGGTGGTCATTGCGCCGGCTGACGTGGATGGTATGAACAAATTACAGGATGAGATGACGGGTATTTCCGGGGAGATGCACGAAGAACTTGGTTTGCCGTACCGGCGGCTCCAGATCTGCACGGGCGACATGAGCGCGGGAAAATATCGCGCGTTCGATCTTGAGGCGTGGTTGCCGGGCATGAATCGCTGGGCCGAGACCGGATCGGCGAGCAGTTTCGCGGACTGGCAGTCGCGCCGGTTGAACGTGAAATATATCGATAAGGGCGGCGAGCGGAAATATGCGTATATGCTGAACAACACGGCATTGCCGAGCCCGCGCGTATTCATCGCGATCCTTGAAAATTATCAGAGGGCGGATGGTAAGATCGACGTTCCCGAGGTCCTGCAGAAGTATGTCGGAAAGAAAGTGGTCGGATAAATGCCTGCTCTCCATCGAAAAAAGCTTATAGGAGTATTCGATTCCGGTTTTGGGGGGATTAGCATTCTGCGTGGCATCGTGAAAGAATTGCCTGCTTACAGTTATCTCTATCTGGGCGATACGGCGCGCGTTCCCTACGGAAATCGTTCATCGGAAGTGGTGTACGAGTTCACGAAACAAGCGGTTGATTTTTTGTTCGCAAACAATTGTGAGCTGGTGATCGTTGCCTGCAATACCGCCTCCAGCGACGCTCTCCGTAAAATTCAACAGGATTATTTGCCGAAGTATTATCCTGGCAAGAAAGTCCTGGGTGTTTTGATCCCTGCGGCCGAAGAGGCCGTCGCCAGAACCAAGAACAAAAGGATCGGTGTTATAGCGACCGAGGGAACGGTGCGATCGTCTTCATTTCTGCGCGAGCTCATGAAGATAGATCGCAGTGTGAAAATCTTTCAGAACCCCTGTCCTTTGCTGGTGCCTATCGTGGAGGCGGGTGAACAAAATTCAAAGATCGTTGCCGTCATCCTGGAACAATATCTGAAATCGCTCAAAAAACGGCATATCGATACCTTGATCCTTGGTTGCACCCATTATGAAGTCTTTAGGACCAAGATCAGAAAGATCGTCGGTCCCCGCGTTTTTCTTATCTCTGAAGAACATGTAGTTCCAAAAAAACTGAAGCACTATCTGATGCAGCATCCGGAGATCGAGAAAAAACTTCAGAAAAAAGGGACGGTCAGATTTTTTTCCACGGATCTGACGGAAAAATTCACTTCATTGGGAAGTAAGTTCTTCGGCAGGAAGATCAAGGCGCAAAAAGTATCGTTACGGTGATTACGCACAACTTAACATTGTTTGGCGCTTTGTCCGACGGTAGAACCTATCTTAAAAATATTCCGCAACGCGGGCTGGAATATTTTTAAGATAGGTTCTAAACTATTTCTATGACACCATTTGATTACACGAAGGGGGTTGCGTTTTTCCGTGAGTCGTTCGTTCCGTTCGGCGAAGCGAACGTGAGCATTGCAAGCTCGCCGGTCTTATATGGCTTGAGCGTCTATACGGTTTTCAGCGTGAACTGGAACGAGACAGATAAGAAGATGTATGCATTCCGTTTGAAGGAACACTATGAACGTCTGGTGAATTCGGCGAAGATCATGGACTTTCACGGTTTTGCGCCCGCATGGCCATATGAACGGTTTGAGGCGACCATCAAGGATCTTGTCGAGAAGAACGGCGTCCAGGGCGAGGATGTCTTGGTCCGTGCGACGATTTTCGTCGATGCCTTGATTGCCGGAACGAAGATCCACGGCCTGCCGCACGTTTTTGCGGCGTATGTCTACCCGATCGGATCGATCCTGCCGGGCGCAGGGATCAATATGTGCGTCTCGTCCTGGATCCGGAACGCGGATAATGCGATTCCGTCGCGCGCGAAGGTGAATGGCGGCTACGTGAACGCCTGTCTCATGAAGAACGAGGCGATCCTCAGTGGCTATGATGACGCGATCGCGCTCGACGAGCATGGCCATGTCACGGAAGCGACCGTTGCGAACGTGTTCATCGTGCGGAACGGCGCGCTCATCACGCCGTCCGCGAACAATGATCTGCTGGAGGGTATCACGCGCCGGAGCGTCATGGAGATTGCAAAGAAGCTTGGCGTTCCGACGGAGGAGCGTGCGGTCGATCGAACGGAACTTTATATCGCCGATGAGGCGTTTATTTCCGGAACATCGGCGCGGCTTATCCCGATCCTTTCAGTCGATAAACGGCCGATCGGCGACGGTGTTGCGGGTTCGATCACGCAGCGACTTTCCGCGGAGTACGGGAAAGCTCAGCATGGAACCGATGGCGGTGCCTATGCAGCATGGCGCACGGAGATTTAGGGTTTTTGGATCATGATTTGAGATTTATGATTCAAGAATAAACATGAATTCCTAAATCCTGAATCTTAAATCCTGAACTTTCGTCACGCCCATGCTCGAAGAATATCTCTCAGAAAAACAGAAAAAGAAAAGAGACCGTCGGCGGCGATTGTGGTGGTCGCTCGCGGGCATTTTATTTTTCGGCATCGCTGTCTTCGCCGTTTGGATCGTCGATGGCTCGCCGATCTTTCGTGTCGATCATTTCGACGTGAACGGCAATCAGGCGGTCGCCTCGGATGATGTCGTGGCTCTGCTTCAGGCGAGTGCGGCGCGCAACAGGACGCTCTGGTCGTCCATCCTTGGCGCGAACAATATGCTTACGTGGCCCAAGGCGCTCGCAACGTCGGACGTCGCGTTTATACCTCAGCTTTCGAGCGTCACGCTCGTGAAGAACTATGGCCGCCATACGATCACGGCGGACGTTGCGGAGCGCGTGCCTCTTGCCATTTGGTGCGAAATGCCCCCGACCGATGCGGACGGAAATCCGTCGGGCGATGAACCGTGCTTCTGGTTCGACGATACCGGAACGCTTTTTGAAAAGGCATTCGATACGCAGGGAAGCGAGCTGTATGCCGTTCATGACTATGCCCAGACGGGCCTTGGCATTGGCGGAAAGATGCTACCCGATCTTTTTAATGCGAATCTCATTTCAATATTGAACGCCGTAAAGGAAAGCGGACTTACCGTGAAAGAGATCGCGCTGCATGATCTTTCCCTCGAAGAGATCGACGTTTCGACCTATAACGGTCCCTCGCTTTATTTCAGTTTGCGCTTTGACGCGTCGGAAGATATTGCGGTGCTGAAAGAATTGATGGGACAGTCTAATTTCGATTCTCTGCAATATATCGATTTCCGTACCGAGAACCGGGCATATTATAAATGATCATGGAAATTGAATACGAGGCGAAATTTTTGAACATCGACAAAAATGAAATTCGTGCAAGGTTGAAAAAGATCGGCGCGATAGTGAAGCGCCCGGAGTTTTTACAGAAAAGATTCGTCTTTGATGTTCCGTGTGATGACGGGAAAGATTATCGGTGGGTGCGCGTGCGCGATGAGGGGGATAAGATCACGATGACCATGAAGATCATTGATGGCAACAAGATCGAAAACCAAAAGGAGATCAATCTGGTCGTCAATGATTTCGCGAAAGCCGAGGAATTCCTTTTGAAACTTGGCTGCCGGAAGGCGGGATATCAGGAAAATCGCCGGGAGCTGTGGATGATAGATGCAACATGCGTGACCATAGATGAATGGCCTTTTCTTGAAACTTTTATTGAGATCGAAGGATCTTCCGAGAAGATCGTAAAAGAAATCTCTTTGCGGTTGGGATTCGACTATGGCTCGGCCGTCTTTGGCGGGATCGGTGGGGTTTACATGAAAAAATACGGCGTACCGTTTGATATCGTAAAAAAGAATATCGAATACGCGACGTTTGAAACGAAAAATCCATTTCTAAAATAGGAATCTGCGTTCTGGCGGAGAAGGGTCGTTTCGCCTTTATGGCTGTATAATGAGAGCATGGAATTCCGCAAGCTCAATAAATTGAGGAGGGGCGATAAGGTAGCGATCCTCTCGCCGTCGTTCGCCGCGCCGGGCAGATGGCCCGATGTTTACGATCTGGGATGCCGCCGGTTGCGGGATATCTTCGGTCTTGTGCCGGTGGAATTTTCGGCAACGAAAAAGCTCGGCGCATCAAAGGAGGAACGAGCCAGGGATCTCGTGTCGGCGTTCGAGGATAAGGAGATAAAAGCGGTCATTGCGTCGATCGGCGGCAATGATCAGGTGACCTATATCAAAAATCTTCCCGTTGCGCCATTCATTGAAAATCCAAAGCCGTTCTTCGGGTTCAGCGATAATATCCACTTCGAGAATTTTCTCTGGCTTAATGGCGTACCGTCGTACTATGGCGGATGCCTTTTTACGCAATTTGCGACCTTTGGAAAGATGGATCCGTACACGATCGAATATCAGAACCACGCTTTCTTTACGGAGGAAGAATGTGAATTGCGTGCGAGCGGATCATGGAACGACGTTTCCCTTGACTGGAACGATCCGGCAAGTTTCGAAAAGGAATTGTTCTACGAGAAGAATGATGGATGGTATTGGGATGGCACGCAAAGCGCCGAGGGGATCGCGTGGGGAGGATGCCTGGAATCTATCGATGAACTTTTGCGCCACGGTATTGCCCTGCCGACGCTCGATGATTTTCGGAACATCGTTCTCTTTACGGAAACTTCCGAGGAAATACCAGCGGCCGAGCAGGTGTTCCGTGTCTATCGCGCGTTTGGCGAGCGGGGGATATTGGAGAAAATTAAAGCGGTGATCGTCGGCCGACCAAAAGGCTGGGATTTCGGAAAGCGGTTTTCCCCTGAAGAGAGGAGCGAATATCGGAAGATCCAGCGCAATACGACGCTTCAAGCAATACGGGCATATAATCCGTACATTCCGGTCATTCAGAATTTCGATATTGGTCATACGAACCCTCAGATTCCATTGCCTCAAGGAAGACGGATAAGAATAGACGCGGAGCACAGGAGAATATTCGCGGATTTTTAGATAAAAGGGTTTTGTGAAATAATCTTGTCATCCCGAGCCTCGCGAGGGATATTGATTCTATGGAAGAAAGAAATTCCTCTCACGGCTTGGAATGACGAAAAATGGCTTTGTAACTCCCGGGCCGTTATTACGTTCTCATAAGGGTCGAGTCAGGTTTCATAACGCATGAAAACAAAAGAAACTACAAAACCATCGGTCACGGGCCGGGATATCTTCGGGATGCTTTTCAGGGAAACGCGCCGCCATCTCGGTCTCTTTTCGCTGCTCTTTACGGGATCGGTCGGTATCGAGCTCGCCTCGCTCGCCTCGCCGCTCTATATGAAGCAGTTCTTCAATATTCTGGTCGCGGGCAGCACATCCCCGGCCGCGATCCATAGCCTGCTGATGCTGGTCGTCGTGATCGGCCTGATCTCCGTCCTGAGCTGGATCTTCCGGCGGATGCAGATGTACGGCATCATCAATTTTGAATCGCTTGCGATGACCGATCTCTATGATTCCGCGTTCGATTATCTTATCGGGCATTCCTATCAATTTTTCATCTCGCATTTCAGCGGCACCTTGACGCGGCGCGTCAGCAAGTATGCGAGCGCATTCGAATCGCTTATGGACAGCATCATGATGGAATTTTTCCCGATGGCCGTCTTTGTCGTTGGTGCCGTTGGTATTTTATTTTTGCGCAATCATACCCTGGGGATCGTGCTTGGCGTTTGGGTCGTCATTTTCATTGCATTCCAGATCTATACGGCCCGCCTGAAGCAGCCTTTACGCGTCGCGCGGAGCGAAGCTGACAGCAAGCTTGTCGGTGTTCTTTCGGATGATGTTTCGAATCAGAACACGATTGCGCTTTTTTCCGGCGGGGTATACGAGCATCGTCTCTTTGCGGAGGTTGTGGAGCATTGGCGCGCGGCAACTATGCATTCCTGGAATACGGATGAGATGATATGGACGATTCAGGACGCTTTGATTGTGGGTATCAATATTGCCGTGCTATGGGGGACGCTTGTTCTGTGGCAACGCGGGCTTTTCACGGTCGGCGATTTTGTGCTCGTGCAAAGCTATCTTTTGGGTCTTTTCAACCAATTAACAAGCATCAATCGGAACATGCGGCGGTGCTATGATGCGATCGCGGATGCTTCGGAAATGATCGAGATCATCAAGATGCCGCATGACGTGGTGGATGTCCCGGGGGCGGCAAAGCTCGCCGTGAATGACGGAAAGATCGTTTTCGATGATGTTGGTTTCTCGTACCCGAACGGAAGCGCGGCGCTCACGCGATTCGATCTTACGATCGCGGGCGGCGAAAAACTTGCGTTCGTCGGGCCGTCGGGAGCGGGAAAAACGACGATCACGAAGCTCCTGCTCCGATTTTACGATGTGACGGATGGCGCCATTAAAATTGACGGGCAGAACATCGCCGCCGTGACGCAGGACAGCTTGCGCAACGCTATCGCGTTCGTTCCGCAAGAGCCGATCCTATTCCATCGGACGCTTATGGAAAATATCCGCTATGGCCGGCGCGATGCGACCGATGACGAAGTTTTTGCCGCCGCGCATGCGGCGCATTGCGACAAGTTCATTGGTTCGCTTTCCGAGGGATACGGAACGCTCGTCGGGGAGCGCGGCGTGAAACTTTCCGGAGGCGAGCGCCAGCGGGTCGCGATCGCGCGCGCAATCCTGAAGAACGCGCCGATCCTCGTGCTTGATGAAGCAACCTCAAGCCTGGATTCCGAGTCCGAGGCGCTCATTCAGGACGCCCTCCAGACCTTGATGCAGGACAAGACGACCATTGTGATCGCGCATCGGCTTTCGACCATCATGAAAATGGATAGGATCGTCGTCATTGAAGATGGCGGCATCGCCGCGGAGGGGAGCCATCATGAGCTTCTGGAACAGGGAGGTCTCTATAAAAAATTGTGGAGCATCCAGGCTGGCGGTTTCATGGAATAGGAACGAAAAACATTGTCCTTTTTCGGTTCTGTCGCGACAACGGCTAAGACTGAGCTCGAAACAAGGTGGAACCCCCGGTTTTTCGCATTCAATTACCATCCCAAAATGGTAGTATTAAATCAATGAGCGCAGAAAGGAGGAATGATTTCATGGAAAAAGCAAAAGGGTATTTTGAACATCCGGACAAAGCAGTTGAGACCGATGGTAGATTCGAGCATGTCATGGCGATCACTCTCGATTCACATTCCTCTTATAGGGAAGGAGTGATCCGTTGCATCACCAGCCGTGAGGGCGATGTTGCCACTTCCGGATATCTTGATCGAAGCGCCCTGTATAAAACACAGGGCAATTCACTCGATCATTTCTCCGTAGGAGAAAAACTTGAAATAAGAAATCAGGAAAAAATCATCAATGAACTGAGATATGGGGATCTCGATTTTCTCGGCCTTGAAGATCCTGATATCTGGATCGATGAACGGACCGGTCTGATGCATCTTTATTTCACGATGCCTTTCCATGACCGAGAGGAACATGGAATGCTTATCCATTTAGGACATGCTATGGGCAAGGATCTGGATTCGCTCGAGATGACGGAGCCGGTCCTGAAGGATGAGGGAAACGGCGGCGCAAAAGAAGTCTCTATCGCCCCGCTCAATAAAGAAGGTTTTCGCTATAACCTCGTCGAGTCATCCGCCAACGATGATGACTTCGCTTATTCAACGGTCCGCACCGCGATCGCCGGGGATATGGGCGTGCCGTGGAAATTCGGGGAAACCGTGTTCCATCCCAAAATGGAAGGTATCCCGTGGATCGGAGGGCATGCATCGCCAGGGCCGCTTCTGCCAAAGGACTTCATCGATGTCGGCGAAGGAAAATCGCTGGGCATCATGAACGGGCGGGAGGCAAACCGGCGTGTGGATAAGGAAATAAAATACGGGATATTTTCAGTTGGCCTTTTTATTTATGATTACGAGAACGGAAGAATCGATTGGGTTTCACGGGAGCCGTTCATTCGGGATGGTGAGGCGCGCACCATAACTTTTGCAAGCCAGTTCGTAGCACGGGAAAATGGTCAGGGTATTCTCTATGCGCATGTGGATGATTCGTTCGTGCGGGCATATACGTTGGATGCGGAAACTATCAAAACCCTGTTGCCTTAGAAATTTTAAGACAAAGACGCCTTCCCTTATCGCGCCTTTCGCTCTGCGGCAATGTCCCGCAACGCGGGCTGGAATAGTTTTGAGATAGGTTCTAAGATATTCTTATGCCTCAAGATAAGCGGTTGATCGCTTTTAATTGGAAAGAAAATCCGGCAACCCCGCGCGAAGCGGATCGGCTTTTTGCTGCGCTTGCAAATGCGGGAGCGAACCGGGCGCGAAAAAACCTAGACATCGTTGCCTGTCCGCCATTCATCTATCTTGCGGAACTATCTAAAAAGATGACCGCAAGGCATGCTCATTTTGAGCTTGGCGCGCAGGATGTTTTTTGGGAAGATACCGGTGCATATACCGGCGAGATCGGTCCCGCAATGCTCCGCGGTATCGGAAAGAACATAAAATATGTGATTGTTGGACATTCCGAGCGGCGGCGGTTTCTTGGGGAAACGGATGAAATGGTGAATAAAAAAGTTCGCGCCGCTTTGGCGGCCGGATTTCGCGTGATCCTTTGCGTCGGTGAACCGAAAGAAGTGCGGAAACAGGGGATTGTCTCGGCTCGGCAATATATTAAAAATCAATTAAAGAAAGATTTACAAGGTCTGGATTCCCGCCGGAGTTTATCCTCCGCGAAGGCGGAGGACGGGAATGACAGAATGATCATTGCTTACGAGCCCATCTGGGCGATTGGAACCGGCAAGAATGCCGATCCTGACGATGCGCGAGATATGGCGATCTTCATAAAGAAAGAAGTGAAGCAATTTTCCGACATTCCGGTGCTTTATGGCGGTTCCGTTTCGAGCTCTACGGTCGCGGATTACTTATGCTATACTGAGATTAATGGCGTTCTGGTCGGGGGCGCAAGTTTGCGCGGTGAGGAAATCGTTAAAATGGTGAAAAACGCTTTATAAAAAATAATCGTATGGATAAAAAAGATATTCATAAACTTGTTCTGCAATATGTTTCGGTGCTGTTCGGAGTGATATTCCTGACGGTTGCTATGGGCGCGGTCTCGCGGTGGGGAGGTTCACTTGCTCCGGCGCGGACGCTTACGGTTTCGGCTGACGGAAAGACGACGGCAACCCCCGATCTTGCCGAAGTTTCGTTTTCGGTGGTTTCGCAGGGAAAAGATCCCAATACGCTGAATGCGGACAATAATCAGGCCATGAACAAGGTCATTGATTTTGTAAAATCGTTGAATGTCGCGTCGAGCGATATTACAACCGTGAATTACGATCTCGAGCCGAACTACGAGACCAATACCGTGACGGTTCCTCAGCCTATTCTTTCGCCCGTTTCACCTCAGCCAGAATCATCAAATGCTGATTTTATTTCCGTAGGTTCGCCGATTCGGACGATAAGTTCCAGCACGATTTCGGGTTATACGCTCACGCAGACCGTGCAGGTGAAGATCCGCGATTTCACGAATATCGCGAAACTGCTCGGGGGATTGCCGCCGCTTGGCGTGAACAATATCAGCGGGGTGACGTTCACCTTCGATAATTCCGACAAGTTTTTGGCGGTTGCGCGCGCTGACGCCATGACAAAAGCCTCGGTGAAAGCCGGGCAAATGGCGGGCGAAGCGGGCGTTTCCCTCGGCAAGGTGGTGAGCGTCCAGGAATATGGCAATGTGCCGGTATACTCCAGTTATGCAAAAGCCGTGCCGATGGCGGCGGGCGTTTCGAGTGCCGAGGTGACGCCGACCATCGAGCCGGGGACACAGGACATCACGGACCAGGTAACGATCGTTTACGAGCTGAAATAAAAATATAACATTTTACATTCGACCTTCGTAGCCGAATGCGATTTCCTGCTATGACAAAAAAAGATTTCAGCCTTATGGTTGTCCTTGGCGCCGCAGTCGGACTTTTGATCCAGCCGATCATAACGAACGCGTTGCCGCGGATCGGTCTCAGTATGTTCGATCGCGCATTGATATTCGTTTTCTTCGCCGCGCTTGCCCCTTTCCTGATCTGGCTCTCGGAGCTGCTCTCGCGGTTCTTCAAGGGTATCTATCAATTTGCGCAATTCGCGGCCGTGGGAACGTTGAACTCGTTCATCGATATCGGCGTGTTCAATTTCGAGACGGCGCTTTACGGAATAACGCCCGTCAGTACGGCGGCGTTCGTCGTGTTCAAGGCGATATCGTTCCTCTGCGGGACGACGAACAGTTTTTTCTGGAACAAATATTGGACATTTTCCTCGAATCGCGCGACGCATCCCGAGGGAGCCATCAAAGAGACCAAGGAAGCAGCGTCGTTCTATGTAATCGCAGGCATCGGTTGGGCGGTGAACGTCGGTGTCGCAACCGCTATAAAATTGCTCGAACCATCGGGAGCTTCCTCGAAATTATGGGTGGATATCGTCGCGCCGCTCTGCGGTATCGCGGCGTCGTTCATCTGGGATTTTTTGGGATATAAATACGTCGTTTTCAAAAAATCATAATCATCCATGTATCCATCACTCTTGCTTCAGAGCGGCTGGGGTTTGCTCTTTTTGCGCATAGCGTTCAGTGCGATCATGATCGCACATGGTTTTTCCAAAGTGAAAAATTTAAAGAAAACCGGTTCTGACTTTGCGGATCTGGGGTTTCATCCCGGCATGTTATGGGGATCGCTTATTGCGCTTCTTGAATTTTTCGGAGGCATCGCTCTGGTTCTTGGGATTTTCACTGTGCCATGTGCGGCGCTTTTCGCACTGGAATTCTTTACAATCATCATTTGGAAGATCGCAAAGCATGGCGTGTTTCTTGGGGGGTGGGAATTCGATCTTCTGATCCTCGCTTCGGCGATGGCTTTGTTCTTTTCGGGTGCCGGCACAATATCTCTCGACCATCTTCTGATCATCGGCCTTTGATGTCCATGAAGCGTTTTTTTGACACGGTTCCGGGTATTTGCACGTGGCTCACGCTTATTTTGATGTTTCTCTTATCGTGGCTCTTGCCGGTATGGGTTTCTATTTTCATCATTCTGTTCGATGTCTATTGGCTTTTAAAGACCATTTTTCTCTCCTTCCATCTCCGTGCGACGTTCACGGAAATGAAAAAGAACATGAAGATCGATTGGCTCGCAAGATTGGAGGAACGAAGGACGGATAAAGAGGGCAAGGATTGGCGGGATATCGTACAGCTCGTCATATTGCCGATGTATAACGAGCCGTACGAGGTTGTCCGGGAGAGTTTTTTACGATTGGCCGCGGCGCACTATCCCAAGGATAAAATGATCGTCGTCCTCGCGCTCGAGGCGCGCGCGGGTGCGGACGCACGGGAAACAGGGAGTCGGATCGAGGCGGAGTTCAAGGACACGTTTTATAAATTCTTGATCACGGTGCATCCCGAAGGATTACCCGACGAGATCCCGGGCAAGGGATCGAACGAGTCGTGGGCGGGAATGCGCGTGAAAGAAGAGGTCATCGATCCCGCGCGGATCTCTTACGATCGCATTTTGGTTTCGGTTTTTGATATCGATACGCAGATCTTTCCGGAATATTTCGGCCGCCTTACCTATACTTTCTTCTCATCCCATGACCCGCTACGCGCGATCTATCAGCCCGTTCCGCTCTTTGTCAACAATCTTTCCGAGTCGAATGCGCTTTCGCGCGTCGTTTCGTTCTCCTGCACCTTCTGGCAAATGATGCAGCAATCGCGGCCTGAGCGGCTGACGTCGTTCTCTTCGCAATCCATGTCATTCGAGACGCTTACCGAGATCGGATTCTGGCAGAAAGATATCGTTTCCGAGGATTCGCGTATTTTCTGGCAGGGCTTTTTCCGTTACCATGGTGATTTCCGCACCGAACCGCTTTTCTTCCCGGTCGCCATGGATGCGCCGTCCGCGCCGACGTTCTGGGGAACGATGAAGAACATCTACAAGCAGCAGCGCCGCTGGGCGTGGGGTTCGGAGAACGTTCCTTATCTCCTCGAGGGTTTTCGCGAAGACAAAACGATTTCGAAAAAGAAACGCTGGTATTGGACGTTCAATGCCATTGAGGGCTATCACTCATGGGCCACGAATTCCCTGATGATCTTCGCCTTGGGCTGGTTGCCGCTCTTTCTTGGCGGCAAGCATTACAACGAAACACTGCTTGCGTACAATCTGCCGCATATCACGCGTTTTATCATCATGCTTTCCATGATCGGTGTTGCGAGCTCTGCGGTCTTGAGCATTTTGATCCTGCCTCCGCGGCAGGAAAAATTAAGGATCAGGGATTACGGCGTTTATATTCTCCAATGGGTACTCATGCCGTTCACGCTTATTATATTCGGAGCATTGCCGGGTATCGAAGCGCAGACTCGCCTTGCCCTGGGCGGCAAATGGCGGCTTGGTTTCTGGGTGACGCCCAAGGGGCGCAACCCAGAAACGGGAAGGGGGTCGGGGAAACGGTAGTTTCCCCGTGTAGGAAAGCAGGTCCGATAGGACCGCCGGAAACCGAGAGGTGTCCGGGGAGCGGCGGTTAGCCGCGACGTTTCTGGGTGACGCCAAAAGAAAGAAAGCAGAAAAAATAATTTTGTTTTTTTGGCTCACTCTACCGAATGAGTTCTTCGCTCATCCCCGCGCAAGCGAGGATCTGATGGGTTTTAAGGTTCCCCGATTTTCGGGAATAAGGAAAGTTAAAGGGCCTTTTCCTCTGGCGATTATGGCTGAAAAACGATACAATAGGCTTGTTCGGTAACAAGTCTGCTTAAATTTACGTTATACCAACGTGGATTGTTAAAAAATCATTAAAAACAAGGAGAATGGCGAAACCTTTCAAAAAAATAACTCTCAAAAACGGTCTGCGGGTGCTTTTGGTGCCCCAGAAAGGGAGTTTGGCGGCGAGCGTCGTGATCCTTGTCGCAGCTGGATCGGAATATGAAAAGAAGCGGATCAACGGTATTTCCCATTTTTTGGAACATATGACGTTCAAGGGGACGTCGCGCCGTCCGCGCGTGGGGCAGATCGCCGAGGAGCTTGCCGGTCTTGGTGCGCAATCGAATGCTTTTACCGGCCAGGAATATACAGGCTATTGGGCCAAATCGGAAGCGCGTAAATTGCCGCAGATCCTCGATATTGTCACCGACCTTTATTTGAATCCGGTTTTCAATCCTGCGGAGATCGAGAAAGAACGAGGTGTGATCATTGAGGAGATCAATATGTACGATGATATGCCGAAGGCCAGGGTTCAGGAGGATCTGGCGGCTTTGATGTACGGCGACCAGCCGGCAGGATGGAGCATTGCGGGAGAAAAAGGGATCGTCCGGACCTTGATGAAGGATGATTTTCTGGCGTATCGCACCGCGCGCTATATCCCGAACGGAACTTTGGTCATCGTTGCGGGGAAGTTCAGCGAGAAAGCGGTCGTCAAAAAGATCGAACGCGAGTTTGGAAAGTTGGCGCGCGCTACGGCGCCGGCAAAAATAAGAACACAAGAACAGCAAACGGCTCCGAAAATATTCACGCGTTTCAAGGAATCCGAACAGAGCCATGTAGCACTCGGTTTTCGCGCATTTTCTCTGTTTGACCGGCGGCGCTATGCGATCGAGGTTTTGGCGGATATTCTGGGAGGCGGCATGAGCTCGCGTCTTTTCAAGCGGGTGCGCGAAGAGCTTGGTGCGGCATATTATGTAGGCGCCGATGCCGATCTCTTTTTGGACCATGGCGTGTTCGGCATCTCTGCCGGCATTGACCACGGCAAGACGGAGATAGTGGTTCGCGCGATCATCGAGGAATGCCGCAAGCTTTGCGAGGCCGTTGTTCCGAAAGAGGAATTCGAGCGATCGAAGGAACATATGATCGGGAATTTGATCCTGGGGCTCGAGACATCGGATGAACTCGCGAGCTTCTACGGCGGTCAGGAGATCATGACCAAGAAGATCATCTCTCCGGAGGCGGTTATCAAGAAAGTGAAGTCGGTGACGCCGGAGGCGGTCCGCGCCGTGGCGCAGGAGGTTTTTCGGAACGATTGTTTGAATTTTTCCGTTGTAGGTCCCTATCGGGATGAAAAAATATTCAAAAAAATCTTAAAAATGTAGAATCATTGATCATTTTGAGTTTTACGAGAAATTCTGTCTCTCGCTAGGTAAGAAGGTTCCTCGCGGCGCTTGGAATGATATACGAGAAGCATGGAGAAATATAGTTTGGAAATTTCATGGGGCAGTCTGTGGCGGATCGCGATATTTTCGGTTTTCGCCATTGTCATTTATTTGGGCCATCAGATCGTGCTGGGGCTTTTTCTTGCCATCGTCATTTCTTCCGGCTTTGAAGGGATGATCGACGTGATCGAGCATCGTTTGCACATTCCGCGCAGTCTCGGTGTGGTGCTCGTTTTTCTGACAACGATCCTTTTGGTGGCACTTGTTTTTTATGAGGTTGTTCCGTTTGCGATCGTTGAACTGAACACGATCGCGCTGACGGCCGGGAAGTCGCCCTCGACCACCACGGGAAGTCTGGGTTTGCTCTTGAGCTTGCGGACGTCGCAATCGGCCAGCAGTGTCGTTAAAAAGATATCGACTCAGATATTTTCCGGTAGCGATTCGCTCGGTCTTTTTTCCGGTGCGCTCGGCAGTCTGGGACTCGTGGTTTCCGTTTTTGCAAGTTCATTTTATCTGAGCATAAGCCGGGATGGCGTTGAGCGGTTCATCAAGATCATTTCGCCGGTGGCTTATGAGCCGGTGGCGCTTCGCGTTTATGAGCGATCGCGCCGGAAGATCGGTTCCTGGTTCCGCATGCAACTGGTTCTCAGTTTGATCATGGGTGTTATCGTGTGGGGGGGATTGACGCTTCTCGGCGTCGAGGGTGCGTTTCTGATCGGTATTCTTGCGGCGGTTTTCGAGCTGGTGCCGTTCATTGGCCCTATCGTTTCAGGAGCATTTGCCGTGGTTTCCGCGCTTGGCACTTCTGCGCAGCTCGCGATCTATACACTCATCTTTTTTGTTCTTGCCCAGCAGTTCGAATCGAACATTCTCGTTCCGATCCTTAGCAAGCGGTCGGTTGATCTTCATCCGGTCGTCGTGATCACGGCGCTTCTTATCGGAGCCGAGGTCGGCGGATTTCTCGGCATGGTGATCGCCGTGCCGGCTGCTGCTGTCTTCCAGGAGGTGATCGAGGAATGGTCGGTAAAAAAAAGGGGCATACCGGTTCCGGAATGACCTGTCATTCCCGCGGAGGCGGGAATCCATTTTTTCGGTTATTATAAAAATATGGACCGTTGCCGGAATCCATCCTGAGCCTGTCGAAGTATAAAAGCGATCAACAAAAACCATGGATAATAAATTTTACATTACAACGCCGATCTACTATATCAACGACAAGCCGCACATCGGTCATGCGTATACGACGATCGCGGCAGATGTCCTTGCGCGCTGGAGGTTCGGTCAGGGTGAGGATGTCACTTTTTCGACGGGAGTCGACGAGAATGCGCAAAAAACGGTCGACGCGGCGGCGAAACATAATGAAGAGATCCACGCTTATACCGATCGCATGGCCGGCATCTGGGAATCGACCTGGGAGAAGCTCGGTATTTCGAACACGGATTTTATCCGCACCACGGAGCCGCGCCACGCCGAGGTCGTTTCCGATTTTTGGAAGCGTATGGAGGCGGCGGGGGATATCTACCGCGGAAAATACGAGGGGTGGTATTGCACCGCTTGCGAGACATTCTATAAAGAAGAGGATCTGGTATCGGATGGACTCTGCCCGATCCACAAGACGAAACCGGAATGGGTTTCCGAGGAAAATTATTATTTCGCACTTTCGAAATACCAGCAGCCGCTCCTTGATTTTTATGCGGCGCATGAGGATTTTGTCGCGCCGGCGTATCGTTTCAACGAGATAAAAAGTTTCGTCGAACGCGGTCTTGAGGATGTCAGTTTTTCGCGCGAAAGGAAGCCGTGGGGGATCCCGGTGCCCGACGATCCGGATCAGGTGATCTATGTGTGGGCGGACGCTTTGGTGAATTACATAACCGTCATGGGCGGCATTGAAGGATGGGAACAGCATCCGGCGGACATTCATATGATGGCGAAGGAGATCGCGCGTTTTCACGCGATCATCTGGCCGGCGATGCTTATGTCTGCGGGATTGCCCCTGCCGGGCCAGATCGTCGTCCATGGATTCTTTACGATCGATGGCGTGAAAATATCGAAATCGCTCGGCAATGTCATTGATCCGCTCGATATGGCGGATCGCTACGGCATTGATGCGCTACGGTATTTTCTGTTGCGCGAGATCCCGTTTGGTGAGGACGGCGATTTTTCCGAGACGAAGCTGAAGGACCGTTATAACAGCGATCTCGCGAACGGGCTTGGCAATTTCGCCGCGCGTATTCTGGCGCTTGCAGAGAAAGAGGAATTGAAAAAAGGCAATCTTGATTCTGCATTCGAGCTTGAGATCCAGAAAATGCAGCAAACTGTTTTTTTGAAAACAAAAGAATATCGGTTTCACGAAGCGCTTGCGGCGGTCTGGACGGCGATCGCTTTCGGTGATCGATACCTGAACAACGAAGCCGTTTGGGCGATCAAGGATGACGAGGATCGCAGAAAGAAATTGTTCAATTTGATATCGTTGCTCGACAATGTTGCCGCGGTGCTTCTGCCTTTTATTCCTGAGTCATCGCGGAAAATAACCGGCGCGATCCAATGGGAAGGGGATGCGTTACGCGCCAAAAAAATAGCGCCGCTTTTTCCGCGGATCGTATAGAACGATCGTTATCGTCATACCTTTTTTGTCATTCCGGCGAAAGCCGGAATCCATCTTTGTTTTTCTTTACAGCTTTCTTTTCATGCGTTAGGATTGATGTGTTCAATTGCGCAGGTGGCGGAGCGGTCAATCGCATCAGACTGTAAATCTGACGCCTACGGGCTACGCAGGTTCGAATCCTGCCCTGCGCACAAGAAACAAAAATAGCGTCCGCAAGGATGCTGTTTTTTTGTTTCTTGCTTCGTAGCGAAAGGATTCGAACCGGAGCGCGACCCCGTGTTGGAAGGAATGGGAAACCGTGGGTGTCCCAAACGGGGGTCGGGGTTGCGCGGAAAGGTTCCATATCCTGCCCTGCGCACAAAAGAAGAAAAACGTAGATTTTCATTGGATAAATTCGGTTCGAACTTTGAGGCGAAGATATTTAATTAGGAGTATGATTAAAAAGGGTAAACGCCGTCTATTAACGAATTAACACTTATTA